>Ga0164320_10000308_pt1 | contig 15422 bp, 14 predicted proteins | sample GuaBasSediGuay11_FD_113736 | JGI IMG/M metagenome (GOLD analysis project Ga0164320, IMG submission 113736) | Subseafloor sediment microbial communities from Guaymas Basin, Gulf of California, Mexico - Guay11, Core 4567-28, 0-3 cm | ecosystem: Environmental > Aquatic > Marine > Hydrothermal...
AGGCAGCGGCGGCCATACGCGCATCCAGGTCAATTTTGAACAGGCGGGGTGTAAGTGGTTGGTAGCGGCGTATGCGCATCTGCAACCGGCCTAAAAATGTACTTTTTGTTCGACTCATCCCTGAGGCTCACCCCTCCGGGGTTGGCACTCAAAATCGCTCCAGGCGATTTTGTCCGCGACAGCATCAAAGTAGTCGCTCTTATGTACATGGATGTACTGTATGCTGGTTTTGCAGGAGCAAAAAACCAGTCACGAAAAAATCACTATTTTTACAGGTATCCTTCCAGAATGGATATAATCCGTTGCAAGCCTCGATCAATATTATTGACATACTTTATGTTGCAAATATGAGTTGAATCCGCGAGCTGTTATTAAAAGGCAAAAAATAATTATGAATAAATGTTATCTCTTTTTTTATTTATTACTCAGCTTATTTATCACTGCGTGTGGTGGTGGGACTGAACCCAACCAAACGGGAGACACCAATACCGATCTTTCCAAGACATTTAAATGGAAGATGGTAACAACATGGCCAGCAAATTTTCCAATCTTTCAGGAAGGCGCAGAAAAATTTGCTGATGATGTTCGTGAGATGAGTAATGGTCGCCTGGATGTTCAGGTCTATGCTGGCGGCGAGCTCGTGCCGGCCTTGCAGGTCTTTGATGCCGTATCACAGGGCGTGGTTGAGATGGGGCATGGTTCACCCTATTACTGGGCCGGTAAGGTGCCAGAGGCGCAATTCTTTTCCTCTGTCCCCTTTGGTATGACCGCCAAGGGCATGAATGCCTGGTTATATAACGCGGGTGGGCTTGAGCTTTGGCGAGAAATCTATGAACCGTTTAATTTAACTGCTTTCCCGATGGGGAATACCGGCGTGCAAATGGGTGGTTGGTTTAACAAGCAGATCAATTCATTGGACGATATTAAAGGCCTGCGTATGCGTATCCCTGGTTTGGGTGGCAAGGTGTTTAAAAAAGCGGGTGGTAATCCGGTATTAATGGCGGGGGGTGAGATTTATACGGCATTGGAACGCGGCACAATTGATGCCACAGAATGGGTAGCACCATTTCATGATATGCGACTCGGTTTGAATCGTGCCGCTAAGTACTATTACTATCCGGGCTGGCATGAACCCGGCACTGTTTTTGAACTCATGATCAATAATTCCAAGTGGTCATTATTACCAAAAGATTTACAAAGGATTGTTGAAGTTGCTGCCGCTGCAACCAGTGAGTGGATCTATGCCCAGATGGAATTTCATAACCAGCAAGCTTTAATAGAATTGAGAACAAAACAACATGTACAAATCCTAGAGTTTCCTGAAGAAGTATTGAGAGAATTAAAGCGTTTAAGCAAAGAAACACTTGATGAAGAAGCGGCAGCCAATCCTGAATTCAAACGCGTCTATGATGCTTATGAAAGTTTTCGGATCAGCTATGAGAATTGGGATGAACTATCTTCAGAGGCATATCAGGATAGTTTAAGGCTTGAATAAATATATTTGGGTTAGGTTCAGTCTGTCCCCGATCGATTATTGAGATTGGCTAACTATGTAATCAACAGCGGCTTTGACCTCGTCATCACTTAGACCAGGGTTACTCCCCTTGGCTGGCATCATACCCATCTTGCCAGTAAAGCCATTAATTGAATGGTCATATAAGGTCTCGATACCTTGTTCAATACGAGAAGCCCAGGCAGCAGCATCGCCGGTTTGTGGAATCATCGTAGCCAAAGCAGCTGTCCCATGACAGTTAACACAAAGTCCTTTATATACTGTTTGTCCAACATCACTGCCTGTTTCAGCAGCAGATGTCTCTGCAGCAGGTGACTCAGTAGCAGGTGCCTCAGCAACACTGTCTTCAGCGGCTTTAACGACTTTTTCTGCGTCCTCACCAACAGTTGTAGCGACCTGCCCTACCGGTTTAGTGACCTCAGCGACTTTTGCAGCGTGCTTATTGGCATCCGCTTCATCGTTTGATCCGGCATATTGTGCGATAACGAAAAATATCACCATCATGACGGTGATTGCGCCTATAATGAGTGAAAAATTTCTGAAAAATATTTGATCTTGTTCTTTACTCATTGCTCATCCTCAAGGGTAATTATCAGAAAATTTCAGTGTAGTTAATATTAAAGAGGCAAAAGTATACCTATAGTCTGTATCCGAGGGAACAATTCCAGTTATTTTGTTTTTTCAGACCGCTTGTTTTAATTGAGATATGGGGAATAAACACAAGGCTTCTTCATAGCGTGATTTTGCCTCAATACGAATACGATCATAGCCAAAATGAGCAATATTCGATTGTATTAGTGTTTCAAAATCAATCATATCGAGAAATTTATTAAACGTGCGGCACAATAAATAATTGCTGCTTCCTGTACATATTCTGGCGCTATCTCAGGGTCAATTCTGGTAACGAATCCCGGATATAATGGATTTGGGAATTGACCATCCTTCATGTAAATCAGCACCAAGTTCGCCATAATCAAAACTAAATGTTGAACGCTCAAACAGATGCAGGGGATAACCCGTTTTTTGATGTTGGAGCAATACTTTTTGCATCAGGTCTGGAGCTCGGATGCCCATTATCAGGTGGCCAATGTCAGACAATAATCCAGGAATGAATAAGCTGTCGGGTTCAGGAATATTCAATTCAATTGCACAGGATTTTGCTACAATTGCGCGCATAATGGAGTTTTGCCAGAAAGCGACAACGTCGTACTTCACGCCGACCAATGATTTGAAAGAATCTGAAAGGGAGATGGCCAATACAGTGTCATGAACAGTCTTTGTACCAAGTAAGGAGATAGCCCTTTTTACCGTATCAATCTCTGATGCTTATCCATAAAAAGAACTATTCGCAATTGTTAATAGCCTTGTTGAAATTGCAGGGTCGAATGAAACCAGTTCGGCCAACTCCATCATATCTACATCAGGATCCTCAACTGCTTCTTTAACCGCAATATAGATATCAGGCAAGGTTACAAGCGTTGTAATATCAACTATATTCTTGTGAGACTAACACAGTTATATCACCTTCATGTGCGACGTTTTCTGTTATTTGTTAAGATCTATATACACAGAATTCGTGCCAAGACAGTGATTATTTTGATAAAAATTACGGGATATTAAAAAATGCCTATAGCCCGGATGCGTCACTGTTCAAACAATTTAGACAATTCATTCGATTTTTTTATAGTGAGATATAAAACATGATGTTTCTCAAAAATATTATTCACTTGAGAACATTTCTTGCAAAGCATTAAAACAGGTATATTAATTTCGTAAATGCCTATACTTTAAGAGAAGTCATGCATATTTCCTAATGTGCCTTGTTTAAATGACCTAAGGTGGTTTCTTAATGGATGAAGAGTATGTGTTACATCCTCCGACTTATGAGTGGACGGTAAGATTATTTAGTCGACTCAGAAAAATGCTTGGTATCAATATCAAGCTTCACGGTGATCCGGCGCTATTGGCGCAGGGTGAGATCTTCCTTTTTAATCATTTCGCACGTATCGAAACGTTTCTGCCACATTACCTGATATATCGGGAAACTGGTGCTTTCTGCCGCTGTATTGCAACGAAGACACTATTTAAAGGTAATGAGTCTTTCAGTAAATACCTTTCACGTGTTGGTGTTATCCCTAATGATCATGAAGAGCTATTGCCCATGCTGGTGGCAGAGATCATTCGTGGTCGTAAAGTGGTTATCTTTCCTGAAGGCGGCATGATCAAGGACAGGCGAGTAATAGATGAAAAGGGCAAGTTCAGGATTTATTCGCGTAAGGCCAAGACATACAGGAAACACCATGCTGGTGCGGCAGTATTAGCTACCGCCGTTGATACATTTAAACTTGCCGTGCTTACAGCAGAAAAGTCTCAAGATTGGGATCGTATCGATGCATGGGTCGATATGTTGGGACTTAAAAATAGAGAGCACCTGTTATTTTCTGCGCGGCGTCCTACTCGAATTATACCCGGCAATATTACTTTCTACCCGATTAACACCAGTGATAATTTCTTAAACAAAGGTGCCGGTTTTTTAAATGCAGAACTAAGCCCTAGAGTTAATGAAGAATTGATTATAGAAGCAAATTTATTACTCAAGAATACAGATATGGATATGCGTCTTGGCAGACCTGTTAATTTTGTTGAAGGTCGGCATTGGTGGGAAAAAAGTCTGCAGAAGTATCTGGCGCGCAATCTGAATACAGTGGAAGACTTTTTTACACTTAAAGGATTAAACAGTCCCTGGATTGAAAGAATAATCAGGAGAAGTATTCAGCATAGTAGTGAAAAGCTACGGGACAAGTATATGGAAGGCATATATAAAGAGGTAACCATTAATCTAAGCCATCTTGCCTCTACCATAATAATGGATCTGGTAGATAAAAACATATTCGAGATAGAAGCAAAAAAGTTTTATTTGATGGTTTACCTCGCGATAAAATATATTCAACAACAATCCAATGTGCATTTGCATAGAAGTTTAAAAAATCCTGAAGTCTATGCCGATCTTATCGTTGGTAGGAAAAAGGCGTTGAAACTATTTCTTGAGTCATCCACTGAAAATGGTTTAATCAAATTAAATCGCGGTCATTTGACATTTCTTGAAAAGTTAAATGATGATTTTGAAGCAGATTCTGTTCGCATTGAAAACACCATACAGGTTTATACTAATGAAATGGCACCCGTTGAAGGTGCTACGAGTGCAGTAAATCTTGCGATTAAGCAATACGAATCAATAAGTGACATTGAGCTTGCTAATTATCATATTGATGATGAGTTACGGTGCTATGACTGGAATCATCATTACTATAGTAAACCACGTTTTGATGAATTAAATAGAACTGAGTCTGCAACAGAAAGTGGACGCCCATTTTTAGTTCTGCCGAAATCGAGTCAACGTGATATTGGTATTGTCTTGGTTCATGGTTTTCTGGCATCTCCTGCCGAAATGAAACCATTGTCAGATAAGCTCGTTGCTGATGGGTATCCGGTTTATGGTGTGCGATTACCTGGTCACGGAACTTCACCTGCTGATTTACGAGAACGTAGTTGGGAAGAATGGTTACGTATTGTTCAACGCGGCTATGAAACATTAGGCACACATGTTGATAGAGTGTGTTTAGTTGGTTTCTCTACAGGTGGTGCCTTATCTTTGATATTTGCCTCTGAACATCCACCAAGTCTAGCTGGTGTTGTCGCCATAAATTCACCTGTTAAATTTCAAAACAAGAATATGAAGTTCGTGCCCTTTTTACATGGAGTGTCACGTCTTATGCGTTGGGCCTCATCATTTGAAGGTATCGTGCATTATCGAAGTAGTAATCCTGAACACGTACGCATTAACTATCGTAATATTCCTGTAAGAGGTCTCTATGAACTGGTTCGCATGAACCATGTCCTAAATCATCAGCTCGAGAGTGTTCATTGTCCTTGCCTGTTAATGCAATCGACAAAGGATCCGATTGTAGCACCTGATAGTTCGCGAATATTAAAAGAAGGGCTGGTTAATGCGGATGTATCTTATGTTGAAATTGAATCGGACCGTCATGGTATCTTATATGAAGATGTGGGAGATACGCGCAAGATAGTGATGGAATTTATTCAACGACTTTTAGTTCCTTCATTACTTAAAACAGATATCCCAGAGAAAGAGCATAAAAGGGCGAGCTGATTTTCTAATTTAATTGATGTATAAATATTAATAGCACGGTATGGATATCGTAACACTTGAAGTGCATGTGGGAGTAAGTTAATGGCGAAAGGTAATACGGATAATAAACGCATCGTCTATGTTGTTGATGGTGCGCGTACACCATTCTTACGTGCGCGTGGACGGCCAGGTCAATTTGCGGCAGCAGAACTGGCATTACAATCAGCACAGCCATTGATGTTACGTCAGTCTTTTGAATCTGAAGAGCTTGATGAGGTGATCCTGGGTTGTGTAGCTTCTGCAGCGAATGAAGCAAACATAGCCCGGGTAGTTTCATTACGACTTGGCTGTGGTGATCGAGTGCCCGCTTGGACCGTGCAGCGAAACTGTGGCTCTGGTCTGCAGGCTGTGGATACTGCCTTCCGATATATAGCAAGTGGCTATTCTGAGATGATACTTGCCGGTGGTGTTGAGGCCATGAGTCAGGCACCTCTTATGTTTAACAGACCAATGGTCGATTTAATAAGCGATCTATATCAGGCGAAAAGCGTAGCAAAAAAAATCTCGGCATTAGCCAGGATACGACCAGGGCATTTAAAACCCGTTATCTCATTATTAATAGGCCTGACTGATCCAGTAGTTGGTTTATCTATGGGTAAGACAGCAGAAATTCTTGCCAGTCGATTTGGAATAAGTCGGTATGAGATGGATGCCTTTGCCGTTAGAAGCCATCAACGTTTAGCCGCAGCGCAAGCTGAAGGCAGATTGGATGAAGTCGAGGTTGTCTATGATCAGAATAGCAAGTCATATAGCGCAGATGATGGCGTGCGACCGGATAGTCATGTTGACGCATTAGCCAGGCTCAAGCCAGTTTTTGATCGAACTCATGGTTTGGTTACGGCAGGTAATAGTGCACAGGTAACGGATGGTGCAGCATGGGTCTTGTTGGCCAGTGAAGAAGCTGTTAAGCAACATCAATTAATACCATTAGGGCGAATCGTTGATTGTGATTGGGCCGGGCTGCCTCCAGCGCAAATGGGTCTGGGTCCGGTTTACGCAGCATCCACATTATTGAACAATAATAAACTTGGCCTGGCAGATATTAACTATTGGGAAATTAATGAGGCCTTTGCCGCACAGGTATTGGCATGTGTTCGGGCGATGGCAGATAAGGAATTTTGTAAGTCTGAATTGAATCGAAGCAGTGCTATAGGCGAGATCGATCAGGATTACCTCAACGTTGATGGTGGCGGTATCAGTCTGGGACATCCCGTTGGGGCGAGTGGTGCCCGGATCGTTTTGCACATGTTAAAAACCTTGCAACGAACGAATTCTCATAGGGGTATTGCTTCTCTATGTATCGGTGGCGGACAGGGTGGTGCAATGTTGTTGGAGAATACAAATGTTTAGTGGAGATAAGGAATTAGAACGGCGTGTGTACCAGAATATTTTTGTTGAACGTGATGCCGATGGCATTGCATGGCTTAACTTCGATCAAGCTGATAGCAGTACCAATGTTTTAACAGCAGAGATGTTTGTCGATCTCGATGCTGCTATGGATGATTTGCTGAAGGAACCACCCGCCGGGCTGGTATTTTTATCAAACAAAAAATCCGGCTTTATTGCTGGTGCCGATGTGAAGGCATTTACCCGTGTTGATACTGAGGCACAAGTAAAAGAGATCATCGAAACAGGCCAGTCCATGTTTAATCGAATTGAGGGATTTGCAGTACCTAAAGTGGCATTAATACATGGTTTTTGTCTCGGTGGTGGTCTGGAATTATCTCTGGCCTGTGATTACCGAATCGTATGTGATGATAAATCAGCACGCATAGGTCTGCCGGAAGTTTTATTAGGTATCCATCCAGGTTTTGGTGGCAGTGTAAGACTGATTCGTCTTATTGGTGTGTTATCCGCTATGCCACTAATGTTAACCGGGCGCAGTCTGGATGCACGCAAGGCAAAACGACTTGGTGTTGTAGATGAAGCCGTACCTCACAGGCACATAAGGACAGCAGCGATAAAGCTGATCAAAAACAAGCCTGCATTAAAACGAAAAGGTTTTTCGTCAACATTAGCCAATACAGCATTACTCCGGCCTTTAATAGCAAAGTTTATGAAGCAACAAACTGCCAGCAAAGTGAGTGAACAGCACTACCCTGCCCCGTTTGCACTGATTGATCTTTGGAAATGCAAAGGTGGCAATGATAAGGCAATGATGAAAGGTGAGGCCGATTCAATTGCTAAATTATTCATGCACCCGACTACCAAACGATTAGTTAGAGTGTTTTTGTTGCAGGAACAGTTAAAAGGTCTAGGTGCAAACACGAGTGATTTTGAAGCACGACACGTACATGTGATCGGCGCGGGTGTTATGGGGGGTGATATTGCAGCATGGTGTGCATTAAAAGGAATGCGGGTGACCTTGCAGGATCGTGAACCGGTGTATATTGAACCAGCGATGCAGCGAGCAACTAAACTTTTTAAACGACGCTTAAAAAATAAATATGATATTCAAGCGGCCAATGATCGTTTGATTCCTGATCATAAAGGCAATGGTATAGAACATGCCGATGTTGTTATCGAAGTAATAATAGAAAATCTGGATGCAAAGGTATCACTTTATAAGGATATCGAACCACGTTTAAAAAAGGATGCAGTACTGGCAACAAATACATCCAGTATTCCATTGGAAAATCTTGCCACTCATTTGGAAGATCCGTCACGATTGATTGGCCTGCACTTCTTTAATCCGGTTGCCAGGATGCAGTTGGTTGAGGTCTTGAAGGCGGATATAACTGATCCGGCACAACTTAAAAAGGGCATGATGTTTACTCGTGCTATTGATAGATTGCCTTTGCCTGCCAAAAGCTCCCCCGGTTTTCTGGTCAATCGAATTCTTATGCCCTATTTATTAGAGGCGGTTGAATTGCTAAATGAAGGTGTCCCGGCAACATTCATTGATAAAGCAGCAACCCGATTTGGCATGCCTATGGGCCCGATACGTTTGGCTGATGCAGTCGGTCTGGATGTTTGTCATTCAGTTGCCAAGATATTGTCTAATGCCCTGGGAATGTCTGTCCCCAGTCTATTATCAGATTTGCTTGAAGATGGGCGCTTGGGGATAAAGTCGGGCAAGGGTTTTTATACTTATAAAAAAGGTAAACCAGTGCCTGAAAAGAAAATGAAAAAATCACCATTAACAGAAAAAGAAGTTCAGGACAGAATGATATTAAGATTATTGAATGAATGTGTCGCTTGTTTGCGAGAAGGGATAGTTGATGAAACAGCCTTGCTTGATGCGGGCATGATCTTTGGTACGGGATTTGCCCCTTTCCGTGGCGGGCCAATACATTATCTGGAGGATCGAGGTATTAGTGAAACACGACGAGAATTGGAGCAACATGAGCAACGTTACGGTGAACGCTTTACGCCTGATCCTGGCTGGACAGATATACATACATACCTGAAATAAGCAAGACACCTTGTATATAATTCGACAAGGTAAAGTTATTTCGTATTCAGTATCTCTAAATTAACTATCCATGAATTCAAAGCGACTTCTTGTATTTCAACACTTGCGAGTTGAACATCCAGGTATCTTCCGGGGATTTTTCAAGGAAGATGGGTTTGAATTGCATACGGTCGAACTTGATGAAGGTGAACAAATACCCGACTTATCTGATTTTGACGCCTTATGGGTAATGGGCGGACCGATGGATGTTTGGCAGGAAGATAAATTTCCCTGGATGATCGAAGAGAAAGTAGCAATCAGAAAAGCAGTTAATGAATTAAATATGCCCTATGTAGGCATCTGTCTCGGTCACCAATTGCTTGCGGATGCATTGGGTGGTGAGGTTGGGATGGGAATTAAACCTGAGATCGGTGTTATGCCGATCCAGAAAACTGAAGTTGGAAAGCAAAATCCCTTTTTACACAATTTACCCGATACCATAAAATCATTGCAGTGGCATAGTGCTGAAGTGAAGACTGTGCCCGAAGGTTTTCAAATACTGCAAGAATCAGATCTGTGTACCATTCAATCTATTGGTTCAGGAAGACAGATTTTTACCACTCAGTATCATCAAGAAATCATCAATACTACTGTTTCCGAATGGAGCGAAATTCCGGAATATAAAAAAGCATTGGAAGCAACGCTGGGCAGTAATGCCGTTCATAAACTCGAAAAGAATACGCTTGAATATATGGACGTTTTCAATAAATCTGCGAAGCAGTTCTATGAAAACTGGAAGTCTGTAGTGTTTAAAGATTAATTTTCCAGATTTTTATTTAATAGTTTATTTTTTTTACGCGATTCGATAGAGAGTTCTTTTTTATATTCGATAAGTTTGTCCATTAGCCTTGTATTACTACTCGCCAGTATTTGTATAGCCAATAGCCCTGCATTTTTGCCAGCACCTATTGCAACCGTTGCAACAGGGACACCGCCAGGCATTTGAACGATTGATAATAATGAATCCATACCGCTTAATGCGTCAGTTTTAACAGGAACGCCGATGACTGGTAGCGGTGTGTTACTTGCCACCATGCCCGGTAAATGTGCTGCACCACCTGCGGCTGCAATAATAACCTTCAATCCTTTTTTAAATGCATTTTTTGCATATTTGGACATATCGTCTGGTGTGCGGTGAGCAGAAACAACATGTACTTCATAAGGGACAGAAAAATTGTTACATATGTCTGCTGCTGCTTCCAATGTGGGCCAGTCAGAATCACTACCCATAATTATGCCTATTAATGGCTGGTTTTGAGATTTCATTTTTGTGCTCCGAAACGAATGCATGATGCAGCTTTGTTCGCTATATGTTCAGCTTCGTTAATATCCGAACCTAACGCTGTAATATGTCCCATCTTACGTCCTATATTTGTCGTTGTTTTTCCATATACATGTATATGAGCCCCGTTCACTGCTAACGCCTGTTCGATACCAACAGGGTATCCAGTGCCCTGTTCTTCCCCAAGCATGTTAATCATTACTGCCGCAGGGGCAATCATTTTGGGTGAACCGAGAGGCAATCCAAGAATTGCCCTTACATGGTTTTCAAATTGTGAGCATTCACAAGCCTCTATCGTATAGTGCCCGGAGTTATGTACCCTTGGTGCCATTTCGTTAAGGATAATATGATTATCCCCGGTAAGAAACATTTCTACACCTATCGAACCCACACCATCAATAGTTGTTACGGCCTTGCGTGCCAGTTCAATGGCCTTATTTGCAAGCTCATCATCTATGCGGGCTGGTGCACGTACAATATGGCATATGTGATCTTTTTGGACTGATTCAACGACGGGATAATTGACCATTTCTCCATCTAATCCCCGTGTCACCATGACTGCTAATTCACCTGTGAATTTACAAAAGCCTTCAACATAGAGGTCTTTGTTATCACCATCAAGTTTTGTCCAGGCATTATCAATGTCCGCTGAACTATTGAGTGTGGCATTTCCCTTACCATCATAACCATTACGCCTTGTCTTTAAGACAAGCGGCCAACCAAGTTGATCAGCTTGATGGTTTATCTCTTCACGTGAGTTAACCTCTGCATATGGTGTGACCGGTATGCCTGCATTACTGAGTGCTTGTTTTTGAATCAGCTTGTCTTGAACCAAGGCGATCGTTGCAGAACCTGGATACAATCTGTGTCCTGTTTGTTCGAGAGCTTTTAGACTATTTGCATCGACAAACTCATTTTCCAGGGAAACCACATCAACACGATCGGCTAGTTGCAATAATGTTTCAGGATCATCCCAATCGCCATGGAGTACTTCAGCAGCAAGATTGCTGGAAGGTGTGTTCTCGCTCTTTTCAAGAATGACTATTGCACAACCCAGTTCCATAGCCGCTAGTGCCGTCATCTTCGCAAGTTGACCGCCGCCGACGATTCCAATTCGATGCCCACTACTCAAATGATTATTCCCGGTAATGTTTAGCGTATCTGCCATGCGTGATTATATATACCCTTAAAAAAGTCGGCGAATTTAGCACAAACTACATAGTAAATCTGTATTTCTGTCCATGCATATCACGAGCGTTAACCAATACAGGCTTAAATAAGACTGCGAGATGCGTTAATAAATGGTTGTAAAATTGGTTATAAGAAACCATTTTATTGGTTATTTGTAACCAAAATTATAAGCGCTTACAAATATTTAATGTGGTGAAAAAGAGCAAAGTTATTGTATTTATTGATATAAATAGTAATTAGTTGAATATGGCACACGATCTGCACTTATGATAATACTAATACGAAAATAGATTTACACCTGAATATTAATATAACGTGAGGTTACGACAATGAAATGGGAAACACCTGAATATAATGACATCCGATTTGGTTTTGAAGTCACCATGTATATTAACAACAAATAAGACGACATCCTCCTCTAAAAATAAAAAAGGGACCACTAGGTTCCTTTTTTATTGCCTGTGATATAAATAATCACTCAGATGAGATGCAATTGTTTTTCACTTTTACATCTTAATACTGTTTTTAAAAGATGCTGGTGTTGTTTTCCCAATTCCTTCTCTTTTACATCCAGTTCTTTCGATGTCTGAATGTATTGTTTTTTCCCCAGCCTGTTTCTGATTCAGCAGGGTTTTCTTGTGACAGCAATGATATTGCATCTATCAATTAAATTAATCATGGTGCAGGCATTGCATTTATGGATTTTATACCGGCCTCAAAAAGGCTGGTATAAATGTACTGGGTTTAGGAATCTACTTGTTTGCAGTGCTAGCTCTTTCTTTATCGACAAGAGCATCGATTACCTTTAGGACATTCTCTAAACTGCCAGCAGTAGAACCACTTACCATATACTTGCCATTAACGATGAGTGCTGGAACACCGGTAACCTTATAGCGTTGCCCCATGACGAATGCCTGTTTGACTTTAGTATTAACTTCATCGGATTCGTATATTTTGGTGAATTCGCCTTTATCAACGCCATGTTTAACAAAGAATTTTTTAATTGAAGCGTCATCATGAATTTTTTTCTTTTCCTTATGAATAGCATCAAACAAAGGGCCATGGATGCTGTCAAGAATACCTAGTTTTTCTGCAGTGAAAAATGCCTTGGCATGTGGGATCCAGTTTTTCCGAAAAATACCGGGCATATGCCTAAATTCAACATCATCAGGCTTGGATTCAAGCCATTCACTGATATATGGCTCAAAATCGTAACAATGTGGGCAGGCGTACCAGAATATTTCCAGTACTTCGATCTTGTCACCAGTCTGGGTCGGTTGAGCTGGCGTGATTGTCGTGTAGCCATCGCCCTCAGCAGCAACAGTATGGCTACCAAGTAAAAGAAGTATGCAGAGCGATAAATAACGGGTTATATTTTTCATGGTGGTCCTTAAAATTTATTATTTATTTTGATGTTCGAGTATGTATAGACCGCTGAAAATGCGATTTTACGTCAAGAATTTATGATTTAATTAATGTAGGCCCTGTATATACTCAGAAACGGCTTCTATCTGGGCATTGGTCATAGACCCGGCAATTGTTTGCATAATATTATTTTCATCGTTATTACGTTCTTCTGACTTGAACATTTTTAATTGGGTTGCCGTATATTGAGCATGCTGTCCTCTTAATGATGGGTATGATGCGCCTGGATTACCAAAACCTGCTGGTCCATGGCACGCCATGCACGCCGGGACGCCTGTCAGACTGTCTCCAGCACGATAGATAAGCTGCCCTGTTTCTATGAGTTCAGGTTTTGCAGAACCTAAGGTTGTTTTTTGGCTGGCAAAGTAAGCTGCTAAATCTTCCATGTCCTGTTCGCTTAAAGGCGCTACCATCGGTGTCATCATGGCGTTAACGCGCCTACCTTCTTTGAAATCATTCAACTGTTTAACTATATATGAAGCATGTTGACCAGCAAGTTTTGGCCAAATAGGGCTTACACTATTACCATCGGCACTATGACAAGCGGCACATGTTTGAGTGAGTGTTTTACCTTTTGCCGGATCGCCACCGGCAGCAAAACTGTAACCAGAAACAAGCATAAACAGACTAATAACAGTTAAATAATATTTTTTCATAATTCCAGATCCTTTTACCGAGTAGAGATAATAAACTCGTAGTATGATTAATTTTCAGGACAAAGTCCTGAAAACAAGGGTAATTCATAAGTAAATAAACTTCAAAAGCTAACTACTTTTTAAACCGATAGTATAAGCAATGTAAAAATCCGAAGCTCATGGAGAAATTACTATAAACACGGAACATATATTAGCAAATGGTTGGTACAGCCGTTTTGAATTCATAAAAGGTGTCGCGGCAATAACACAGCTTCCAGACGACACCGGGAATGAGGTAGCGTTTGCCGGACGCTCAAATGTAGGTAAATCAAGCGCTTTAAATAAAATCACTAACCGACGATCTCTGGCAAGGACCAGTAAACTGCCTGGAAGAACCAGAGAGTTGAATTATTTTGCCTATGATGAAAGTACACATATCGTCGATTTGCCGGGATACGGTTATGCAAAGGTCGATGATGCCATGCGAAATGCCTGGGCAAAATTACTCGAACGCTATCTACAAGAGAGAGAATCCCTGCGTGGGGTATTTCTGATTATGGATATACGCCATCCAATGGGAAAATTTGATCAGTTAATGTTGAACTACTGTCAAAGTTGCAATTTACCATTACATGTACTTTTGAATAAATCAGATAAGTTATCTCGAAATGTTGCCAACAAGACAATCTCGGAAATTCGAGGAGAAATTACAACCACTAATACCAGCGTGCAGCTATTTTCAGCCTTAAAGGGTACGGGAGTTGATGAAGCTCGACAGAAACTCGCCGACTGGTTGTTTTCAGGAGGAATATGACACTATAAAAAAGTGACCCCGGGTGATTCTTTAAGGGAAAAGGAGGGCATCCGGGGCCTGAAAGTCCCGGCTGGGGAGAACCGGGTGATTTTCCCTACCAAGGGAGGCAAGGTAGGAAAAGTTAGAGCTTAATGGTTGGAGTATAGATGTCACTTGGAGTTCCCGTTTTTTAGTATTTGTCAACAGAAACATCTCGTTTATACACAGTTGACGGTTGAGCCCCTTTTGTCTCTAGGACGCGATCAGGATATTCCGCTAAAGATAAATAAACGTGGTGCAAGTTATTGAAATATATATGCATCTCTCCTACTGGTTAACTTTTAACAGTTTTGTAAGATGTGAGATAACCGTGCTCTTTTTGGCACTCTGTGCGCACTGCATCCACAGAGTTATCCACAGAATATGTGGATAAGAAAAGAAGATGATATACAGCAGATAGTTAGCTAATTTAACCTAGAATCAACATGAAGTTGTGTAAGTTGTAATCTATGAAAAACAAGCTGATTTAACTATTCTATGATCTTTATTAACGTGCCTTTTTGAGGTTCACCATCAGGGTATTTTGCATTTAATAGGCGTAGTTGTGATTCCGCATGACTCCCTAGTGGTGATTGTGTGGCGAGACTGGAAAAACGCGTATTGTTGTTTGCCTGGACGACTTTTAGCCGTAATGGTTTTGCCAGTATTTTTTCATTATCCGTTAGCGCGTGGAAGCTCTTGGCGGTATCAAGAAAGGCCTTATCATATTTGACCATGTCATTTGCGACCTTGGTCATTCCAGCAACGATGTAAGCACGGTGTTCAATATAAACCACCGTGAAGCGTGTTGGTCGACTCCCTTGGCTGCTGTTAATAACAGATATGCCTGTATGTGCATCAAACCCGTTAATTTTTAATG
>Ga0164320_10000309_pt1 | contig 15401 bp, 12 predicted proteins | sample GuaBasSediGuay11_FD_113736 | JGI IMG/M metagenome (GOLD analysis project Ga0164320, IMG submission 113736) | Subseafloor sediment microbial communities from Guaymas Basin, Gulf of California, Mexico - Guay11, Core 4567-28, 0-3 cm | ecosystem: Environmental > Aquatic > Marine > Hydrothermal...
AATCCCGGCTGCGGCACATGCTATTGCAACAGAAACCATATTACGTCCTCCTGCCACAGCAGAATCGATAAGGCTCATCAGTCCCGACTTGAAGGCAGGCACTAATGGTTCATTTCTAATCATACATTTGATCGGATCCTGAAAGACCATCAATATAGCCATAACAACTATCGCCCTGAATGCAGAAACCTCAGGAGAATGACGGAACACCATGAGTTCATAGACAAGGACGCCAATCGGAATAAAATAGTGAATACCGGATTTCAAAACATTCATGAAATTGGGAGTTTCTTCCCTGGGGAGTCTCTTCATTCCGATCTTGGATGCTTCAACATGAACTATAAAGAAAAGTGTTGCATAGGAAACAAAAGCCGGAATTGCTGCAGCCTTTACTACATCGAGATATGTTATTCCGAGATATTCTGCAATGATAAATGCAGCGGCACCCATTATGGGCGGGGCGAGCTGGCCATCGGTACTGGCAGCGACTTCTATGGCAGCCGCCTTTGTCGGACTATAGCCAACCTTTTTCATAAGGGGTATGGTAAATGTGCCGGTAGTGACAATATTTGCGATAGAAGATCCTGATACCATGCCGGTAAGCCCTGATCCTACTATGGCTGCCTTTGCAGGTCCGCCTTTAAATCTCCCAAGCAGGCTCAGCGAAATATCGATAAAAAATTTTCCCGCACCTGCGCGCTCCAGCATGGCGCCAAAAAGCACAAAAAGAAATACTACGGTTGCGGACACATCAAGAGGTATTCCATAGATTCCTTCGGTTGAGAGTGAGATCTTATCAACATATTTACTTAATGAACTGCTTCTGAAAGCAAAAGCTTCAGGCATATGCTCAGCAAAAAAAGCATATAAAGTAAACAGGGTAGCAATTACGGTAAGGGCAGGTCCTATTACGCGCCGTGCTGCCTCAAGGAGCAAGAGCACAAGCAATATTCCAATAATGATGTCTCGTTGCAGGGGAACGCCGGATCTCATCGCAAGGCCGGTGTAATCAGCAAAATAATAAAGCGCAGCACAGGAAGCGATTATGCCGAGCAATATGTCCATTACAGGAATATAAGTCCGGGCCGACAAAAATGAAAAAAAGCCTTTAACCGGACGTTTAACTGCGGGATAGCTGAAATAGGCAATGGCTATCGCAAATCCAAGATGAATACTTCGGATATAAGATGAATTCATGATAAGCCAGCTGGCAGTAGACAACTGGAATATGCACCAGGCAACAGAAAGGAAAGGGACTAAAAAACGATGAAAATTAGTCTCATGGCGACGGGCGGACAGCTGTTCTTCAGTTATCCGCACCTGCTTTTCGGGCTGTTTATTTATTGATGATAAATCTGCATTATCAGGAGCTTGTTCATTCCCTCCTGCTTTACCATCACCACTCACACCCTGAACTACTTAAGAAGTCCCACTTCTTTGTAGTATTTCTCTGCACCGGGATGGAGTGGAGCAGAGAGGCCCTCAAGCATTCCTTTTTTGGTCAGGATGCTGTATGCAGGGTGCAGTTTCTTGAAGCTTTCAAAGTTCTCAAAAATCTCTTTTACTACATTATAAATATCTTTTTCCGGTATCCTGCTGTGTGTTACAAAAGTTGCCTTTACCCCAAAGGTAGATACGTCTTCCTTGTTTACAGCATTCGGATAAAAACTTATTGGAACTATACTGCGGGCATAGTAAGGAAACTTCAGATAAAATGAGTCAGGTAGCTCGATAGGCACGAAAGTGACTTTTCTTGTTCCGGCAGTAGCTTCCTTGAATGCTCCGGAAGGATGTCCCACTGTATAGAACAAGGCATCAATGCGTCCATCAAGAAGAACTCCGGGTGCCTCTGCCGCCTTGAGCCCTTCTGCTTTAATATCACTTTCTATATCGATCCCTGCAGCAGTCAGCGCGTCAATCGCGTTTTGCCTCTGTCCTGAACCAGGATTTCCTATATTAACATGCCTGCCCTTCAGGTCTTTAATTGATTTAATGCCTGTATCAGCGCCCGCAAGTAGTGTAACGCTTTCGGGATGGATACTGAATATTGCCCTGAGGTCTTTCTGTGGACTTTTGTCTTTCCACTCAGCAAGTCCGTTGATTGCCTGATACTGACGGTCGGACTGTACAATACCGAAATCAAGATCTCCGGCCATTATGGCATTTACGTTATATACTGATCCGCCTGTAGACTCTACAGTAAGACGCATTTTATATTGCTTCTTTTTGAAATTTACTATTCTGGCTATGGCGCCTCCGGTGGGATAATAAACGCCTGTAACACCTCCGGTACCGATTGTGTAAAATGTGGTCTTTGAAGCAGACAAAGCCGGGCCGGCCCCGCATACTATTATTGATAATGCTAAAGTAATTACGGTCAAAAACAATCTCTTCATTGTCATCCCTCCTTTTAATTGTTTAGGTGCAGTTTTTGAAAAATGTTAATGGAATAGAATTAATTTGTTCAAGGTAATTTTTAAAATTATATATATGATCGAGATAAAAATAAAGAAGTAAATTTACAAGGGAAGAAGTAAATTGATAGTGGCTGGTATAATTGAATTATTATGGCGCCTGAATTCTCCAAAAAGAAAATCAAAAATATTTTACCCGGAAGGGTAGCTACAGGTCAGGAAGAACTCTTTTGTTACGGTTTTGATGCTTCTTCAACTGAAGGGATTCCTTCGGCTGTTGTAAGACCTGTTAATACTGAAGAAGTTTCTCAAGTTGCTGCATTTGCTTACAAAAATGATATGCCCATAATTCCAAGAGGTGCCGGTACCGGCATGACAGGAGGTGCTGTACCTGTAACGGATACGGTAGTTTTGTCTCTTGAGGGAATGAACAGAATAATCGACATTGATAAAAAAAATATGGTCGCTATAGTTGAACCGGGAGTAATTAACTTTCACTTGCAGGAACAGCTTGAGGGGCAGGGGCTTTTCTACCCGCCTGACCCTGCAAGCATGAAGTTCTGCACACTGGGTGGCAATGTTGCTGAAAATGCAGGAGGTCCAAGGGCAATAAAATACGGAGTGACAAAGGACTATGTTCTTGGACTGGAGGTGGTGCTTCCTGACGGCAGGGTCATAATGACTGGAGGCAAAACATATAAAGGGGTTGTTGGATATGACCTTACAAGACTTATGGTTGGGTCGGAAGGAACATTGGGCATTATTACAAAGATTTTTTTGAAAGTACTGCCTTTGCCCGAAGAGACCGCCACCATTCTTTGTACTTTTTCGAAACTTGATAACGCTGCTATGACAATTAACAAGATAACATCTTCATCAATAATTCCCAGTACTCTTGAATTTATGGACCAACAATCAATCATTGCGGTTGAAAAATATAAGCCATATGGATTGCCTGTTGATGCCGAGGCACTGCTATTAATAGAGACAGATGGAACCCATGCTGCTGTTACAGAAGAGGCTGAAAAAATTGCGGGCATCTGTAATTCTTTTAATGGAGATGTAAGCATAGCCGAGGATATTTTCGCTAAACAGCGTATATGGGAGGCGAGAAGGGCTATATCTCCTGCCCTTTATAATTTGAAACCTACAAAAATTAATGAAGATATCGTAGTTCCCCGCGGCAGAATTTCTGAAATGCTGAGTGCATTGCGCGAAATATCAGAAAGATACGATCTGCTGATAGCAAGTTTTGGTCATGCCGGTGATGGAAACATTCATGTGAATGTAATGACTGATAAAAGCGATCAGGCAGAGTATCAAAGGGCAACTGATTCAATTAAGGATATTTTTGAAGCTACTCTCAAGCTCGACGGAACAATATCTGGAGAGCATGGCATCGGGCTTACAAAAAAACAGTATGTAGGGATGGAACTGTCGGATGTGAGTATTAAGCTTATGAAAGAAATTAAAGATGTATTTGACCCGAAGGGTATTCTGAATCCGGGCAAAATGTTTCCTGCTGAATAAAGGCATCTCAATTCTGTTTATTTTCTGGCGGTATATCTTTAATAATAAATGACTTTTTAAGGGTGAACAAGAATTTATCTTTTCTTTTCATTATCTGTTGAGCTAAAATATCTCACTAAATTAAAACCTTGAAATTCTGCAATCGAAATTCAATAAATAGGAGAATGAGACAATGAAAGTAATTCTGAAAGAAGATGTGAATGCCCTCGGTGCTATGGGGAGTATAGTTGATGTTGCGAACGGGTACGGAAGAAATTTCCTGATTCCTCGAAACCTTGCAGTTGAAGCTAATCCCAAGAACATAAAACAGTTTGAGCATCAAAAAAACATTATTCTTGCTAAGGCTGATAAGATCAAGCAGTCAGCAGAAAGCGTGGCTGAAAAACTGTCCAGAATGACTGTAAGTATAGAAGCTAAAGCAGGGGAAGAAGATAAACTGTTCGGTTCTGTAACCTCCAAGGACATAGCAAAATTAATTTCGAGTCAGGGAGTTGAAGTGGACAAGCGCAAGATTGTCCTTGAGGAGCCGATAAAACGAATTGGTATTCATGAAATAACAGTTAAGCTTCACCATGATGTATCGGCAAATGTTAAGGTGGAAGTGACAAGAGCGAATCAGGAAGAAATTGTGCCGCAGGAAGAACCAGCAGGCGAGCAGGAGACTGAAAGCAAAGATGAAACCACAAGCAGTGCAGAAACAGTCGAAGAGGAAGAAGTTTAGAAAGACATCATGCTTGAACCTGTCAGACATGAGAGGGGCACCGGAGTGGGCATAAAAAGACCTCTTCAGGAGTCTGACCGTTTGCCGCCACAAAATATTGAAGCAGAGCAGTTTGTGCTGGGTGCCATCCTTCTTGAGAATGAATCAATTGCAACCGTAATCGAAAATCTCAGTCAAAATGACTTTTACAAGGAATCCCATAAAAAGATTTTCATGTCTATGCTCGATCTTTATGAGAAAAACGAGCCGATTGACTTAATAACCCTGACAGAACAGTTAAGCAAAAAAGAACAGCTCGAAGCCATTGGCGGGGCGTCTTATCTGAGCGCAGTCGCTAGTCTGGTACCTACAGCTGCCAATGCAAAATATCATTCCAAGATTATAAAAGAAAAGGCTATCCTCAGAAATCTGATCACAACAGCTACGGAAATAATTACAACCAGTTATGACTCTGAACAGGATGTCCACGAGCTTCTCGACAAGGCTGAAACAAAAATATTCAATATATCAGAAAAAATGGTAAAGCAGTCTTATCTCCACATTAAGGATGTAGTAAAAGACACAATCGAAATGGTTGATAAGCTTTTCAATAAAAAAGAACTTATCACGGGGCTTCCAACAGGCTTCAGCGAGCTTGATGAAGCAACAACCGGGTTTCATCCCGGTGATCTGATTGTTATTGGAGCAAGACCGGGCATGGGTAAGACAGCTTTTGGTCTGAATATAATAACTCATGCTGCTGTAAGGGAAGGTATACCGATAGCAATTTTCAGTCTTGAAATGACTAAAGAGCAGATTGTTCTGAGAATGCTCTGCTCTGAGGCGGAAGTTGATTCAAAGGCTGTGCGTTCCGGCTATCATAGTAAAGAGGACTACAGGAAACTTGTGAATGCTGCTGGCAGACTCTCTGAATCCCCGATATACATTGATGACTCGTTCAATTCAGTCCTTGATATCAGGGCTAAATCAAGGCGACTTAAAGCAGAACATGGACTTGGTCTTGTAGTAGTTGATTATTTACAGCTTATGAGCGGCGTAGGGACATTTGCTTCAAGGGAACAGGTTATATCAGAGATTTCCCGCTCACTAAAACAGCTTGCAAAGGATCTGATGGTGCCTGTTATCGTCATCAGTCAGCTTAACAGGAGTTGCGAGCTTAGAGGTGATAAAAAAAATCCTATTATTGCTGATTTAAGGGAATCGGGCGCAATAGAGCAGGATGCTGATATAATATTATTTCTCTACCGGGACGAATATTATAAGAAACATGATTCCCAAAAGAAGGGTATTGCTGAACTGGATATAGCGAAGCAGCGAAATGGTCCGACCAAGGTTATAGAACTTGCGTTTATCGAAAAATTCACAAAGTTTAAAGATCTTGCTGATCATGAATATCACGAGTATTGATCATGCATGATCATTGCTGATCAGTTGTGTGAATGGCTGCATACAATCTTAACCCCATTAAACTGTTTATATTATGATACGACAACCTTCTGTTGCCGGTCAGTTTTATGAATCATCCCGTTCAGGGCTTGCCGAACAGGTTGGATGTTCTATCCCAACTGGTGTTTCCACAGAAAATGTAATAGGAGCAGTATCGCCTCATGCGGGACTCATGTATTCAGGTGCTGTTGCGGGTGCAGTATATTCAAAAATTACATTTCCCAGCACATTCGTTATAATCGGGCCAAACCATACCGGGCTGGGACGTCCGGTTTCTATAATGTCATCGGGTCGCTGGCAAATTCCCACAGGAGAACTGGAAATTGATGAAACTTTTGCGAATAAATTAAAAGGACAGTTAAATGTAGCAGAAGAAGACAGTCTTGCTCATAAAATGGAACATTCTCTCGAGGTACAGCTTCCATTTATTCTATATTTTTCTTCTACCGTAAAAATCGTACCTGTTGTTATGATGATCGACTCCCTGGAGGTATGTGAATCTGCAGGTTATGCATTAGCAGAAGTAATTAAGAATACTGATTATCCGGTTACAATAATTGCGAGTTCTGATATGAGTCACTATGTGAGTGATTCCATAGCAAGAGAGAAAGACAGGAAGGCCATTGACAGAATTATTGATATTGACCCGGAAGGACTTTATCACACCATCAAAAAAGAGGGAATAAGCATGTGTGGATTTATTCCTGTAACAACCATGCTCTACGCGGCAAGAAAACTGGGGGCCAAAGAATCCAACCTTGTAAAATATATGACTTCTGGTGAGGTCAGCGGTGATTATGACCAGGTAGTTGGATATGCCGGTTTGATCGTGAAAACTCCGTTATCATCAGCATCTTAATATATTTTCATTTTACAATTTAGTTGTTAAAACTTCTTTTGTAAACGGGGTTAAATGTGTTTTGCTTAAGGAAACCTTGAAAATATACGATGTTATATATATTATAATTTAATAAACTAATCACATTTATCAAAATGGAGGGGCAATGAGGGGGAAAATAGTCTTTAGTTTTTCTGCGTTTTTTTTAGCTGTCCTGATTATTGTTTTAATGTCAGGCGGGACAAGTTATTCTGCAACAAAACAATCTTCAAAAAAAGGGCCGTCATGTATCACATCCAAGTGTCACTCAACGATGGGGAAAGTCAAATATGTTCATGGTCCGGTATCTGCTGGAGAGTGTGCTATGTGTCACGGCGAGTCTTCCAAGCATGCATCTAATCCTAAGAGAAATAAATTTAAGCCTGTAGACAACATTGCTGAAAAATGCTTTAGTTGTCATGAGAAGTTCAAAGCCAAGAAATTTACGCATAGTCCTGTTGAAGAAGGTGAATGCGTTTCGTGTCATAACCCTCATGGATCAAATTATAAATTTCAGGTGCGTTCGAAGGGCGGAAAGATATGTTTTGAGTGTCATGATGATGAGATTATTAAAGGTAAATTTGTGCATGGTCCTGCGGCTGTCGGCGGCTGTGTAGCCTGTCATGAACCTCATACATCCGATTACAAGAATAACCTGAGAGTCAAAGGTTCTGAGCTCTGTTTTATGTGTCATACTGATAAAGCTGAAGCAATTCACAAAGCTGCCTTTGTTCATAAACCAGTATCAGAAGACTGTGTTGGATGTCACAATCCTCATTCAGCATCGAAAGAGTTTTTTCTTCAGTCTAGTTCGCCGGAACTCTGTTTAGGTTGCCATAAGGACAAGAAAGAGCAGTTAAGCAAAGTCACTGTTAAACATGGCGCACTTGAACAGGATAAATCGTGCCTTAACTGTCATGACGCTCACATTTCTCAAATTGCAAAGAATCTTCTGATGGAACCCATGGATTTATGCCTGAGCTGTCATGGTAAGGAATTTAAAAGAGAAAATGGTAGGCCTATAACTAATATGAAGGCATTGCTTGCTGAAAATAAAGAGCACCATGGACCTATAGAGCAGAAAGACTGCTCTGGCTGTCATGATCCTCATGGCTCAAACGATTTTAGAATCCTGAGATATTCTTATCCGTCTACGTTTTACAAGCCATTTGATTTGAGCAATTACGGGCTTTGCTTCAGTTGTCATGAAAAGACGGTAGCGTTGAATCCTAAGACGACAAAACTTACAAATTTCAGAAATGGGAACCAAAACCTGCATTTCTTACATGTGAATAAGGCTGTCAAAGGAAGGACTTGCCGTGCCTGTCACGAAACGCATGCAAGTAATTTCCCCAAGCATATAAGGGAAGCCGTTCCGTTTGGCTCGTGGGATCTACCGCTTAATTTTGAAAAAACCGAATCAGGAGGCAGTTGTGCCCCTGGATGTCATAAGGAAAAGAAGTACGATAGAATTAAAAGAGCACTTAACGAATGATCTCCTTTATACTGTTTTTTGTCCTGTTTCTTGTATTTGCTCCTATTTCGGATGCGATAAGCATTTCACTTGGTGACAACGCCCCTGATTTTTCTCTGAGTGCTGTTGAAGGAGAAGCCACAACGCTTGATGAGTATAAAGGGCAAACACTGGTTGTTATTTTCTGGCGTACAGACCAGAAAAAATCTCTTCTGGCCCTGCAGGAAGCCGAAGAGATTTTTGAAAAATATGAACAAAAGGGAGTTAAGGTTGTTGCTGTTGTTGAGAGTAGTGATAATATTGAAGATGCTCAGAAAACAATTGCTGACAACGTGATCAAGTATCCATTGTTCATTGATAACGACAGGAAGGCATATAGTGATTATGGGATAAGAGTTTTTCCAACTACAGTCGTAATTGATAAAGAAGGTATTCTTGTATATGACATTCCGAGCCATCCGTTGACATATAAAATCAAACTTGAAGGATATATAAGAAAGCTTATTGGAGAAATTGATGAAGAGGAGCTTAAGGCCGTTCTGTCTCCGAAAAAGAAGGAGAAAGATGATGCATTGCTCGAAGCTGAACGTAATTATAATCTTGCTATGAACTTTGTGACTATGAGATTAATGGATCAGGCTATTGATGCTGCGGTCAAGTCAGTTAAGGCCAAACCTGAATTTGTAAAGGCGCATATCCTGCTCGGATTTTTATATCTAAACAATAGTGAAGCAGAGATGGCTCTTGAGGCGTTTGATAATGCACTTAAAATTGAACCTGATTCTAAAGATGCGAAAACAGGCAAAGGAGGGGCACTGATTTTAAAAGGTGAGGTGGACAATGCGATAGAACTGCTTAACGAAGCTGCTGTTGCAAATCCGTATGCACCGATGACGTATTATGAACTTGGCAAGGCTTTTGAGCACAAAGGTGATAAAGATAACGCCATAGAAATGTATAAGAAAGCTATCGAGAAAATTATTCACAAGAAGATACTTCCGTCTTCTGTTTCTAAATGTCAGTAAAAAAGTTTTGTGCCACACTTATTCTTGTCCTATTATTTAATCTGACCGCTGACGGCAGCTCTAAAGTTATTACCCTTCATTATCCCCCGGATAAATCAGTAGTTAAGTCAGATTATGTCAGTATTTCGTTGAGTATTCCTGAAGGTTTTGATGGCCATGTGAAAGTTGAAGTAAATAAGTACGAAACAACAAAGATATTACCTGGACAGTTCAGATGTTTCAGAGTGGCCCTGGATCTGGGAATTAATACTATTGATTTACTGGCAGAAAGCGGAGGCAAGTCAGTTGATCAAATCAGCATAACTGTTTTTCGTCGCTCCAACATAATAAGTAGATATAGAATTCCGCCTCCTGAATTTAAAATGGGTTTTTTCCATATGCAAGATCATTCAGAGTGTACTGGATGTCATGTTCTCAATCCAACAGAAGCTGACAGAAAACCGGTAAATATACGTAAGTTATCAGGTAAATCTAATAATAAAATGCCCGGAAGTTCTGTGTCTACCTGTTACTCATGCCATAAAGGTATTTTGTCTGATAAGTATGTACACGGTCCGGTTGTAGTCTGGAGTTGTCTCAGTTGTCATGATCCTGATTCTGATCCCAGGTATTCTGTGAAAAGACCTGATTCGGATATATGCGATGAATGTCATCTTGAACAGATGAAAACCTGGAGCTCTAAAAAATATGTTCACGGTCCTGTAAATTTAGGCAAATGTACCATATGCCATAAACCACATGGATCTGAGTATCCTTTTTATTTATTGAAGCAATCATGGGATTTATGTGTGAACTGTCACGCTGACAGCGCAACAGGGAAACATGTAATTGGCGATGCTTTTTCTACTAAAGGTCACCCTACACGCGGCTACCCGGATCCTCTGAGAAAGGGAGAAGGGCTGGTTTGTGCAAGCTGCCATAATTCTCATGCATCGAATTTCCCTAATCTATGGGAATATGAGGTCGAAAGCTTATTCGACTTGTGTCAAAAGTGTCACAATAAATAATAGTTAGTTGTCTTGATGCAGATATAATAGCTGAACACTGATTTGGATTTAATAACCATAATATTGGTATAATTAAAATTTCTTTATAAAATAACTCAAATTCCTGTCATTCCCCGACTTGATCGGGGAATCTAGTGTTTTGAAAGACTGCTGGATTGTCCGGTCAGGCCGGACAATGACAAAAGCTGACTTTGTACACGTACGCTAAATAAAATTCAATAATTATAGTTAAGGAGATTCGAAAATGGGCAAAATGGATGTTGTTGTGCCTGAAAAACATACCTTGCAGAAAAAGTTCAAGTTCAGGTGTCATAAAGATATTAAATGTTTTACTCACTGCTGTAGCGATATAGAAATACTTCTGACGCCTTATGACGTGGTATGTTTGAAGAAAAGGCTTGGAATTTCCTCGTCTGAGTTTCTGGATAAATATACATACATGAAAATCGATGAAAAATCATCTCATCCGTATGCAATTATCAAAATGTCTGATGATAATAAAAAGAGATGTTCTTTTTTGACTGATGAAGGATGTTCGGTTTATTCGGACAGACCAGCAAACTGCCGATATTATCCTGTTGGGCAGGGGACCCTGAAGAAGGAAGGTAAGGATGGTAATTATGAGGAAGAATTCTATTTTTTCATTAAGGAGCCTCATTGCTATGGATATGATGAGAAAAAAGAGTGGACAATAGAGTCCTGGAGGGAAAATCAGGAAGTTGACAGATACGATGAGATCGATAAAGAGTGGAAGGGTCTTCTTTTAAGGAAAAACCTTCCCGGGCAGCGGCCTCTTAATGAGAGTAAACAGTTCCAATTTTATATGGCAAGTTATGACATCGACAGGTTCAGAGCATATATTTTTGAGAGCAACTTTCTTAATATCTTTGATCTTGAAGAAGAGACAGTGGAAAAGATCAGAAACGATGAAATAGAACTGATTAAGTTCGGGGTGAGATATATGAAATTCGTTATGATGATCGATGAGACCCTGAAGTTGAAAAAAGGCGCCGAACAATACAAAAAGAAATAACAATTTATTGAATGTTTTGTTCTAATTCAAAACTAACTTACTAATGTAAAAGGAGGAATTATTATGGATTGGGGAATGAAGAACCGTCTTGCGCAAATAATTAAACCTGATGGAAAGTGTTTTTTTCTGCCGATAGATCACGGATATTTTCTTGGACCGACCAGTTGTCTTGAAAAACCGGGAGAGACAATTAAACCGCTCGTATCCTATGCAGATGCCCTGTTTGTTACAAGAGGCGTATTGAGGAGTGCAATAGATCCTGTAAAGAGTAAACCTGTTATTCTCAGAGTATCTGGCGGTACAAGTGTAATTGGAGAAGACCTTGCAAATGAGGGGATTACGACATCTATAGAGGAAGCCCTGCGGTTAAATGTATCTGCTGTGGGCATGTCTATTTTTGTTGGTAGCAAGTATGAACAACAGTCACTGTTAAATCTTGGTGAACTTGTTGATGAATGTGAAAATTATGGCATACCGGTAATGGCAGTTACCGCTGTAGGAAAGGAACTCGCAAAAAGGGACGCCCGATACCTCTCTTTATGCTGCAGAATTGCAGCCGAGTTGGGCGCAAGAGTTGTAAAGACTTACTGGTGTGAAGATTTTGAAAAGGTTACATCTGGCTGCCCTGTGCCTGTAGTAATAGCAGGAGGGCCTAAATGTAAAACAGAGCTTGATGTATTTAACTTTGTACACGATGGTATTCAAAAGGGCGCTATAGGCATTAACCTGGGTAGGAATGTCTGGCAGCACAAGCATCCTGTTGCTATGATGAGGGCTTTACATGCTGTAATTCATAAAAAAGCTAATCCAAAAGAAGCCAATGAAATATTCAGGGAAGTGAAAAACAAGAAGAAGTAAAGATTTAAATTATGCGTGTCTTAATGTATTACAACAATAATGATGTCAGGGTCGAGGAAATGCCTGTACCAAAAATTGGTGCAGGTGAATTGATGGTGAAAGTTTTCGCAAGTGGCATATGTGGAAGCGATGTTATGGAGTGGTATCGCATCAAGAAAGCGCCCCGTGTTCTCGGTCATGAAATTACCGGTGAAATTATTGAAGTAGGTGGAGGCATTGACAGGTATAAAAAAGGTGACCGGGTCTTTGTTTCACATCATGTGCCCTGTAATACATGCTCTTACTGTCTCAACGGATATCACACTGCATGTGATACATTGCATAGAACTAATTACGACCCCGGTGGGTTTTCGGAATATATACGAATACCGTCAATTAATATTGAGAGCGGCGTCTATGTTCTGCCTGATACGATGTCTTATGAAGATGGCACGTTTATCGAGCCGTTAGCCTGTGTTTTCAGGGGACAGAGGCTTGCAGGTGTTAAATCCGGGCAGACTGTTATGGTAATAGGAAGCGGCATATCCGGACTTATTCATATTTCACTTGCCAAGGCTTTTGGGGCTGGACGAATAATTGCTTCTGATATCACTGAACATCGCCTGGATGCTGCATCACAATTTGGCGCGGATGCGGTGATAAATGCAGATGATAATGTTCCGGAACGGCTGATGGAACTTAATGAAGGCAGACTTGCGGATGTTGTTATTGTCTGTGCTGGTGCGATTGCAGCCTCAACTCAGGCCCTGAAATGTGTTGACCGAGGGGGAACGGTACTATTTTTTGCTGTGCCGGAACCTGATATAATGGTGCCTGTTCCGATTAACGATCTCTGGCGAAATGCAATAACCCTGAAGACTTCGTATGGAGCGAGTCCCTTTGATCTTGAATCTTCATTAAATCTTTTGAGCAGCGGTAAAGTCAGGTTGAATGATATGATTACTCACAGATTACCGCTTGATGAAGGACAAAGAGGGTTTCAGCTCGTAGCAGAAGCAAGAGACTCTATTAAAGTGATATTTGAACCACATAAAAAAAATAAATCAGATCCCTGAATAATACGGAGGTAATAAATGTCTTTGCTTGTTGTAGGTTCTGTTGCATTTGACTCAGTAAAAACACCCTTTGGTGAAGTTGATGAAGTACTTGGTGGATCAGCTACTTATTTTTCGACTGCAGCCAGTTATTTCACAGATGTATCAATTGTAGCTGTTGTGGGTACTGATTTCCCGGAAAAGCACCTGCTGTTTCTGAAAAGCCGCAATATTAATATTGAAGGAATCGAGAAGGCTGAGGGAAAGACTTTCAGGTGGAAGGGAGAATACGGATATGAATTAAATGAAGCTCGTACACTGGACACACAGCTTAACGTATTTCAGTCGTTTCAACCGAAGCTTCCCACAAGTTATAAGGAAAAGAAAGTAGTGTTTCTTGCAAATATAGACCCTGATCTGCAGAGGGATGTGCTTAAACAGGTAAAGAATCCTGATCTGGTTGCATGTGATACGATGAATTTCTGGATCGAGGGCAAAAAGGATTCCCTTCTCGAAACACTTAAAATGGTTGATATACTTCTCATTAATGATAGTGAAGCCAGAGAACTGTCAGGAAATCCGAATCTTGTAAAGGCAGCAGACATTATCATGTCGTATGGTCCCAAGACACTAATTATAAAGCAGGGGGAATATGGAGCCCTTATGTTCAAGGACAAAAAAATATTTTCAGCGCCCGCATATCCGCTTGAATCAGTTTTTGACCCAACCGGTGCAGGTGACTGCTTTGCAGGCGGATTTATGGGATTCCTTACAAGTACCATGAATTTTGAAGAGTCGAATATAAGAAAAGCGATCATATTCGGCAGTGTCATGGCTTCTTATAATGTTGAAGCATTCAGTCTCGACAAAATCAAAACGCTGGACTATAAAGAGATCGAAAGCCGCTTTATAGAATTTAAAAGACTGACTCATTTCGAAGATTTAGCGTAATTATGTATGCTATAAAAGCGATATATAAAAAATATCTGCTTGTCAGCATATCATTATTTTTACTGATTTCTGTATTGTCCGGTTGTTCTCTATTTGTCAAACCTCTGCCTGAGCCGTCTCTTCAGCAGCTTTCTTTATGGCAGGTATCTTCACACGACTGGTCGGATGATATGAACTACGATGGGATCGAAACTGCAGCGGAACGGTCGATTAACTATTACGAACAACTTCCAACGGATAAAGATTTCTACTATGGAGAATTTGTGTATTCTCCTGAAGAAATGATTGCCTCAATGAGGCTATTTCTGAATATTATTCAAAACCACAGAGGCAACGATTTATCGAATGAATTGGAGAAAAAGTTTCTTTTTTTCGAAAGCAGAAACTCAAAGAGGAATGCTTTTTTTACTGGATACTATGAACCGGTGCTTAAAGGGAGCCTTTGGCCTGACGAGGATTTTACGGAACCACTGTATGAAACACCTGACGATATAGTTGCAGCAGATTTAGGGCAGTTTTCTGAAAAATGGATCAATGAGACAATAGTGGGAAAGCTGGAAGGTGGTCGATTAGTTCCTTATGATAATAGGGAGGAGATAGTATATGAGCGATCTCTTAGTGGCCGTGCAAGACCGATCGTATATGTATCTGAAATTGAATTATTCTTTCTGCAAATACAGGGGTCAGGTGTTATTAAATTGCGGGACGGTAGCCTGAAACGTGTTAATTATGACCAGAAAAACGGACATCCTTATAATTCCATAGGCGCGATCTTACGAGACAAAATTTTACCAGAAGAAATAAGCCTCCAATCTATCAAATCCTATCTGTACAGCAATCCGGATGAAGTGCGCGGTATTCTTAATTACAACCAGAGTTATGTTTTTTTTCGTGAAGCTGAAGATGGTCCTTTCGGTAATATTGATGTTCTTCTGACACCAATAAGGTCGATTGCGATGGACAAACGAATTATTCCGGCTGGAGGATTGGCATTTATCGAAACAGAATTACCTGAGTTTGCAGATGGGAAA
>Ga0164320_10000310_pt1 | contig 15355 bp, 15 predicted proteins | sample GuaBasSediGuay11_FD_113736 | JGI IMG/M metagenome (GOLD analysis project Ga0164320, IMG submission 113736) | Subseafloor sediment microbial communities from Guaymas Basin, Gulf of California, Mexico - Guay11, Core 4567-28, 0-3 cm | ecosystem: Environmental > Aquatic > Marine > Hydrothermal...
AAATAATTTTTTTCATCAGATTTGGGGTTTAATAGCCCTCTAATATATTATGTTTTTATAAAATATCCACGAAATAACATATAAAATCGATGAAATACACTTTTATTGCATAATATTAAGATTTTCAACTTAATTCATAGTAGAAAAAAATGATATAATTTTTCATATCAATTCAATTAAAAAATACATTTTTAGGGTGTTCCATAAAAAAACCCGATACATCGTATCAGGTTTTTTTATTGTAGCGAGAACGAGATTTGAACTCGTGACCTCTGGGTTATGAATCCAACGCTCTAACCAACTGAGCTACCTCGCCATGATTTTAAGGCTGCAAATATAAAAACAAAATAATTGAGAGCAAATATTACTAGAGTAAATTATTTTTAAAATTATTTTTAAAACTAAAAAATTAATGTATATATTACCAACTAAATTAAGTGTAAATGAGCGATAAAATTAAACTCGAACTAGAATTTCCAATTCATGCTTCACCACAGTTGTTATTTCAATATATTTCTACCCCTTCAGGTTTATCGGAATGGTTTGCAGATAATGTTAATTCACGTGGAGAGTTATTTACATTTATTTGGGATGATAGCGAAGAAGAAGCAAAGTTGTTAAGTAAAAAAAATTCAGAACGTGTTAAGTTTAAATGGTTGGATGAAGATGATTCAACTTTTTTTGAAATTAAAATCCAAGTGGATGATATAACAAAGGATGTTTCATTAATTATTACAGATTTTGCTGATGAAGATGAAGTGGATGAAACCAAAATGTTATGGGAGAATCAAATTTCTAGCTTAAAACAAGTTTTAGGTTCTGCCTAAAAATTTCTTTCATCAAGTTACTTTATTATCATCCCGATTACATTAGGGTTCGGGATTTTTTATGGTTATTATTAACGGGAATATTGTACAAAAGGAACAAGCTACTATATCTATAAACAATAGAGGTTTTGCATATGGCGATGCTGTTTTTGAAACCATAAAAGTAACTCAAAATAAGGTGCTATTTTTAGAAGACCACTACTTTAGGTTAATGGCATCATTGCGGATTTTAAGGATGGAAATTCCAATGTATTTTACTTTAGATTTTTTTGAAAATGAAATAATTAAACTTTTAGAAGCCAATAGCTTATCACATTATTCTGCGCGTGTAAAATTTGTTGTAAACAGGAGTGAAGGTGGTTTGTTTACACCTGATACTAATACTATAGAATATATAATTTTTGCCGAACGATTAGATAATGATTTTTATGAGTTTATAGATGAAGAATATAGAATTGATTTGTTTAAAGATTATTACATTTCTCCTAGTTTAGTTTCTACTCTTAAAACGAACAATAGAATAATAAATATTGTAGGCAGTATTTATGCAAAAGAAAATAATTTTAGTAATTGTTTGGTATTAAATACTAATAAAAATATAGTTGAAGCATTGAATGCAAATATTTTTTTAGTTAAAGATAAAAGTATTAAAACGCCTCCACTTCAAGATGGTTGTATAAAAGGTGTAATGAGGAAACAAATTATTGAAATAATTAAATTAATTCCAGAATATACAATTGAAGAATCATCAATATTGCCTTTTGAACTTCAAAAAGCAGATGAATTGTTTTTAACCAATGTTATTTCTGGAATACAACCGATAACACACTATAGAAAGAAGAGGTTTTCCAATAAAGTATCAAAAAAGGTGCTAGCTAAATTGAATTTAAAAATTTGTTAGTTGTAAGTTGGATCTTCGGGCGCATTAGACCAAATACTATATTCTGCACCTAATTCGAGCATTCTTTCTTTCCAAAATAAAGCATCACTCTTTTCAATAATCGATTTTTTATAAATATTTTCTGTTAAAATCCAAGTATTCGAAATGAGTTCGCTAACCAATTGGTTAGTTTCCCAACCTGAATATCCTAAAAAAAAGCGAATATCATCCTCTTTTAATTTTTTTTGATTAATGAGGATTTTAACACTATCAAAATCTCCACCCCAAAAAATGCCATAAGAAATTTCAATACTATTAGGAATTAAGTCTGGTACTTTATGAATAAAATAGAGATTATCCTGTTCTACAGGACCTCCGTTATAAATCCTAAAAGAGGCATCAATTTCTGGAATTAAATCTTTAATGGTAAATTCTAACGGTTTGTTTAAAATAAATCCTACTGATCCTTCTGGAGAATAATCTGCTAATAAAATTACAGATCTATTAAAAGACAAATCGCCAAGCATAGAGGGTTCGGCAATAAGTAAATAACCTTTTTCTGGGTTTAGATTATTCATAGATCAATCGTTGAGTATTTAAATCTAATAAAAATTTGTGTAAAAACAAAAAAGGCTCGTTAATTAACGAGCCTTTACTAGATTTTTTTCTTTATAAATTAGTTTACTGCACTACTTAAATCAGATCCAGCTCTAAATTTTACTACATTTTTAGCTTTTATTTGTATAGTTGCTCCTGTTTGAGGATTTCTTCCTTCTCTTGCGGCTCTTCTTGTAACGACCCAAGAACCAAATCCAACTAAAGAAACTCTGTTTCCTTTTTGTAAAGCTCCTTCGATGTCAATTAATAAACCGTCTAATGCTTTTTTAGCAGCTGATTTAGTAATACCAGCATTTTCTGCCATTCCATTGATTAAATCTGTTTTGTTCATAAATTTTAATTTAAATTGTTATTATTTGGGTTAACTTTTTTGTTAAATCCTCTACAAAATTATACGGATAATCCACTTACACAAGTAATAGCAAGGGAAATGGCTACTTTTGTTAATAACTTGAACTTATTGTTAATAAAGGAGTCGGCTTTTATAAAGTTTTTGGCGTCAGTGATAGCAAGGGTTTACAGCATTTTTGCATTAATATCAAAATGATAACCATTTAAAAGGGATTTTACATCCATTTTTCGCTTTCCAGGCATTTTTATTTCTTTTAAAATTATAAAGCCTTTATTTACAGCTACTTTAACTTCGGTTTTAGTACTTATAATTTTTCCGATTTCGAAATCATGCTCTTCTATACATTTCTCAATATTAAAAATCTTAACATTGAGTTCTTCATCATTGTTTTTTATCAAACACCAAGCAGCTGGATAAGGGTTTAAACCTCTTATCATATTATATATATTGCTTTGGCTGTTATTCCAATTAATAAAACAATTGTCTTTATTTAGCTTGTTGGCTGTTTTAATTGCTGTGTTTTCTGGTTGTGGTATTGTTTTTACCTTACCTTGTTCAATGCTTTTAACAGTTTCTATAACCAGATTACTTCCTATTTGCATCAATTTATTATGTAATTCTCCAGCAGTTTCATTTGGAAGAATTTTTGCTTCTTGCTGAAGAATCATTGCTCCAGTATCAATTTTTTCATCTATAAAAAAAGTTGAAACTCCTGTTTTAGTTTCGCCATTTATTATTGCCCAATTAATAGGAGCAGCACCTCGATAGTTTGGCAACAAGGATGCATGAAGATTAAAAGTTCCATATTTTGGCATTTGCCAAACCACTTTGGGAAGCATTCTAAACGCCACGACAATTTGCAAATTAGCTTTTAGTGATTCTAACTCGTTTATAAAAGTTTCACTTTTTAGATTAGTTGGTTGTAATATCTTTAAACCTATTGATTTTGCATATTGTTTTACAGCAGATTCTTTTAGTTTTCTACCTCTACCAGCTGGTTTATCTGGAGCTGTAATAACACATACAATATTATAATTATCATCAACTAGTGTTTTTAATGTGGCAACAGCAAAATCTGGTGTGCCCATAAAAACTATTCTTAAATCTTTCTTCATTTTATTTTATAAGTGTTTGCACTTGTAATTTCAATAATATCTTTTTCTAACATTAATTTTAATATAGTTGCTATATGAATTTCTTTTATTTTGGTATTAACTACAATGTCACGAGATGATAATGGTTTGGCTTTTAATGCCAAAACTATTGCTGCAATACTTTCATCTACTGTATTATTAGAAAGGGAATCGTTTGTTTTTATACAAACTGAACAAATTCCGCAATCCCCAAGTTTACGTTCTCCAAAATAAGAAAGCAGTTGTACGCTTTTACAAATATCATTATTATTTACATAGTTTAAAATAGAAGCGACTTGCTTTTTTTTAATATTGTTTTGTTGCTCTATAGTTTTTGCAATTCGGTTAATGGTTTTGTCGTCTTCTCTTGGTTGAAGAAAAATAATTTGAGCGTCGGTTTTTGTTAATTGTAATTCAATTATTTCGTCTTTTTGTAATTGAAGAAGAAGTTGTATTACTTTTTCTTCAGTTGTTGATGATTTATCTGCAATTAATGTGGTATTGATTTTTACGTCTTGGTCAAAAATTCCACCATAAGTTCTCAATATGGTTTTTAATATTGTATTAGTTTCTTGGTGTTTATCTAGGTAATCAAATACTACTTTATTAGTAACAATTACTTGAACACTAGAACGATTATGAAACTGTTGTGATAATGTAATAACACTTGTTCTGTCTAAAGCTTTAAGTGCATTATAGGTAATCAAGGAGTTAAAACTGTAGGTTTTGCAAAACGTATTTAAATTAAATTCGTGAGTTGAGTATTCGCCTTCTCCATAAGAAATTTGAAAATAATTGCACAGTTTTCTATACACTTGCTTTATAAAATCTACAGTTGGTAAAATATTTAAAAATTGACTTTTTACATGCTCCTCATCGCCTTTATTTTTTAAAATTACAGCAAAAGCTTTTTCATTATTTCGTCCTGCACGACCAGCTTCCTGAAAATAACTTTCCAAACTTTCTGGAAGATTTACATGAATTACCGTTTTTACATCTGCTTTGTCAATTCCCATACCAAAAGCATTTGTAGCAACCATAACTTGCTTTTGGTTATTAAACCATGAGGAAAAATGTTTGTCTTTTTCAGTGTTGGATAATCCTCCATGATAAAAGGTACTTGTAAATCCTTTTTGTTCAAGATAATTACTTATCTCGAAAGTATTTTTTCTGCTTCTAACGTATATAATTGATGAGTTTGGATTTTTTTTCAGAATTTGTTCCATTCTAAAAAACTTATCATCTTCTTCAAAAACCATATATGCTAAATGTTCTCTTTTAAAAGATTGTTTAAATATTTTAGGGTTAATAAAATCTAACGCTTCAACAATATCTTCTACAACTTTTGGAGTAGCTGATGCTGTCAAAGCAATAACATTAACATTTGGCAAGAGTTTCCGAAGTAATACAATGTGTTTGTATGCTGGACGAAAATCATTTCCCCATTGCGAAATACAATGTGCTTCATCTACAGCAATAAGATTCACGTTCATTTGCTGTATTCTTTCCTGAACAATATCTTGCTGTAAACGTTCTGGAGAAAGGTATAAAAACTTATAATTTCCATAGATGCAATTATCGAGCATTGTATCTATTTCAGCATATTTAAATTCATTAGTAAGTGCCATCGCCTTAATACCTTTCTTTTTTAAGGCACTCACTTGATTTTTCATTAAGGCGATTAATGGAGACACAACAATACAAATGCCATCCTTTGCCAATGCAGGAATTTGAAAACAAATGGATTTTCCTCCACTAGTTGGCAATAATGCAAACGTATCTTCATCCTCAAGAACAGCATTAATAATGTCTTCTTGTAGCGGTTTAAAGCTGGTAAAATTCCAATAGTGTTCTAATATTTGTATTGGATGTTGCATTATAAGTTTTCTACAATATTTAAGATATAGTCAGTACGTTTTTTAACAGAATTAAAAGGAACATCTACAAGCTCGTAACCGTATTTTTTATAAGTATTTACAAGTTGGTGATGTATTTCTATAGCTTGATTAAAATCTTCATAACGTTCATTGTCGCTAATATAAATCTCTTGCCAAGGTGCTAATATAAATACCTTGTCGTATCTTTTATTTTTACAAGAGTCATTAAAAAATTGAGGATATTTATCTCCACTATAATCCATATAAGCTAAAATGTCTGGTATTCCTCTATCCAAGAAAATAAGTTTTTTTCTTAAAGTAGCAGCTTCATTAAATTGTGTTTCTCTTCCTTTTAAAAGTAATTCGCTAAATAACAAAGGCTTGGTCAAAAAAAGTTGTTCGATGCCTTTTGCTCTTGCATCTAAAGTTATTTGACGCGAAATTTCTTCAATACATGAATAATTTCTATGTATTAATTCATTAATTATCGACGTTTTTCCAGTTCCTGGTCCTCCAGTAATAACTATTCTTTTTGGTTTCAAAGCAGCAAGATTTTGATGTAAAAATCGTAATTTTATAGAGAATAAAAAAGTATTCAGCTTTCAGTATTCAGCTTTCAGTATTCAGTAAGTCGTAAATTAATATTTAATAAATAGAGCAATAACAACAAAACGAGTGTTAAACTTCTGTCTTCTGTCCTCTAACTTCAAACTAAAATTTATATTTGCAAAGCTATAAACAAGAAATTATGAGTGACAATTCTAATACTGAAGAGTTTTATAAAAAATTAAAGCTACAACTGGAGGAATCTACTACTTGGCCTTCAGAGTATTTATACAAGTTTATTGTAAAAACGGATGCTAATAACATCGAAAAACTAGAATCACTTTTTAACGATGCAGGAGCAGTAATACATACAACCAAATCTAAAAACGGAAAATATACAAGTGTATCTATAAATTTAATAATGAAAGATCCAGATGCTGTAATTGCAAAATATATTGAAGTTTCAAACACTAATGAAGGTGTTCTTTCGTTATAGATTTATAGTAAGTAATTTAAAACAATAGCTTTCATCAAAAAACATTAAAAGTGAGTAATCATTGCTAATTTTTTTGTATTTTGCGAATTATTGAAGGCTTCATATTTATATTAATTCTACACATACATTTTAATTTTGATAGATCAATTACAATACAACACAGAACGCGAGCATTTAATCATTCCGGAATATGGAAGACATATGCAAAAAATGATTAATTATGCGACATCGCGAGACACAAAAGAAGAACGCAATAAATTGGCAAAAGCAATTATTGCAGTAATGGGAAATTTGCAACCACATTTACGCGATGTACCAGATTTTCAGCATAAATTATGGGATCAGCTTTTTATTATGTCCGATTTTAAACTGGATGCCGATTCGCCATATCCTAAACCTTCAAGAGAAGTTTTAGAAGCTCGACCAGAGCCTTTAGAATACCCACAAAATTATCCTAAATATCGTTTTTATGGTAATAATATCAAGACAATGATAGATGTTGCCAACACTTGGGAAGATGGAGAAATGAAAGAAGCTTTAGTCTATACTATTGCTAACCATATGAAGAAATGTTTTTTAAATTGGAATAAAGATACTGTTGAGGATTCAGTGATTTTTCAGCATTTATATGAGCTTTCTGATGAAAAAATAAATTTAAAGAATAGCAAAGAACCTTTAAGTGATTCTTCTAATCTTTTGCGAGTTAAAAAGAAGTACACAAGTAATACTAAAAAGGGTAAAAAATCTAGCAGTAATCGTGGTAGAAAGCGATATTAAATTTTATTATGGGAACTTTTAAAATTGAAGGAAGCCATAAACTTAATGGTGAAATTATACCACAAGGTGCAAAAAATGAAGCCTTACAAATTTTGTGTGCTGTACTTTTAACTCCTGAAAAAGTAACCCTTAATAATATTCCAGATATTATTGATGTTAATAAACTCATTACACTTTTAGGAAAACTAGGTATAAAAATCGAAAAATTAGCTCATGGCTCTTATAGTTTTCGAGCTGATGAAGTAGATTTAGAATATTTAGAATCTTCGGCTTTTAAAAAAGATGGTCGTGGTTTAAGAGGCTCTATAATGATTATTGGCCCATTATTAGCACGTTTTGGCAAAGGATATATTCCAAAACCAGGAGGAGATAAAATTGGACGTCGTCGTTTAGATACACACTTTGAAGGATTTATAAAATTAGGAGCAACATTTAGATATAACAAAGAAGATTATTTCTATGGTGTAGAAGCCAAAAAACTTAAAGGTACTTTTATACTTCTTGATGAAGCTTCGGTTACTGGAACAGCAAATATTGTAATGGCATCTGTTTTAGCTGAAGGCACTACAACAATTTACAATGCCGCTTGCGAACCTTATTTACAGCAACTTTGCAAAATGCTTAACAGAATGGGAGCAAAGATATCTGGAATAGGCTCAAATATGTTAACTATAGATGGAGTTGCGTCTTTAAAGGGAACCGAACATACGATGCTTCCAGATATGGTAGAAATTGGCAGTTGGATTGGTTTAGCTGCTATGACTAAAAGCGCACTCACTATAAAAAATGTAAGTTGGGGTGATTTAGGGCAAATTCCAGATGTGTTCAAAAAATTAGGGATTACCATTGAACGTCGAGGTAAAGATATTTTTATACCAGAGCATACAAACGGTTACGAAATACAAAACTATATAGATGGTTCTATTCTTACTGTGGCAGATGCTCCTTGGCCAGGATTTACTCCAGACTTATTGAGCATTATTTTAGTGGTCGCTACTCAAGCAAAAGGCGAAGTGTTAGTACACCAAAAAATGTTTGAAAGCCGCTTGTTTTTTGTAGATAAATTGATAGATATGGGAGCGAAAATCATACTTTGTGATCCACATCGAGCTACAGTAATTGGTCACGATTTTAAGTCTGATTTAAAATCAACTACAATGACCTCACCAGATATTAGAGCAGGAATTTCTTTGCTTATCGCTGCGCTTTCTGCAAAAGGCACATCAACTATTCATAATATTGAGCAAATAGATCGTGGTTACGAGCGCATAGATGAACGTTTAAGAGCTATTGGTGCAAAGATTGAAAGAGTATAATTTGCTCTGATTTTATACATGTATTAGATTATTTGTAATAATTACTTTTTTATTAAGTGATACATCAAAAACATATTTACTGGACAACAACAATTTTATTGTTCAGTATGTTAATAGTTACTGGTATATTATATTTTGTGTATTATGAGACCTTGGTGATGTATTTTAATCGCTATGGTTATCCAACCTATATTATTTATCCTTTGGCTATTGCTAAAATTTTAGGCTCCATTGTTATTTTATATAATAAAAATCAATTTTTAAAAGAATTGGCTTATGCTGGGTTCTTCTTTAATTTTATTTTAGCCTTTTTTGCACATTATATGGTGAGTGAGTTTGATCCATTTCCTAGTATTTCACTAGTATTGCTTCTGATATCCTATTTTACTGGTAAAAAGGTGCGTCCATAAAAATTTTATACTTTATAGATTGCTTTGGTGTGGAACAGCCAAAATGAATTATTACCATGGTTGGCAATAGTTTTTTCGAGCTTTATTTTTTAATTAATTTGGCTGCTTTATGTGTAGCACTTAAAATTTTGTTTTTAACTAAACCTATTTCTTTTTTGGTCATAGTTTTATAATTGATTATTAAGGTAGTTGGAACGACAAGATATTAAGATAAAACACGTTTCAATACTAAATCAATTCCGATAGCTATCGGAACAGTACATGTGTTTATTTATCGACTATCAAACGAATTTAGTTGATTTTTTTACAAAGTCAATAAAAAAAACCACTCTTAAAAAAGTGGTTCATAAATCATTTAAAAAGAAGGCTTCGTTCTTCGTGCTTCCAACTTTAGATGTAACTAAAACTGATAACGCAATCCTAAAGCAATATCAAAATCTAAATCATTATTAATATTTCCAAAACCAATTTCTGGTCTAAAATCTAAAGAAATTAAAAGCGGAATTTCAAAACTATACTCTATACCAATATTTCCAGCAGCAAATAAGGCTGTTTCATCATCAAAAATATCATTATCAGAACTAAAAGAGGCAAGTCCACCACCAAATCCAGCATACCAATTAAAACTTCCGTCTAAAGACCAAACCCATTGGTACAATCCAACAACACGTATGGCAGAAAAATTAGTGTTATCTCTCCAACCCAATCCAAATTCTAAACGATTATTGTCTTTAACTCTGGTTTGGTAAGATATTTCAGCACCAAAGCCGTCACTATCACCAAGACGTAAACCTATAGCATTGTCAGCAATATACTGTGCATTCATAGAAAAAGTAAATCCTATTAAAGCTATGGATAATAAAAATATTTTTTTCATATTATTAAGTTTTAGTTTTTATAATCTGACACAATATTAATAAAAAAGTCACACTAAAATAATATCAGATTATTTTTCTTTGCAATAAATTAACGTCCATTTTTTATTAATATTGGCTAAGACTTATGAAAAAAACAAAATTAAATTTTAAAATTTCTATAAGTATTAATACATTTCAATTTTTGTTTTTGTAATAATAAATTTACTTTAGCATAAATTATTTGTAAATGGCAGGAAATTCCTTTGGAAATTTATTTAAACTAACCACATTTGGCGAATCTCACGGTAAAGCCATTGGAGGTGTTATTGATGGTTGTCCATCAGGATTAAAACTAGATGTTGAAGCCATACAAAGTGAATTAAATCGTCGTAAACCTGGTCAATCCGAAATTGTTACACAGCGTAAAGAACCAGATACCGTTAACTTTTTATCTGGAATTTTTGAAGGGCAAACCACAGGAACACCAATTGGTTTTATTATAGAAAATGCCAATCAGAAATCTAAGGACTATTCACACATAAAAGATGCGTATCGTCCAAGTCATGCCGATTATACTTACGACAAAAAATATGGCATACGCGATTATAGAGGAGGAGGACGCAGTTCTGCACGAGAAACAGCTTGCAGAGTTGTAGCTGGAGCAATTGCAAAACAACTTTTAAAAGACATTAAAATTAATGCGTTTACATCTTCAGTTGGAGATATATTTATAGACAAACCTTATCAAGACCTTGATTTCAATAAGATTGAAGAAAATCCAGTTCGTTGTCCAGACAAAGCTACTGCCAATAAAATGATTGACAGAATAAAGGAAATAAAAAAGCAAGGCGATACCATTGGTGGCACAGTAACCTGTGTATTGCAAAATGTGCCTGTTGGTTTGGGAGAACCTGTTTTCGATAAATTACATGCCGAACTTGGTAAAGCAATGTTGTCTATTAATGCAGTAAAAGGTTTTGAATATGGTAGCGGATTTTGTGGCGTTGCAATGAAAGGCAGCGAGCATAACGATTTGTTTAATGAGGATGGAACGACTAAAACAAACTTATCTGGAGGCATACAAGGTGGAATAAGCAATGGCATGGATATTTATTTCCGCGTAGCATTTAAACCTGTTGCAACGATTATGCAAAAACAAAATACTTTAGATAAAAGTGGTAATATAGTACAAATGCAAGGTAAAGGTCGTCACGATCCTTGCGTTGTGCCCAGAGCTGTCCCAATTGTTGAAGCAATGGCTGCATTGGTGTTAGCTGATTATTGGTTATTAAATAAAGTATATATTTAGGAGCTATTTCCTGCTTTCGGCTTTATCTTTTTTTGCCTTATGTTCAAGCAAAAAAAGGATATCGCTTCAATCAGGGCTAGAAAAAAGAAGTAAATTAATTTAACATAAAAAAGTTCCTCTCTAATTTGGAGAGGTTAGTAGATGCTTATGAAAAAACTAGAATTACATTGGAAAATATTAATCGGAATGGTTCTCGGTTTAGTATTTGGTTTTGTTATGCTGCAAATTGATGGTGGTAAAGGGTTTACAAACGATTGGATAAAACCGTTGGGAACTATTTTTGTTAAGCTATTAAAACTTATTGCAATACCACTAATTCTAGCGTCTTTAATTAAAGGAATATCAGACCTCAAAGATATTTCAAAGTTTAAAACCATTGGTATTCGCACCATTATAACGTATATATTTACTACTGTAATAGCCATTTCTATCGGATTAATGTTAGTTAATGTTTTACAACCTGGTAATGGTGTTTCCGAAGAAACCATTTCAAAACTCACAACAACCTATTCAAGTAATACAACGGTACAAGCAAAAATTACAGAAGCAACTAAACAAGTAGAAAGTGGTCCATTACAGTTTTTAGAAGATATGGTTCCCGATAACGCATTCAAGGCATTGAGTGAAAACAGATTGATGCTTCAGGTAATATTCTTCTCGATATTTTTAGGCATTTCAATGCTATTAATAGGAGAAAAGAGAGCAACGCCACTTAAAAACTTTTTCGATTCGCTAAACGATGTTGTTCTTAAAATGGTAGATTTAATAATGCTAACAGCACCATATGCTGTGTTTGCTCTTTTAGCTAGTGTGGTTGTGTCTTCCGACGATCCAGATATTTTAGTTGCTCTTTTACAATATGCTGGTGTTGTTGTTTTAGGGTTAATGTTAATGATTACTTTTTATTCCATAATTGTTGGAACTGTTACCAAGAAAAATCCATTTTGGTTCTTAAAAGAAATAAGTCCAGCACAATTATTAGCATTTTCAACTAGTAGTAGTGCTGCAACATTACCAGTAACCATGGAACGTGTTGAAGAACATATTGGTGTCGATAAGGAAGTATCGAGTTTTGTGCTTCCAGTTGGAGCCACCATTAATATGGATGGAACGAGTTTATATCAAGCCGTTGCAGCTGTTTTTATATTTCAAGCTTTAGGTCTTGATCTAACATTTGCAGATCAATTAACCATAGTTTTAACCGCTTTATTGGCATCTATTGGAAGTGCTGCAGTTCCTGGAGCAGGAATGGTTATGCTGGTTATTGTGTTAGAGTCTGTTGGACTTCCTCCAGAATTATTACCAATAGGGCTTGCGCTTATATTTGCTGTAGATCGTCCTTTAGATATGTGTCGTACTGTTGTTAATGTAACAGGAGATGCAATGGTGGCAATGCTTGTTGCAAAATCGGTTGGAAAACTTGGAGAACCTCATGTAAGAAATTGGGACGACCACTATGAAGAAGTAAAATAAAGTTAATCCAAAAACTTATCTTTTAATTCTTGAGTAGGAATCATACAAGTGTCTTTTTTTCCATACCATTTATAGCGATTTTTTGCGATATAATCGTAAACCCAATCTCTAAATAAAGATGGTATAATTAAAAATACAGATAACAGATTGGTAGGAAATGTAAGTTTAGAAGTAATTTTTAATGCTGCTGTAGATTTGTATGAGATTCCTTGACCAGATTCATAAAGTAAGATAGAATCAGTTAAGCTCGAATTTATATCATACTTCTCTATTAACTGTTTACCAATGCTAGATTGTAATGATGCAAACACAAATACATTACTTTTATCCCTTTTTATTACATATAAAACAGAAGCATTACAAAGGTTACAGACACCATCAAACAAAATGAGCTTTTTATGTTTGGGTAAGTTTTTCATATTTATTTCCCACGAAAGTAGTAATCTGTTTAATTTACTTGTTATCGATATATTTTCCTTGCGAAAAACACTCGAATTGACCAAAAATTATTTTGCTGTTTCAACCAATTCTAATTGGTCAATGCTCACATTGGTAGTAAACATACCATAGTTTACAACTGCTTTATTTTTCTCTAATTTATCAATGCTTCCAACTGCTCTACCATCATGCATTCTTACTGAATCTCCAATTTTTAAAATTGGTTTTGGCTTAATGGGTTGTTTAACACGTTTTATTTTCTCTGCTTTTTTCTTTTTCCGAATAACATTAACTTTCTTTTCAACTTCTTGTTTAATAACCTCTTTTTTAGCTTTTATTACTTTCTTTTGTTTAGCCGAAACTTTTTCACGTTTAGAATTTTCTACTTCTACTATCTTTATAAATTCTTCTACCAATTCTTTTTTTCGTTTGTTTTCAAAGTATTTTTCTGAAATGGTATTGATTTTATTTCCCAAATAAATCAAGCGTTGATTACTATCATACAACTCTTGGTAGTTCTCTAATTTCCGTTGTATTTTTGCGTTTACTTCTTCTAATTTATCAGCTTCAGCTATTTTTTTCTGTTCTTTAACTTTTAGTGAACGTTCTGTCTTTTCAAGCTTTGAGCGTTCTTTTTGAAGCTTTGAAATTGTTGCATCAAAACGCACTTTACTGCGCTCAATCTTCTTTTTAGATTTATTAATTAAACTATACGGAATACCATTTTTTTGTGCGACTTCAAACGTAAACGAACTTCCTGCTTGACCTAAAGCCAGTTTAAACATTGGCTCGAGCGTACGTTCATCAAATAACATATTTGCGTTTTGCATAAATGGTAACTCGTTTGCCAATAATTTTAAATTGGAATAATGAGTGGTAATTATCCCAAAAGCTTCACGCTCATAAAACACTTCCAGAAAAGTTTCGGCAAGAGCTCCACCAAGTTCAGGATCGCTTCCTGTACCAAATTCATCAATTAAGAATAAGGTTTTATTGTTGCATTTTTTTAGAAAATAATTCATCTGTTTTAAGCGATAACTATATGTGCTTAAATGATTTTCTATAGATTGGTTATCGCCAATATCGCTCAATATTCTATCGAACAAACACATTTTACTACGTTCGTGCACAGGAATTAAAAGCCCGCTTTGCAACATTACTTGCAACAAGCCAATTGTTTTTAGTGTGATACTTTTTCCGCCAGCATTTGGTCCGGAAATGACTATAATTCTATTGTTTAGTTTTAATGCTATGGTTTGCGGAAAGGTTTCTTTACCAGCTTTAAGATTGGTTAAATATAGTAGAGGATGAAACGCATCACGAATATACAAACCGCGCTCCTCTGTAATTTCAGGTAAAATAGCATTGAGTGATTTAGCATATTTTGCTTTGGCGGAAATGATATCAATGTTGGTTAAAAATAACTGATATTGCTCTAATAATGGCAAAAATGGTCTAATAAAATTGGTGAGTTCTTTTAATATTCTTATTATTTCTTCTTGTGCTTCGTATTCTAAATTATTGAGTTCACGAGTAAATTGTAAAGTCGTTTCTGGTTCAATATAAACGATGCTTCCTGTTTTACTTCCTCCCATTATTGCACCTTTAACTTTACGTCTGTACATTGCTTTTACAGCCAATACACGCATATTATCAACAACCGATTCTCTAATGTCGTCTAAATATTCTAAATTGTGATATGCGTTTAAAGCTGTTGCGAAACTCTGATTGATCTTGCCTTTAATTGCGTTGATAGATTTGCGCAATTCATTAAGTAGTGCAGAAGCATCATTTTTAATATCTCCAAAACGATCAACAATAGCATCTATTTTTTCTATAATTGCTATAGTGACTTCAATTTTTGAAGCATAATTGTTTAGCGTAGGATAATACTCTTCAAACTTTTTTAAGTAATTAACAATCTCGTTGGTTGTTAGCGATATTGAAACTATTTTTTTTAAGCTAAAAACCTCTAAATAGGTGTTTTCAATCATTAAAAGTTTTAACTCTTTGGTAATTGGCTCAAAACTATGACTAGGAATGTGG
>Ga0164320_10000311_pt1 | contig 15352 bp, 12 predicted proteins | sample GuaBasSediGuay11_FD_113736 | JGI IMG/M metagenome (GOLD analysis project Ga0164320, IMG submission 113736) | Subseafloor sediment microbial communities from Guaymas Basin, Gulf of California, Mexico - Guay11, Core 4567-28, 0-3 cm | ecosystem: Environmental > Aquatic > Marine > Hydrothermal...
ATGAAGGACGGAGCGGAGCATCGCGAAGGCTTGGTCGCAAGGCTCGAGCCGGAAGAGTACATCGTCTTTCCAACCTACGACATCGCCCTTCAATGCAATGTTCTGCAAAAGCTCGAGGGGACGGATGTCCCGGTACCGCGCGTTCGGTGGTTCGAGCCGGACTCGGCTGTGTTGGGCGTGCCGTTCTACATCATGGATCGCGTCGCTGGCGAGGTGCCGAGCGACAATCCGCCCATGCACGACGAGGGCTGGATCGCAGACGATCTCTCCGAGGCGGAGCGAACGACCGTCTGGTGGAACGGGTTCGAAGCGATGTGCAAAGTGCACCGTCTCGACTGGAAGGCGCTGGGTTTTGAGTTTCTGTTGGAGCCCAAGCGAGGCGCAACGCCGCTCGAGCAGCAGTTGCACTACTATCAGGAGTACTTCGAGTGGGGCATGCCGCGCGATCGGCACCCGGTGATCGCCCAAGCGCTCGACTACCTCGAGGCCAACAGGCCGGAAGAGAATCAGACCGCGCTATGCTGGGGCGACTCGCGGCTTGCAAACGAGATCTTCGACGACCTCGAGGTCGCCGCGGTGATCGACTGGGAGATGGCGCGAATCGGCGACCCCGTGCAGGACCTCGCCTGGTGGCTCGCGTCCGATCGGTGCTTCTCGGAGGGGCTCGAGCTCGAACGCCTTGCTGGCATCCCGAGCCACGAGCAAACCGTCGCGCGCTGGGAAGAGACGACCGGCCTCGACGCCTCCAACTTAGGCTACTACTTCATTTTGGCGCTGACTCGCTTCTCGATGCAGATGGCGCGGATCGCTCAGTACATGAAAAAGATCGAAATCATCGACGAAGAGAACGAGTTCGACTACGAGAACCTCGCCTCTATTACTTTGCGTCGCGCACTAACGGAGCTTTGAAGATGGGTCCACTCGAGGGAATTCGAATCGTTGAAATCGAGGGTATCGGTCCTTGCCCGTTCGGAGGGATGTTGCTCTCCGACCTCGGGGCCGAAGTGATTCGCGTCGGCCGGCCTCAGCCCTCTTTCTTGCAGGCGAACTTCGACGTGATGAGTCGTGGGAAGAAGAGCATCACGCTCGACCTGAAGAAGCCGGAGCACAAGGAAGCGCTGCTCAAGTTGGTGGCGACCGCCGATGCCCTGATCGAAGGCTTTCGACCGGGAGTCATGGAACGCTTGGGGATTGGCCCCGATGTTTGTCTCGAAGTGAACCCACGCCTCGTGTTCGCTCGAATGACCGGTTGGGGACAAGAAGGACCTCTCGCACCGCGCGCGGGGCACGACATCAATTATATTGCACTCGCTGGAGCGCTCCACGGCATCGGCCGCAAGGGCGAGCGCCCCACCATCCCGATGAATCTGATCGGTGATTTCGGAGGGGGCGGCCTCTTGCTGGCGTTCGGCGTGGTCACCGCCCTTCTCGAAACGCAAAAGTCCGGCAAGGGACAGGTTGTCGATGCGGCCATGGTCGATGGTGTCGCAACGTTGATGGCCAGTGTGTACGCCGGCATGCAGCAGGGCTTCTGGTCCGACAAGCGTGGGGAGAACCTGCTCGATTCGGGCGCCGCCTTTTATGAGGTCTACGAGACGAGCGACGGTAAGTACGTCTCGATCGGCGCCCTCGAGCCGCAATTCTACCAGGAGCTCATCGAGAAGCTCGGTCTCGCAGGAAGTGCACCAGCCGCGGGCGATCACTTGAACCCAGCCAAGTGGGATGAGCTGCGCCCGGCGCTCGAAGAGCTCTTTCGCCAGAAGACGCGCGACGAGTGGTGTGAGGTCTTCGAGGGCAGCGACGCGTGCTTCGCCCCCGTCCTGACTGCCGCCGAGGCATTCGAGCACGAGCATCACGTCGCGCGGCGCTCGTTCGTCGATATCGACGGCATCAAGCATGCCGTGGCTGCCCCCCGTTTCTCGCGCACCAAGTCGGCGGACCCAGCACCCACCACAGAGCGCGGTGCGGATACCGAAGAGGTCCTGCGCCAGTGTGGCGTCACGCTTTCCTGAGAGAGGGCTCAGCATGATCACCGATTTCGACGACTACCTGATCCATCAAGCCCCTTTGCCGATCAATCAAAGCGGCATTGTCAACCGCAACGCGTACGACCGCTACTGGCTCAACGGGTTTGACAAAGCGGGCACGTTCTTGTTCGAGGCAGGCCTCGGGCGGTATCCAAACCGGTTCGTTCAGGATGCGCATTTCAGCGTCGCCATCGACGGGGTCCAGCATTCGTTTCACGCGTCCCGAAGGGTGCCCGACAACCCGATGGATAGCTCGGTCGGGCCGCTGCGCGTCGAGGTCGTCGAACCCATGCGGGTCCTCCGCCTGATCGTCGATCCGAATGAGACCGAGGTCGAGTGCAACCTGACATTCCACGCTAAGGCGCCACCGGTGCAGGAGCCGAAGAACGTCATGTGGGACGGCAACCGCTTGATCATGGACACCCAACGCTTCACGCAGTCGGGCACTTGGGAAGGGTATTTCTCCATCAAGGGCCGGCGTATCGACGTCAAACGCACCGAGGTCATCGGCTTCCGAGACAAGTCTTGGGGCATGCGCCCCGTGGGAGGGTACGAGGAGGGGGCACCCAGCAAACTGACCACCGACCCCGCGGTGTACTGGATCTGGTGTCCGATTCACTTCGATGGTTTCTGCACCCATTTCCTCACGCGCGAAATGCCCGACGGGCATGCGCAAGAGCTTTCGGCGTCGATCGTCAAGACGTATGGCGACGGTGAAGAGGTGCCGAAGGACGTTCTCGAAGCAGACGAGGAAACCATGGCGTCCGGAACGAACACCATCAAGTGGCGTAGCGGCACGCGGTGGCCGGAGGGCGCGACGCTCGGCTTCGTGAAGCGGGACGGGACCAAGCTCGAGATCGAGATCGAACCACTCTTCCGATTTCAGATGATGGGTATCGGCTATCAGCATCCCGAGTGGGGCCACGCGGTATGGCGCGACGAGCTCGAGATCGGCTACGAGAGTTGGAAGCTCGATGAGGTCGAGCCCGACGAGTACTGTTCGATTCACGTCCACAACGTCGTGCGTGCCAAAATGGGCGACCAGACGGGCATCGGCATTCTAGAGACCATCGTCTTCGGACGACACGAGCCAAGCGGATTCCAAGATCTCTTCGACGGCGCCCCTGGCTAGAAGGCGTAGCCGCCGCCAATGGAGATAATCGGGAAGGCATCTGGGTAGAAAGCGTTTCGGAAAACGGGGATCTTGAGAGACGTGGCAACGAACGCGCCCTTACCGACGCCTATGACGAAGCCGCCCCCGAGAAGCAGGTTGCCGTAGTTTCTGCGGCCGGAGCTGAAGCCGGCTTGCTTCCACCCCGTATTGATGATCTCGCCCTCGACGATGATGAAGAACTGCTGGATCGGAAAGACTCGAACGAAGAGCGAGCCCCCGTAGGTGTGCCAGGTGATGTCCCGCACCGGAAGGCTGTCCTTCGTGTACTCGTAGCGAAGCGCCACTCCCGGCTCGACGATACGTTTGAAGATATACGACACCTGGGGTGAGATACCGATCGAGATGAAGTTCGAGCCGAAACCAAAACGGATCCCCCCGCCAACACGAAGATGACCCAGCGGTTCCTCGAGCTTTTCAGGTTCGGGTGGGGGCTGCTCTGCGGGAGGCTCAGGGGGTGGAGATTCCAGCTGAGGCGGCGGTTCGGTGATCACCTCGACCTCCGATGCGTCCTGCGCCAGTTCGTCCTGCGCAAGCACGTGCGGCACGCCCGCGTGCAACGCCAGGACCCCTACCAGAGCTCCAAGCCAAGACAGTCTGCCCACTCTTTCTTTATAACAGAAAGACGTCTTCGAGATCATCGAAGGCGGTCGCCCTCCAGCGGGCCAACGGGCTTTGACCTTCCAAGAGCTCCTTGGTCGCTGCTAGCACCGCGGGAAGATCGACGATGTAGCAGTACGGATCGGCAGCGGAGCGGGTCCCTACGCCCTCGGGTAGATCCATCGGCGGCATCCACGCGATCATCTTGCGATGCTCTCCTGCAAGGATCGCTCGCACCGCGACATTGCCAAAGCGGCTGCCGAGCAATCGATCGAATGCAGTCGGGCGCCCGCCGCGTACCACATGTCCGAGCACGGTTACACGAGTTTCGATGTCGTCGTGGTCTTGTCCGGTCGCTTCGCTCAGCTTGGCGTCCACGAGCGATTTCAAACGTTCAGTCGTCGTCGACACCCCTTCGGACTTGATCGCGACTACTTTTTGGTTCTCACGATGACGTTCCCGCACGGTGAGAATGCTCTTCACGACGGCGTTCACCAATTCTTCCTCAGTCCGCTCGGCTTCGGGGAACAGGACCATGTTGGCCCCCGATGCGATGGCCGACGTCATCGCGAGATACCCGCAGTCGCGCCCCATGACTTCGATGATGAACGTTCGGTCGTGTGCGCTAGCCGTATCCGCGATGCGGTCGCAGGCTTCGACGATCGTGTTCATGGCGGTATCGACACCGATGGCCAAGCCGGTCAGTGCGATATCGTTGTCGATCGAGGCGGGAATCCCAATGCACCGAACGGGCCAGTTCTTCGCTTCGTCCGGATCACTCAACAGCGAGAGCCCCGCAAGCGAGCCGTTCCCACCGATGACGATGAGACCGTCCACCCCCTGTTGCGTCAACAGGTCGCGAGCGTGGTCCCTCTGTGCCACGTCAAGAAAGCGCTGGCACCGGGCCGTGTGCAGAATCGTCCCACCCTCCCGCAGGATGTCGGCGACCTCGTCTGCGGCGATCGGGACGAACTTACCTTCGAGCAAGCCTTTGTATCCCTGGCGCACGCCGAGCACCCGATGTCCTTTGGCGGTCGCCACCATCGTCACGGCGCGAATCGCGGCGTTCATACCCGGCGAATCACCGCCACTGGTCAGAATCGCAATCGTCTTCGGCACGGCTCCTCCTCGCACAGAGCCCTCTTATCTCATGTCACCACGACGCCCGCCAAGTCAGATCTGCCTTTTACTCCAGCCCAACTGGGCTAAGCTCTACGCATGAAAGACTCCGCGGTGGTGTCTCGAATTGTGCACGAATCTTGCGAACGGGCGGCACCTTTGATGCCAAGCGGCCATTGGTGGGAGCATCTCGAGGACGACTTCGCCCGAAGACCCGAGACGTTCGATCTTGCGTGTAGAGATCGCGTTCAGATTGGAGCCGCAGCCGCATTCGATCACGTTGTGAGGGCGATCTTCGGCACGATGGTGAGCGCGACGGCGATCCCGTTCGGCTTCAACCCCATCGAGCTTCGGCGGTCCATGCAAAGCCTCGGCCTCTACGCCGAGATGGCAGAATCGGGCGATCCCACACGCTTCTTCCACGAGCCTCCGTCTCGGGTGCAAGTACGCGTCAAGCCAGGGCGATGGTTTCCCCGTTTCGAACCCGACGACGGGGTGTGCGAGGTAGTGCGATTCGATAGCCCGTTCCAGCCGGTTCATCCCGACCAACAGGAGCGTTACCTTCGCCACGACGCCAACCGGGTGGCCTACGCACGTATGATTCGACACCGCGACGGTCCCCGACCCACGATGGTTGCCATTCATGGGTTCACCGCCGAGGGCTACCTGATCAACGAGTGGTTCTTTGCGCTTCCCTGGTTCTATCGGATGGGCTGTGACATCGCGTTGTTCACGCTGCCCTTTCACGGGCCACGCCAAACGCGTTTCTCCCCGTTCTCGGGGCATGGGTTCTTTGCGGGGGGCACATCTCGGTTCAACGAAGCCGTCGCGCAATCGGTGTTCGACTTCCGGATCCTCCTCAACTGGCTTCAACGCGAGCAAGGCGTCGAGCAGGTGGGCGTAACGGGATTGAGCCTCGGCGGCTTCATTTCATCGATGCTCGCCAGCGTGGAAGACAAGTTGGCCTTCGCGCTTCCCAACGTGCCGATTATCAGTGTCGCGGACTTGGTCCTCGAGTGGCAGCCGATGGGGGCACTGATGCGTGCCGCCCTGGCCGCCTCGAACCTGAGCCCGGCAGACGCGCGGCGCCTGGTCGCAGTTAGTTGCCCGCTGACGTACGCGCCGGTGTTGCCACCCGAGCGCTTGATGATCGTCAGCGGCGCGGGCGACCGCCTGGCTCCGCCCAAGCACTCCCGGCTGCTGTGGGACCATTGGCAACGCTGCCGCATGTACTGGTTTCCCGGAAGCCACAGCATCCACCTCGACCGCGGCAAGTATCTGACGGAGATGGCCCGCTTCATGATGGGCCTCGGGTTCTTGCCCGAAGGAGGCGCGCTGTGATCCGTGTATCGAATCTCGATGCCGCAATGCTCTACGCGGAGACGCCCGAGATGCCCATGCACACGATGGGTGTCCTCATCCTCGAGCCGGGGGATGTCCTGGACGCGGGCGTGCCCTTCGAACTCGCGCGCAAGTTGTTCGCGGAACGGATTCATCTCATTCCGCCATTCCGGCGCCGTATGGTTCAGGGACCATTGCAGATCGGCGACCCTCACTGGATCGAGGACCCGGAGTTCGATCTCGACAAACACCTCGTGCGCGCCTCGCTTCCGTCTCCGGGGAGCATGCAGCAGCTTTGCGAGTTTGTCGGCGAGTTTGCAGGCAGGTGTCTCGAGCGCGACAGGCCCTTGTGGAACGTTGCGCTCGTCGAAGGGCTGGAAGGTGGCAAGTTCGCGCTTGTCATGAAGATCCACCACGCTGCAATGGACGGCGGCCGAAGCGCAGCGATCGCCGGCGAGCTCATGGACACGAGTCCCGAGGGCCGAGTGATCCCTCCCCCTGACGAACTCTGGGTTCCCGATCGCGAGCCCACGATTCCCTGGCTGGCAGCCGATACGCTTCGAACTCTCGCAGGCAAGCCTCGGCGCGCGGTGAGCGCGGCCACCAAGGTGGCTTCGGCGGTCCGAGGCAAAGGAAGCTCCGAGCCCGCCCAGCCTGCAACGATGGAGGTTGCGGAGAAGCCCCCCTTATTCGAGGCGCCGCCAACTCCGTTCAACGGCGCCCTCACGCCCAACCGCTCCGTCTCGCTAGTGGATGTCTCGTTCGAAGGTGTGAAAGCGATCAAGCGCGCCTTCGGAACGACGGTGAACGACGTCGTGCTGGCCGCATGCTGCGCAAGCTTGCGGTCGTGGCTCGTCGCGCACGGCGGCCTTCCAGACAAGCCCTTGGTCGCGACGGTCCCGGTTTCGATTCGGCACGATGGGGACGAAGAGGGCAACCGCGTGTCGGTGATTCGCGTTCACTTGCCCATCCAAAGCGACGATCCCGTCGAGCGCCTCATGGCGCTCAACGACGAAACCACGCGCCAGAAGAGCCGGCGCAAGAACGGTGGTGGCGGCGATATCCTCAACGACTTCGCCGACCTCGTGACCAACGTCACCGTGCCCTGGATGACGACTCACTTGATGGGCTTCTACTCTTCGCGACACCTCGCGGACCGGGTCCCCCCATTGTGGAACCTCATCATTTCAAACATCGCCGGGCCGCCCGTCCCTCTCTACACCTCGGGCGCGAAGTTGCGTCAGCTCTTCCCGCTCGGCCCCGTGCAACAAGGTTCGGGCCTCAACATCACAGTGATGAGCGTAGTCGACCGGCTATGTTTCGGCGCGCTGGCCTGCACGGAGATGGTTCCCGATTTGCAAGACATCGGGACCGGCTTCGTGAAAGAGATCGAAGTGCTCAAGGCGCGTATCGAGTAGCGCGGCGGCCAGACGGCCGAAAGTGATGGCGGTCGCTGTTACTTGCCCAGCACCGACCAGAAGGCCGTTCCTACCCAGATTCGAAAGGCAAAATCGACATCAGACGTGCCGTTGCCGATACCGATGGCGGGTCCGAGCTCGAACAGAAAGAAGGGCGCCACCTTCGGGGCGGCGTTGATCTCCACGCCTATCCGAACCAAGAGTGGAATGATCCCCCAAGGGTCTGCGTCCTTCGCGAACATCAGGGTAAGCGGGATCGTCGCTCCAGTGACGACGCTCACCCGGTCGTGCACGTCGATCGAAATCGGAACCGCAAGCTCGGCGCGTAGGCCTCCCATGACGCGTTGATTGGTCTGAAAACCGGGGGGAGGTACGCGGCCGCGGCCACGATCGCTACCGCCGACCAAGGCACCCGGCGTAAACCGAATCCCAACGTCGGTCGTGGCCTTGGCGTGCTTCCTGGTGTGAAGATGCCAGCGGAGCGGAGCGTTGAACGCCAAACCGACGCTGACGTCCGAGAACGCACCGGACCAGTCCCCGTACACCAGCTCGGCACCAAGTGCCCAGTCCAGGTTGCCTTGCCCCTTGTTCCACCATTCGTAGAACAGGCTCGGCCAGCCGACCCCGGTGTTGTGCACCGTCTCGGACTTCAACCGCTTCCCTCCGATTGTGGACTGCGGACCCGCAAACGCCGTGCTCGACATTACGAGCACGAACGCAACAACGGCAATGGCTCTCATCACGACACCCCCCCGGCTCTCACACGGCTGCATAGTACGAACGCCGGAATACCACCAGCACTCGTCGTCATGCCTCTCGCGGCAATCCATCCGCTGAAGCTCCATGTCCGGACCGTGTCGATCGCTCCTACCCCTGCATACCAGACGGTGTGTCCTGACTCGTTTTGGCTTCAGGCTCGACAGGCAACATGAGGTCTTCCAGAAAGAACGCCGCCAGGTCGTGTCTCCCAGACAAACCTGCTTTCTTGTAGACCGCCCGCGCTTGCTGTCTCGCGGTGGCTTCAGTGACGGACCGAATCTCGGCGACTTCCTTGTGGCTAAGTCCTTTGAGAAGTAGCAAAGCGACTTCCTTTTCCGCGGGAGACAGATTCCAACGCGCGAATTGACCATCGAGCGCTGCGGCGAGCCCCTCCATCAGCTCGCGGGCTTCACACCGCCAGCGGATCGCCTCCGCGCGAGTGACTTCCAACTGTTCGGCCAGCTCGAAGGCTTCCCTCTGAACCGCGCGCGCCTGCCGGAGCGTGTGCACGAGCCGACGAGCCATGAAGATCGAGCCCAACAAACCCACGAGCAAGACCCCCGCTTCAACCGCGACGTGAGCCAGGGTGGTTCCTTCCCGGAGATCAGACGCAATATCGAGCGCCGCAAGCAGGGCAACCCCCAGGAAGGCAAGCAAGACCCCGGTGAGGAGTCGGCGCTCGGAAGCAAAGGCGGAGTGCGGCATCGGATCTATCCCCCGCACGTAGCATGACCGAGGACCAACGGTCTGAAATCATTGGCGTATGACATCTGCAGTATGGCGTCCTATCGCACTTTGAACCCATTGTGGAGTCGGAGGTTGCCGTTATGGACCAGTTGCTCTTTCATCCCAAAGTCGTTCACCTACCGATGGCGCTTGCCGTCCTGCTGCCTTTGGTCGGCGGCGGAGTCCTCTTCGCCTGGTGGCGAGGCTGGTTCCAGCGTCGGGTTTGGGTCGTCGTCTTGTTGCTGCAGGCCACCTTGGTTGGGTCAGGCGTGGTCGCCATGAATACGGGGGAAAGGGAGGAGGAGCGGGTCGAAGAGATAGTCGCGGAGGAACAGATCGAAGCGCACGAAGAGGCGGCCGAAGCGTTCGTGTGGGCGGCAGCTGCGGTGCTCCTTCTGATGGCCCTGCCGCTAGTGCTCCCGGAGGGCCGTGCCCGTCAGGCGGTCTCTCTAGGCGCCTTTCTCGGCACGCTGATCGTTCTGGGTTTGGGCTACAAGGCCGGTGAGGCCGGGGGCCGCCTCGTTTATCAGCATGGGGCGGCCCAGACCTATGTCGCGAACGGAGGCGACGTGGACGTCGGCCCTGCCAGTGGCGATTCGCCAGAGGGCGACAGCGACAGTCACTAGCCACAGCCACGCACCTAGAACGCGTTGCCGCGCTCGACGCCGGCTCGTTTCGCGATCTTCGCGAGGGGGCAGAAGCTGGTGAACGAGGCCTGAAACATGTTCAGACCGACGAATAGCGGGAGGGCGAGCCAGGCGATGTGGTGGCTGTAGGCCAGCACCACGCCGGCGGTGACCATGATTCCTGCGACTCGAAAGACCAATTTATCAACGTTCATGAGTGTGTTCCTTTGCTTTGTTTGTTCTCAGAACGAGTAGCGAAGTCTCGCGTACACGTTCGTGTTCTCTTTGAGTTGGCCGAAGAAGGTGTAGTCGTGGCGGCCGAACATCAGGTTCGCGCCGACCACAATCGCCAACGGCTCGATGATCTTGTAGGTGATGCGCGGACGGATGTACGTGTCGAGCTCGTCCGGCGAGAAGAAGGTGAAGAGCGAGAGCTCGAGGTTGTCCATGACGAGGAACTGCGTGAGGCGCAGCGTCAGAAGGTGACGGAACTCGTGCTGCTCGTAATCGGGCCAGAGCGAGTTGGTCACGAGCTCGTCGTGCTTGAACGTGTACTCGAGGTAGTACTGGAGCCCCATCTGGAACTTCGGGAAGAGCTCGCGCTCGTAGCCGACTAGGCCGCGGAACTGTGAGTTCGGGATCGTCGGATCGACGCCGGCGCGATCCTCGAACGAATCATAGAACGCGCCTTCAACGTTGATGAGGCCGCCACCCAGTGGGGCGCGGACGCTCGCCCCGTACGTCGCGAGGCGCGCGTAGGTCAGCTGAGGGGGGTTGGCGGGGTCGGGGAGCCCGGTGAGTGCGAGTGGCTGCGGCCAGTACCCGACGTAGCCATACGCAGCGAGCTCCACGGGACCCGCACTGCCGTAGAGACGGCCGTGGATGGTTCCGTTGCGCAGTCGCATGTCGGGGAATAGAGGTTGAATCGGGCTCAACGGGGAGCGGTCTCCCTGAATCTGGCCGGTCAGCGGATTGAAGAACGAGAGACGCTCGCCGTTGATGAAGCGGTCCGGCTCGAAGATGGGAGTCCAGATCAGATCGAGACCGACCTTCTTCATCATGAACGTCGTCTGCACCGAGTTGGAGGGAGCCTTGAGATACTCGTCCGCGCGACCGATGAAGAAGGAGTTGAAGTCCTTCGGGAAGAGGTCGTTCAAGAAGACGAAGTCGCCAGTTCCCCAGGTGAGCACCTGCCGTCCGAATCGCATACTGAACCAGTTGCCGCCGCGGACGAAGATCGACGTGTCTCGAATGTCGAACCAGACTCGGCCGTCGACGCCATCCGCATAGACGTCACCGCGAAAGCGTGCGCTTGCGATCTCGTGCGTCGCATCGAGGTTGAGTCGAAAGCGAGCCTCGGCCGCCGCGAACTCGCTGGCGCTGGCACTACTCCGAACGACGCGGGGCGCGACGAGTCCCTCCACGAAGCCGCCGATCTGGAAGCCCCAAGCTTTTCCGCCCGAGCCGTCGCCTTCCTGCTCGTCCCAGTCGTCGAACTCACCCCAGTCATCGTCGCCCGAATCGGGAGCGGCATCGGAGGCGGTAGAGGGCCCGGCGTCGGTTTCGCCGGCGCCCTCCTCTGTAGCAGGGGTGACATTAGCCGCCTCCGTTTGGGCGAATGCGCCGGAGGCAAACGCAAGCGCCGCGAACACGAAGGCGGCCGTGGCGATACACCGGAGGGAGCCCCTTCCCTTCGGGCACTGCTTCGTGGTGCACGAGGTCGGTGTCATCGGAGCCACTTCTGCGGCGGGTTGCGAAGCGAGGTCTCGACGAAGATGTCGTCCGGAATCCCGAGGTCGTAGCGGACGTGGCTAACGTCGCTCAGCGTGTAACCGCCGGACTCGAGGTCGCTCACCTTGAGACGGGTAATGGTCGGAACACCCTCGACGGTGTCCACCTTGACGGTTTCGATGAGACGGTAGACCTTACCTTGCGAGTTCACGTACTCGATCTGGCTGGGCAAGAAGGTCTTCTTGTTGATCCGGAGCGTGTAGTGGGCGAACTCGACACCCTTGCTGGTCTTGGGCGTACTCTTCACGACGTACTCTGTGTCCGTCGTTTCGAGCAGTTGGTGCGTGTCCTCCTCGGGTTGGCGGCCAGAGATGTCCTCGTAGAAGAAGTGCGTCCCGACGAAGCTGGTGCGTTCATCGCTCGCCGCAATTCGCTTCACCAGGTCCAAGCCCGGCATGTACAACCACCGATCATCGTCCTTGTTGGCGTGCTTCTTCACCAAGAACGCCGTATTTCGGACGTCGGCGGGCTGGTCGAAGACGACGAGGTAGTTCTGGTCCCCTCCGTCCTTCTTGTCTCTGCGGAGAACCGCGAACTGCCTGCGCTGCGAGCGCCCCCTACTGTCGACGATCTTCATGCGAACGAGCGCGCGTCCATCATTTGCCGCGTAGTACTGCGCGTTGTTGGTGCGGCGTACGATCGCGCTCGCATCTTTCAGGTCCCCGGCCTCGGCTGACATCGTCGGGGTCGATAGAAGAGTCGCGGCAGCCACAGCCGCCAACCAGGTCTTGGTGAGGGTTCTCATATCGTTTGCTCCTTGTTGGTGGCGAGGGACGCGGGCGCGTTGTCCGCGCTGGAGGGCCCCTTCTCCCCCTTGGGAGAGAGCCAGTTTTGGATTTGCATCATGATCGAGGGCAGCAGCACCACCGTGACGACGCTCGAGACGGCCATGATGGCGGCCATCAAAATGCCCACGGTGTTGTAGGGAACCAGCGGCGCCCCCAGCAGAGGAAGGAAACCGATGGCGATGACGATCGCGTTGCGGGTGATCGCCCTGCCCGGCTCCTGGAACATGAGCGCCATCGTCTCCCGCCAGTCGCCGGTCTCGGCTTGGATGGAGCGAGCGCGCTCGAGAAAGTGAATCGCGAAGTCGACCGAGAGGCCGAGCGTCAGCGACGACAACACGGCGACCGGCATGTCGTAGTCCTTGCCGGCAAGGCCGATCATCCCGTAGGTGAACGCGATGGTGATCGTGAGCGGCACCATCGCCAGCGCCCCGTAGATCGGCGACCGGAACAGGATCATCATCATCAGGAACACGATGACGAACGCGCCCATCAAGCTCTCGAGCATCCCGGCCACGATCTCGTCCTGCCAAACGGTGTTGAGGTAGGTGAGGCCGGCCCACTCCGCGCGGAGGCCTTCGGGTGGTGGGTTGGCGGCCAGGAACACATCGAGGTCGGCCTTGACGGACACCATGTCCTGGTTGTCGCCGCTCTTGAGCTGCATCCAGATCGCGCTCTCGCGGTAGTCCGGGCTGACCAAGTGCCAGAGATCGTTCGGGCGGTGAGACGACTGGAACTGAAGGAGCGTCTGGGCGACTCCCTCGGTGGTATCCGGAATGCGGTAGTCCTTCTCTTCACCGCTGATGAGCTCGCGGTAGACGGTCTTCACGACGTCGGCAATCGAGTTCGTCTTGCCAACGAGAGGGAGCGCTTCGGCTTCGCGTTGAAGTCGTTCGATGTAGGCCAGATGCTCCGGGTTCTGGAACGTCTTGCTTCCAGTCTGCGCCTCTTCGAGCGCCGTCTGAACACGTTGCCACTGCTCTGACTCTTCGCCGGTCGTGTCGAACGCCAGATCCGAGGTGGCTTCGATCAGCGCATCGGAGACGTTGGTCACTTCTTCCTGGCTCGCGGTTTGTGCGGCGGCCTTGAGGGTGTCCCACTGCGAGCGGATTGCATCGCTGGCACCTTCGACAGCCTCGTCGCCGGAAGCCACGATTGCGCGCTCGGCATCGGTGTCCTGCTTCATGATGAGGAAGGCGGTGTACGTGCCGGCGAGCTCACGGTTGAGCACCGTGTCGGCGACGCGAATCTGGTGAGAAGGCTTGAACCAACGAACGGGGTTGTCGTTGATGTTGATCTGCGAGATTCCGTATCCGCTGATCGCGATCGCCACGGCAGTCACGACGAGGATCGGCTTGGCGGAGCGCGGGCTCGTGGCCCCACCTGCCTCAACCGCGCGGCCGAGGAGACCACCCTCACTCGCATCGCGTTTGTTTGAGAGCAGCGCCGCCAAACGCTTCTCGGGAAGCGCAGCGATGTAGGCCGGAACGAAGAGAATCGTCAGAACGAAAGCCAGGCCGATGCCGAGCGCGACGAACGCGCCGAATACGCGGACCGGGGGAATCGGGGTCAACATCAGCGAAAGGAAGCCGGCCGCCGACGTCAGCGAGGTGTAGAGCATCGGCGCGAACAGGTGTCCGACGACCTCTCTAATCGCAGTCTTGCGGTCGCCGTGCCTCGGATAGATGTCGACGAACTCCGATAAGAGGTGAACCGAGTCCACGACGGCTATCGGCATCAAGAATATCGGGATCATCGAGCTCATGATGTGTACGGTGAACCCGCTCGCGATCAGCGCCCCCATCGTGATCGTGACCGTGGTCATTGCGACGATCATCGGTGAAAGAACCAAGGCGAAGGAGCGGAAGAACCACCACATCAAGAGGAGGATCAAGAGTGAGGCAAGCGGCGCAGAGATCGCCATCTGCTTGAACATCTCGACGCCAAAGGTGTCTTCGGCGACCGGGAGACCGGTGATGTAGAACTCGTCTGTGTTGGCGCCGAACCCGTCGACGATCGTTCGAATCTCTTCGGAGATGCGATGGCTTTGGTCCTTGCTCTCGATTGGAACGTACAGGGCGACGCTGTCGCCGTCGTCCGACACCACGGTCCCACGTAGCATCGGCAGCCGCAGGGCTGCCTCCTTGATCGCGAGCGCCTCCTCCGGAGTCTTGGGCGGTTGTTCCATCAACCACTCGAAGCGAATCGTTCCGGGGCCCGCCTGCTCGATGTTGTCCATGGTGGACAGCCCGAGAACGTCACGCGCGATGACACCATCGATCGACTTCAGCCGCTCATTGAGCTCGTGAATGCGAGCGAGCGACTCGGGGTTGAAGACCCCCTCCGGTTCGGCCTCGTTCACGACGCCCACGACGATCAGGTCGTGTAGGGCAAACTCCTCCTTGGCCTCGTTGTGAAAGACCCTGTCCGGATCGTTCTCGGGAAGCATGTTCTCCGGGTCGGTATCGACCTGGATCGACGGGATCGCCGAACCGAAGCCGATGGTCAGGACCGCAAGGCCAATGAAGACAAGGCGCGCGTGCTGGAGGGGAAAATCGAGAATCTTTCGTTTCATGCAATCAACTCCGTTTGAACTTGGATTTAACTATATGTTCACATAATCATATAGTCAAGTAGTGATTTTTTCTCGAAACGGAGCTATATAGAGGAAGCGATGGCCAAAACCTCCCTAAATCCCCTGAATCTGGAGTCCGTAGCCACCAGGTTCCGCATCATCGGCGTCCCCGTCCGGCTGCAGCTCCTGAACGAGCTGGCGGATGGTGAGCGCACAGTCACGGCCCTGGTGGAGGCCACCGGCAGCACGCAGCCGAACGTCTCGAAGCACCTGGCCACCCTGCTCGCGCACCGGTTGGTCAAACGAGAGAAGCGCGGGAACTCGGCGTACTACTCGGTGGCCGACCCGGCGGTCTTCGAGCTTTGCGAGATCGTCTGCGGGAACATCGAACGCGGGCTCGATGAAGAGCGCCGC
>Ga0164320_10000312_pt1 | contig 15338 bp, 15 predicted proteins | sample GuaBasSediGuay11_FD_113736 | JGI IMG/M metagenome (GOLD analysis project Ga0164320, IMG submission 113736) | Subseafloor sediment microbial communities from Guaymas Basin, Gulf of California, Mexico - Guay11, Core 4567-28, 0-3 cm | ecosystem: Environmental > Aquatic > Marine > Hydrothermal...
ATCGATGAACAACATCAAGCCAGCTAGCCAGCCAGCAAGCCCCGCAATCCACAACGGGCTAAAGTCGGTTTGCAGAAAACCAAACCCGTTCAGGATCGTGACCAGGATCATCAGCAGGATCGATATTCCGGCGATACTGTGGCGTAAATGCGAGCGACTGTTGATTGAAATTTCCTGGTGGAGAATATTACAGCCGCGTATGGTACTCGATTCGATGGAAATAGCTTAACTTGATTGGCTGGTCTCGACCGTATCGATGAAGCCAGAGTCGCACTGAAACAATGTAGGGTCGAATTCATTCGACCAGTCTTGCTATCACTCTCTATCGTCGCCACTATGCATTTCCATACTGTGATTGATACCTTCATCCTGTAGTAGTTTTTGCATTGCGTTTATCAAGGTGGCGGATTGTTGGTAAGAGGTATCGCGGAACCGAATCACCACCGCGAGTTCATCGGGGTCAAGTGGCAGGCGGTGCTGCGTGACAATTGGTTTCAGTATCTCCCGGATTCGCTCCCAGTCTGAAATGCGGTCATCCGGGTCCTTGGATAAGGCGCTTTCGATAAACATGGCCAGGTCTTCGTCGATATCGACGCAGGTATTGCGGATATCGGGTGGCTTTTGCTCAACCTGCATCTTCAGCAATTTTGCCAGCGTCGATGCGCTAAAGGGTAAGCTGGTGGTCAGCATGTGAAACGCCATGACCCCGAGCGCATAGATATCGGCGCGACCGTCCAGTGAATCGCCATTGATAACTTCCGGGGCGAGGTAAGATGGCGTGCCTTCGAAATTCACATCCGTATCCCGGGGTGGACTGGCAATACCAAAATCGGTGAGTTTGATATTGCCGTATAGATCTATGACGATGTTCGAGGGTTTGATGTCACGGTGGACTATACCGGTTTCACCCTGGGTGTGCGCATAGTGAAGCGCGGATGCGACCTGGGCCAGGATGTCGCGGGTTTCGACCAGGCCGAAAGCGCCTTTTTCCTGCAAAACCTGGGAAAGGTCCTGACCGTGCAACTTCTCCATGACGATAAATCGGGTGGATAGCTCTTCGATGACCTCGAATACGTTTACGATATTAGGGTGATTCAGGCTTGCGATAACCCTGGCTTCCTGCTCGAAGCGATCGAGAAACCTGGCATCGTAGGCCAGTTTGTACTTCAACATCTTGATCGCGACTTCGCGTTTAAGATCAGGATCCCAGGCGTTGAATACGGTTGCCATATTACCTGCGCCGAGTTTACCCAGTAGCTCGTATTTGCCGACCCGGTTGACGCCGCCATTTTGCGCCATTCGGTCAGCCATCAGTCTCGACATAGCCTCGGAGAAAGACGTGTGTTGCTCGATTAATGCCTTGAAATGAGCCTGATCGAGATAAAATGCGATGGTATCCGTCAGCGCGATTACATCGGCGGAGTAGGTTGAATGGATGAGCAGTGAAATCTCGCCGACCACCTCCCCCTTTTTCAGGGTGATACGTTGTTTTATCTCTCCGTGGATATCGGGTATCTGAACTTCTACTTGTCCCTTTAAGATAATATACAGGCGATTACCAACCTGACCGGCTTCAACCACCAACTGGTCTTTGGCAAAATTTTCTATCTGGGTGTGCTGTGCAATATCCTGAATGACCTCGACATCAAGATTTTGCAGGATCCTGACCCCGGATAGAATCAGCGCGATTTCGTCGCTATCGATCTCCATAGGATAACCCTGATCGGAATTGGGCGATGTGGAAGTCTAGCATAGGTATTGTCGGCCTGATTACAGACATAGATCACAAAAATCTGTAAATTTAGAACAATACGGGATTTAGCGGTGATGCCGCGGTCAAACCACCGTCCAGGATATAGCACTGACCGGTAGCAAAGCCGGCCTCGTCCGAGGCGAGCCAGGTCGCCAGGCTGGCAATGTCTTCGGCTTTGCCGAAGCGTCCCGACGGGTGTCTTGCCAGCGCGTCTCGTTTGGCGGCTTCGGCATCATCGGCAACCGCAAACGCAGCCTCGGCCATACCGGTCATGATCCAGCCGGGACAAATCGCATTGCAGCGCAGTTCGGGGCCGTGATCAACCGCGATCGATCGAGTCAATCCCTGCACAAAAGCCTTCGACGCGTTGTAAAGCGCAAGGCCCGGGTCCGCCGAGGTTGCCGAGATCGAACCGATGTTAATGATAGAACCACCCGCTGTCATGATTGGAATCAGGGCGCGACAGGCGAGAAATACGCCCCGGGCGTTCACCCCCATGAGTTCATCCCAGTCTTCGTCGGTGGTATCGACGATAGTCTTTTCGATTTGAATGCCGGCGTTGTTGACGAGGATGGATAGTTCGCCAAATTCTGATACGAGCCTGTCTCTGAGGCTGTCAACAGCGGTGCGCTCGGCTATATTGGTGGTTTGCCATAATACCTGGCCGGGCAGGTCGTCGGGTCGACCACCGCGACCGCAGGTCATCACGCTTGCGCCCTCGGCGACAAATTTATCGACGATCGCGCGTCCGATGCCCTGGCGCCCGCCAGTGACCAGGGCGGTTTTACCCTTTAACCTGTTGCTATGGCTGGAATTCACAATATCACCCGGGGTTCAGATAAAAAGGGCTACGCGACCACGAATTCCGACTTGTGGAATCCCTGGATATACAAAAGGGCGGTCAGGTCAGCATATTCGATACAGGCATCGGACTGCTGGCGCAGGCTGCCTGAGTCATGAAAGGCCACGCCGAGCCCGGCTGCCTGAATCATATCAATATCATTTGCCCCGTCACCAACAGCAGCAACATCGGACATTGACAGGCCTTTATCGACACATAAGGTCTTCAGTATATCCAGCTTGGCGGAACGCCCCAGTATAGGCTCCCGGGCTTCTCCAGTCAGCTTCCCGCGGTTAAAAATCAACTCGTTTCCCTGGTGCTCGTGAAAGCCCAGCCGAGCGGCCATACGGCAGGTGAAGTAAGTAAAACCACCAGAAACCAGGATGCAAAAGGCACCCTGCTGGCGCATAGTCTGAACCAGGGTTATGGCGCCTGATTTAAGCGTAATACGCTGTTGGTAGACAATTTCCAGTTCCCTTTCATCCATCCCTTTCATCAACAGCAGGCGTTTGCGCAAAGCTTCGGAAAAGCTGATATCCCCCTGTATAACCGATGCTGTTATTTCGCGAATCTGCGGACCGATACCGATGGCGTCGGCCAGTTCATCAATGCATTCCTGGTTGATCACGGTCGAATCCATGTCTGATATAAGAAGTTTCTTACGCCGGGACTGGTTGAGCGTGCAGGCAATATCGATAGAGTATCCAGCCAGGGCATCGCGCGCTTTTGCGGTGATATCAGCGGCAATCGAGTGACTATCGATAACCAGATCACAGGCTTCCTCCGGCGCCAGCCAGTGCGTCTGAGCCGATAACTCCAGGCGCTGGAGCACTCGCTCTAAATGAACAGGTTGCAGCGGTGTCGATTCCGGATTGGCAATCAATGTCAGCGCATAAGAAGTCATAAAATAGTTGCCGGCTCGAAGCAATCCCGTGCTTTGGCAGGGACTTCCCTGGTTATCTTAATTGACATGTTGGGTCGTTAATCGTAGAGTCTGCGAATGCATAATGATTGGACTATACCACGAACGATTCACTGGTCAATACCAGAGGATACCCGAAAATCATGGGATCGGCGAGTTCCCTACTACATGCGTTTCCGGGATCATTTCGCCTCATTGATAGAGGCGGGGTCGTTGGCGTCTGGGGCAAAACTTCCACCGGAACGAGCCCTGTCGGAAGAATTTTCCATAAACCGGGTTACGGTTAGACAGGCGCTCTCCAGAATGGAAGCCGAGGGTCTGATTTTTCGCGAGGAACGTCGCGGCTGGTTCGTATCCCCCCCACGCGTCTGTTACGACCCGACTGCCAATACCAGCTTTACCGAGAGTGTTTCCGCGCAGGGACGAGTGGCGGGTACCTCCATCCTCTCCCAGCAGGAAGTGTCGGCCTCTGAACCACTGAGTAGCCTCCTGGATTGCGCCATCGGTGATCCCGTATTTATCATTAATCGCCTGCGCACAGTGGATGGTCGAGCGGTCCTGATCGAACAAATTCACATCAAGGCGAAACGCTGTCCGGGCCTGCTGGATCTCCCTCTCGACCAGTCCATGACAGGCCTGCTGGCTGAAAAATTCGGCATTATTGAGCACCGCGCACAAATTAATATGCGCCCCACTGCATTACCTGAAATCCCGGCTAAGGCGTTGGGTGTCGCGGTTGGCACGCCAAGTCTTTATCTGTCGAGGGTTATACTCGATCAGTTCAACGAGGTGATTGAGGTTGACCAGGAGTTCTGGCGCCACGATGCCATCGATATCTCTGTTTCAGCGACGGGAAGCCTGCAACAACTACAGGCGATTAAGGCTTAAACACCAGTAGAGGAACCCTGGAAATGTCAGAGCAAACGCCAGTCATCGTAGTCACCGATATCTGTAAAACGTTTGTCACCAAGGGGCGCAGCATTAAGGCGCTCAACCATGTAAGCAACCATGTCGACAAGGGCGAGGTACTGGTGGTTATAGGCCCCAGTGGCTCCGGCAAGAGTACCTTTTTGCGGGCGCTCAATGGCTTGCAGCCCATCGATAGCGGTTCCATTACCATCGACGGCGTTGAGTTAACCGACCCTAAAACGAACCACAACAAACTGCGTCAGGATGTTGGCATGGTGTTCCAGCACTTCAACCTGTTCGAGCATAAAACCGCGCTGGAAAATATTACCATGCCACAAATGGTGGTGCTCAAACGCTCAAAGTCAGAAGCCGAAGACATTGGTCGCAAGCTGCTCGATCGGGTCGGTATCGGTGATCGCGGAGATAATTACCCAAGTGAATTATCGGGCGGGCAACAGCAGCGTGTTGCGATTGCCCGCTCGCTGGCGATGACACCCAAGGTCATGCTCTTCGATGAAGCCACTTCGGCGCTGGATCCGGAAACTGTCGGCGGTGTTCTTGACCTGATGAAGGAACTGGCCGCCGAGGGCACTACCATGGTTGTGGTAACCCATGAGATGGGTTTTGCCCGCGAAGCGGCCGATCGGGTCTCCTTCATGGATGAGGGCGAAATAATCGAGGAGGGCGCTCCGGAAGAGGTGTTCGATAATCCACAACATGAAAGAACCCAGTTGTTTCTTAGTCAGATAATATAAGAAGGTCAAATTCTCTTTGGTATAGACCATATTATAATTCGGGTATATACTGCCCCAGCGAAAGGAAGTAGCGATACCAAAAGAAAGTACCTGAATGCATCGATCGCCAGGTACAGGTAAACAACAGATAACAACCAATGGGAGAAGGGAAATATGAACAAATTTAGAAAACTATTAGGTTTGGCGGTGTGCACATTAGGCTTGAGCATTCTCGCCAGTAGCGCGTCAGCCGACGTACTTAAAGATATCGTCAAGCGAGGTGAACTTCGCGTAGCAGTGCAGACGCAGGGCCCACCAGTCAGTTTTGTCGACAAGAACGGAGCCCGTACCGGCTTCGCTATCGAAGTTGTCAAGATGATGGCCAAGGATATGGGCGTAGAGCTCAAGCTTCTGGATTACGACTGGAAAGGACTGATTCCCGCGGTAAATTCCGGCAAGGCGGATTTCCTCGCGGCCGACATGACCCCTAACGCCAAGCGCACGCTGGTATTGAGTTTTACCGAACCCTACCTCTATAGCGACGTGGTGCTTTATTCGAAAAAGACACAGTCATTCAGCAAATGGCAGGATGCCTGTAAAGCGGGCGTGTCTATCGGGGTGGTCCAGGGCAGTAGTAACGTGGGCCTGTTGAAAGCGAAGTGCCCTGATTCGACTATCAAGGAATTTGCTGGTGGTGGCGCCGCGGTGGCCCAGGCCGTATCTGCCGATCGTGCGGATGCAGGTATCAACGATATCGCATCGGCCGCCGGTTATATGGTTGAATACCCGGAATTCAAAATTCTCGAAGGCGCCCCAAAGCGCTGGCCCCTGAGTTTTGCCACGCGCCCGGATGAAACTCACCTGCTGCGCTGGATGGACAATTATTTCATGCTGATCCGCAACGATGGACGCCTGGAACAACTGGCCGATTACTGGATGCGCGGTCCAACCTGGAATCAAGACCACTAATAAACCAGGTCACCTGGTATGGGAATTCCGTGGGTGCTGGCGCCAACAGGGCCCACGGATTCCATTCACCGATGCTAGCCCGCATTTCTCACCACCCTTCTATTGCGACGACGCTATGCCGCACCCTGCATGACTTTCACTCGGTCAGAGCGCTTAACATGGTGTCGACTATGCTTGCGCACCCTCCCAACAATGATTGCCGTAAACGGCAATCATTGTTGGGAGTGGTCGCGAAAGACATGCAGGGCACGACCTTTCGGCGTCTCGCTACGAATGGTGGTGAGAAATGCGGGCTAGCACGCAAGGCTTAGGAAATGGACTGGATTCTCGATTTTTATAACTACCGGGTAGTCGCGCAATACCTGCCGGAATTCGCGCGTGGACTCGGCTCAACAGCGTGGATTTCGCTGGTTGCTTTGCTGATCGCGCTCATAATCGGCACCCTGGTCGCGATCATGCGCATGTCTCACAATCCGATTCTGTGGCGAATTGCCGCGGGTTATGTGCAGACCATCCGTTCCACCCCGCTACTCATTCAGATTTACCTGATCTATTTTACCCTGCCGGCATTACCGCTACTCGACCGTCGCCTGGACGAGCTCGAAGGCGGTATCATCGCGCTCGGTCTGAACGCGGGCGCCTTCATGAGCGAAATTATCCGTGCCGGTATCGAGTCCATTTCCAGAGGGCAGAACGAGGCGGCTCAAGCGGTCGGCATGACTTACCTGCAACGTATGCGATACGTGGTTCTACCCCAGGCCTTTGCCAGGGTCGCACCGCCTTTGCTGGGGCAGACCGCGGTGTTGATCAAGGATAGTTCGCTGGTCAGCTTTATCGGCGTATTCGAACTGTTCGGGGCCGGCCTGGTCATCCTCAACGAGCGCCTGATGCCAAACGAGGGGTTCCTCACTGTCGCGGCCTGCTATCTGGTCATCTACACCATCATGTTGCAGGTGACGGTTTTTGCACAACGCCGCCTCGGCGGAACCGCAAACGCATAGGGGGAAGAAATGTACGACGTCATAAAATCAACCATGCCCTTCCTGCTGGAGGGATTATGGGTAACCTTTCAGATATCCATGATCACCATATTCTGCGGTAGCCTGCTCGGGGCTATCATCGGCATGTTGAGAACGCTGGACTCCAGGCTGGTCACCTATCCACTGGGTTTGTATATTCATACATTGCGCGGCACGCCATTCCTGATTCACCTCTACTTCGTCTACTTCATGCTGCCGTCAACCGGCGTTTCATGGTTACAGCTAGAAGCCTATGCCGCCGCCGTGGTAGCACTCAGCCTGTATACCTCGACCTATGTCGCCGAAATTATCCGTGGTGCAATCGAGGCCGTGCCGCCTGGCCAGAATGAGGCGGCCCGGGCAACCGGTATGACCAGGCTTGAGGCCATGTGGTACGTGGTGTTGCCACAGGCGGTTAAAATGATGATCCCTCCCATGGGCGGCATTTATGTGATGATTATCAAGGGTACATCCATAGTCTCGGTCATCGGCATAGCCGAACTGGTTCGTGCCGGGGAACATGCTACCCAGCGCCATCCCAGGGAGCTGATGCTTATCTATGGCATGACGGCACTTTTGTATTTCGTATACTGCTACCCGGTTTTGCGGCTGGCCCGATGGGCTGAAACAAAATTTGGAAGTGTTCGTTTACCTTCCTGATGCCCGCATATCGCCGAACCTATGCCACCGCAACCGCCTGTTACAAAAGCCGTTTTACCTTCAAGCATGCCGCTCATGTCACCACCATGCTGGCATAGGCGTCGAGAACAAGGCCATGGAAATGGTGTAGCGCGTGTTCGGATTTACCCGAGCCCGAGGGATCGTGCACGATACGTCCCTGCTTAAAGGCAGGGCTTCGCATGCCGCGCTGCACGTTTTCAACCAGCCAGATATCTTCCACCTGGAGTGTTTCATCAAGATACCTGATCGACTCCAGTTCCGCCTGGTTGGGCGTGGCGCTTTCCAGGAAAAAGTCATAGGTTTCCAGCGTGCGTTCGGGACCGGCCGGGATGACCTGCAAAATAATCAAGTTACCCCTGCCCGGATAGCGCATGATGCAGGTATTGGGCCACAGCCACCAGACCGCGTGATCGGTTACCGTGGCATGCTCGATCGAGTAGGCGGTATTATCCAATTTACCCGCTTCGGCCATGTGGCTTGAATAGATGCCATGCGTGGTCACCCTGTAGGTATCCATGTCGACCAGCGAAACAAAATCCTTGTGCGCTACCGGGCAGTGGTAACACTCGAGAAAATTATCGATTACATTTTTCCAGTTCGATTTAATGTCGTAGGTGAGGCGTTTGGCAAAGGTAAGCTTTTCGATATCGGGCGCCCAGTGGTTGATCTCGTTGGCCAACTCACCGCATTGTCCGGCGAGTGACTTCGCCTTCGTATCAAGATTGACATAAATAAATCCACAGAACTCTTCCACCTGAACCGCGTCGAGACAGATATCTTTGATATTGAAATTCAATAGATGGTCGGTTTCGGGGGCGCGCAGTAGTTGCCCGGCTAAATCGTAGGTCCAGGCGTGGTACGGGCACATGATTTTTTTGCTCTGACCTTCGCCTTCGAACAATTGCATCGCGCGGTGTTTGCAGACGTTGTAAAACGCCCGCAGGATCTGGTCGTTGTCCCGGACCAGCAGAATCGGTTGACCGGCAACTTCAGTTGCAAGGTAAGCTCCGGGCTTGCGCAGTTTTTCTGCGTGGCAAACCCACTGCCAGGTTTTACCCAGGATGGCTTCGACATCCGCATCATACCAGCGGGATTCGGTATAGGCTTTCGCGTACAGCGAACTCGATGCAGCGGGGTTGTTATCATACCCCGTGCTTATTTCGTTGTAGTCCTTAACGGATAACTGGAAGGGCAATGGTGGTTCTCCTGGGTAGGGACTGGCATGATTTATCCCCGTCGCACATTAAAACTTGAATCTCGACAACGCGCATTATTACGCTTCCTCCAGCGCGAACACGGACTGCGCTTCCCTGATACCCTTCATCTGGTGATCACCCAGAAACCTGGTCGGCCTGTCGAGCAAATCGGCGAAATCCCGTGAAAACAGGATATTGGGACCAAGGGTTTTTGTGAGCGACTCCAGGCGCGCGGTGCGATTGACCACGGGTCCCATAACGGTAAAGTCCAGCCTGTCCACTGCGCCAACGTTACCGTAGATGACTTCGCCGATGTTGAGGCCGACACCGAAGCGGATATCGCACTCATGATGACATTGACGCTGGTAGTTGAGCGAGGCCAGTCCGGCCTGTGCATCGATTGCGGCTTCAATTGCCGCGCGACAGGCAGACTTATCGTTGACCCGGTCGTCAATAGGAAAGACGACGAGCATAGCATCGCCGATAAATCGCAGGATCTCGCCGCCCCGGGCGCTAACCGCTGCCGACACGACTTCAAAATACTCGTTGAGCAGGTTCAGAATCTGTTGGGTTGAGAGGGTTTCGGTAAGATAAGTGAAATCACGTAAATCGCTGAACCACAACGCGGCATGGATGGTATCGGCATCGCCGCGTTTGATCATGCCGGCCAGAATTTTTTTCCCGGTGCGCTTACCAACGTAGGTATTCAACAGGGAGACAGATTGATGGCGTAATGAGTAAACTTCCAGGACTGGCGCCAGAAAGCTGCGTATCTGGCGAAAGTTTTCGATGTCATGATTGCTGAATCCAGATTCCGCCCTGGTAGCGATTATGATTGCGCAGCCGAGCGTTTGGCCAAAGTGCACTGGCAGGGCAAGGTAATCGACGAAACCCTGTTCGGCCAACTCCGTGTAGGCCCGGTGTGCATCAACTGGTAACTGGTCGAGTCGCTGGCGTACTTTTTTCCCGGTATCGAACAGTTGCTGTAATGGGCTGCCGATGTACTTTTCGGTTTTTCGAATCTCGTGATCGGCCTCGAAGGTGGTGGTTATGCCATCAGATTTTAACCAGGTGTGAGACACGGAAATTACCTGGGGGTTTAGCATAAGCATGGAAATCAACAGCCTGTCTACCGGAGCGCCTGACTGGCTTAGCCGAAGTGCTAATTCGCCGACGAAATTTTCTTCTTTTTCGATTAAGCGACCGTCACTGAATAACCAGTCGATAATCGGTTGCGGTGACCATGCTGATGACATGACGGGATTGATTTGATGGTCTGGTGAATTCATCAGCAGTGGGGATGCAGGTGTATGTGGTTAATGTCGCAGGCTGACCCGGGGATAGGCATCGGCGCGCGCGCGTCTTTTCTCACCGTACACTAAAACAACCCCCGAAAACACAATTATTGCGGCGCCGATCAGCATGGTCAGTGTGGGTTCTTCATCCCAGATGAGGTAACCATAGAGTATCGCGATAATGATACTGACATACTTGAATGGACCGATAAACGACAGTTCACCCATGCGCGTGCCGACAATATAAAACAGGTAGCCGCAATACATTGCCAGAGAAAGTGCGATAAACCACAGGTACCAGTGCAGGTCGGCGCTGTTCCAACCCTGAAACAACGAGTAAATGCCGCCGCCCAGGGTCACGATCCAGGCATTGGTAAAGGCGACCTGGAGTGATGGGATTTCGTCGGGAACGAAGCGAATAGCGACGTCTCGCAAGGCTACAAACACTGCACAGGCAATCGGGAATACGACCGCCCAGCTGGCTGACTCGGAAAACGGGTTGGAAATCAGCATGACGCCGCCAAAGCCAGCCAGGATGATCAGCCAGCGCAGCAGCCCGACTCTTTCCTTGAGGAAAATGGCTGCGATTACGGCGAGGAAAATTGGTGAGGAAAAGCCGAGCGTCGATGCGGTCGCAATCGGTAACATCGACAGGCCGGTGAGGAAGGTCAGGGTAGCCATTAACTCGAGAAATCCACGTAGCAGGTTCCATCGATGAAAGGAAGCCCGAATGAATATCGGCTGGCGCTTTACCGACAGAACCAGTACAAAGATGCAGCAAATGGCCAGGCCGCGGAGAAACATGATTTGTCCGATACCGAATACCTGGGTGATATGTTTCACTATGGCGTCGTTGGTGGTAATCATCGACATCGCGATAACGACCATCATGGCAGCCTTGAGGTTATTGAATTCCACGTTTTAATCAGTGATGAAGGTCGGTCGCATCAGGATTGTTCCAGCAGGAACGCTTTCATCTGCGGCAGTAGCTGTTCACTGGCTTCCATCAACAGTGAATGCTTGAAGCCATCGAGGATCACCAGCCGGGAATCGGGCAGCTCGTGGTGAATCAGCTGGTTCAGTCGAGGATTGCAGCCAGCGTCGAATTCACCGGTCAAAACCAGGCAGGGATGTTTGACCTCATTTAACCAGGGCGCCATTTCGGTGGTGGCGTAAATCTGGAATACACTGAGGAATACATCCTCAGGCGTATCCCGCACCTGTTGCAGGCGCGCTTCGATGCGTTCGGGATGGGCCGCGATAAACGCATCGGTGAACCATCGCGCGACGAAGGTAGCCAGGGTTTCGCTAACCCCATTTTGCTCCATCGCATCACCGACCGCCTTTAACTTCGCGCGATCATCTGTACTGCGCCCCGCGGCGGTACTGAGTAGTCCGACACTGAGGGTATGCTCCGGGTGCCTGCGTGCATAGGCCGGCCCGATCATGCCACCGAGTGAATGTCCGATCACATGAATCTTATCGTGCCCGAGTTTCTGGCGCAGGGCTTCGAGGTCTTCGACCAGGTCGTCGAGGCTGTACGGGGTTGGGGGTATCGGGCTTTCGCCATGACCACGCAGATCGTAACTGACGCAGGTAAAATGCTGCTTCAAGCCGTCAACAAGTTCGTCCCAGGTGGACTTGCGAGCGCCGATACCATGCACCATGTACAGGGCCGGACCCTGTCCAGCGACACGATAGCTGACATCGATAGCGGTCATTTACCTGCTCCGGTTAAACGCGTTGTTTAAGTTCGGTGACATTGCTGGAGAAGTGCGGCATGACCTCTTCGGCAAAACACTGGATTGATTCGAGTATTTCTGCTTGCTCGACACCAAAATTGACGTTCATGATGAAACGATCAACCCCGGCCTCGGCGTAAGGCGAGAGTTTATCGATCATTTCGGCCGGCGTACAGATAGTCAGATTTTGCGCGGTTTGCTGCAGCGTCATTTCACGTGGTAGGGGCTTGATCATGCCATTTTCGACGATACCGGGGCCGGTAAAAACATTGTCAAAACGGCTGTAATAGTCGTGTGCCATCTGCACCTTCCGCTTTTGATCGGATTCGCTGTGCGCAACAAGGGCGACCCGGGAGAGGGAAAGGGTCTGTTGTGCGCCATCGGCGCCACGCTCCGCTTTACCTCGTGTAAAAGCGTTTACCTGGTCGAGCATATGCTGGTGGTCACCGGACAGGGGTGTAGTCAGAATATGAAATCCACGTAGCGTGCAATGATAGATAGCCTCGGGAACCAGCACTGCCATCATCATCGGTAATTGCTTTACCGGGCGCGGCATAATAGTCATGGGTTCGAACTGGTAATACTTGCCGTCCCAGGAAACTTCCTCCCCGCCGAGCAATGCCTGTAATACATTTAGCGATTCGTCAAACTTTTCCCGGCTGGATTCCAACGGCACGCCCATGCGCGCCATTTCGTAGGCAAACGCGCCACGCCCGACACCCAGCATCAAGCGCTGGTCGGTGAAGATGTCCGCACACACCAGTTCACCGGCGAGCACCCGCATATCGTGCAATGGCAATACCGATACCGCAGTGATTATTTTGACGTTTAGCGTCTGGCTGGCGATCTTGACCGCAAATTGCAGCGGCGCTGGCATCATCAGAATATTGATCAGGTGATGTTCGGTGATTGCCACCGATTCGTAACCGCATGCGTCGGCGCAGCGGGCCTGTTCCAGCATGTCCCGATAGACGTGGGCGCCACCGTAGGACTTGTCAGGGTAATAGGCTGATAGCTGAATACTGAATTGCATGATGTGGCTCGTGGTTACCTGGGTGTCGCATTGTGCTATAGCTGGAATAATTTGACTATTGATTTAATTTCGCGATTATGTTCGAAAATTTCGAATTGAAAATTCTTTGAATCTACCAGCTTTCAGCACCTTCCTGGCGATCGTGGAATGCGGTCAACTCAACCGGGTCGCCGAGCAATTGCACGTTACCTAAAAAAGGGATCAGACCCCTTTATGTGGTACCAGACTCTGGTAAAGGGATTTGGGTAATAATTTCTTACTATTGGACATTTTTGAAAGGAGCTTTTATTCTCTGATGGTTCGAGAGTCTATGATTCCACCAGTAAGTTATATTTTGGCGAATGACTTCCTGCAATTTGCCTGCCGGAAGGGTCGTAGTTGTAACTGGCTGTACATAATAAGCGGAGGCGAGAATGAGTATTAACAAGCGAAGAGAGTTTTTAAAATTGACCGCAGCGGGTCTTGCATTAGGGTTACCCACCCTTGGCTTTGGCGCGGGATTCCCGACACGTACCATGAAGGTATATATCCCCACCCGTGCCGGTGGCGGCGCGGATCGTAACTTTCGCAGTTTTGCAGGTGTCTGGAAGAATCATCTTGGCGGTGAATTCGAACCATCCTTCTATCCCGGCGCCGCCGGTCGGGTAGGCTACGAAACCTATATGGGTAAGGCCAGTGACGACTGCCATGATCTCATCTTCGGCAATATGGGTCCCGAAGTGCTCAACTGGGTGGTGAAGAAGCCGACATTTTCTATCGACGATTACTTTTATTTCATTATGGTCGACGCCGACCCCGGGTCGGTTTTTATCAGTGATAAGAGCCCGATGAAGTCGCTCGAAGATGTTATTGCGGAGGGTAGAAAACGTACCTTGACCGTGGCCACCAGCCGCCTTGCTCACCCTGCCTCGCTGGGTATGCTGGTACTGGCTAATAAAACCGGTATGAAGGTAAATCTTATTCCCATGTCCGGCGGCAAGAACACGCGTAACGGTGTGCTCACCGGAGAGGTAGACCTGGGCGTCTTGCCCGCGACCACTTCGATGGGTAGAAAAGGTATCAAGATGATCGGACTTTTCGATGAGAAAAATCTGGTGCCAGAAAAAATGCCCCACGCGGTGTTAATCAATACCGAGTATCAGCTTGGAATCCCGCCCCTGGCCGCGGGCGCACGTGCATTTGGCATCAAGAAAGCCGCTGCCGACAAGCATCCTGACCGTTTCAACAAGCTGATCGAAACCGGCATGGTGGTATTTAAGGATCCCGATTACAAAACAGCGGTTTCTGCCGGCAAGGGTTCATGGGAGATGATAGCCCCCGGTGGTATCGATGCCTGCAAGGATTATGTTGACAATATTACCAGGCTCGGAGAGGAATACCGTAGCTTGTTGACAGGTTGATATTTGTAGATTAGCTGCGCTTCCGTTCCCGCCAGAAAAAAGCGGGAACGGAATGTGGTTCGTTTATCCCCCTCAAGTCACAGGACCGTTTTCGTGGCGTTAATTTCTAGCTGAATACCGACGGAGTAGCGGTTGCAACCCGAACCTCAGAAAAAACCTCGCAATATATTGCCCGATTGCATTATCCCGGCATTCGCGGTGGCCTTTACCCTGTATTACCTGACCACGATTACCGAGGTACCCTGGATATCCCAGGCAAGTGCAATGATTGTCAGCGGCCTGCTGTTGATGTCCATCCTCGCCTTTGTCATTCGCAGCGTTTATCGAATCCGGCGACAACAGGAAACCCTGCACTTTGAGGGAGCATTCAAGGACCTGCTCGGCCACATGCCGATAAGCCTGAAACGAATCACCCTGCTGCTACTGGCTATCGCCTATGTCTGGTTCATCGACAGCCTGGGCTTCACGCTGACGACCTTTATCTTTGTGTTCAGCGCTATCCTGCTATTGTCGTCGCTGGCCAACTGGAAAAACGCGTTAATCGTTTCCCTGTCCAGCTCGATCATCGGCTATATCGTGTTTATCTATTTCTTCAAGACCCGATTCCCGCTGGGCCCGATTGAACACTGGCTCAAGGGAGTTCTCTAGTCTTATGGGTCCTGAAGCAGGGGTCTTTGTCCAGTTATTTACCGATACCCTGGGTTACTGGTGGATTATTATCCCCGCCACCGTGCTCGGCATCGTGGTCGGTGCAATACCGGGTTTCAGTGCGGCCAACACCATTATTATCCTGTTACCCATAACCCTGGCGATGGAGCCCGCCACCGGCATGATGTTCATGGTG
>Ga0164320_10000313_pt1 | contig 15292 bp, 18 predicted proteins | sample GuaBasSediGuay11_FD_113736 | JGI IMG/M metagenome (GOLD analysis project Ga0164320, IMG submission 113736) | Subseafloor sediment microbial communities from Guaymas Basin, Gulf of California, Mexico - Guay11, Core 4567-28, 0-3 cm | ecosystem: Environmental > Aquatic > Marine > Hydrothermal...
CGACATCAGGGGTTGGTCCCACGATCCCGATGTTAAATCGGAATAAGGTATATTGATATAACTACGCATGAAGTCGAGCAACCAGCGCATCGGGTAGTATTCGCCAAACATAACCAGGTGGCGCTTGTGATAGGCGCCCTGGCTACTGCCCAGCAACAACATGCTATTGTAAAACAAATTCTTTTCAACTTCGCTCACCACAACTCCGGTAAGAATGCTGCTACCCTGCTGGGTTGCGGCTATCGCCATCGGAACCAATACCGATTGTTGGATGCCTTCTGAATGTCCCGGAATCGCAGTTTCGGGCCAGACAATTAAATCACTGTCCCAGTTCTGGTTGGTTTCTCGCCAGTAAATATCAAAGATATTCTGGCGCTGATCGTATTGCCATTTTATTTCCTGGGGGATATTGCCCTGTACTATCGTCACCTTTAGTGCGGTCGTTTGCGGCGCGGTCCAGTCAATACCCTGTATCGATACCCCCAGGCCTGGAATCAATACAATTAGTGCTATGTAACGGTACTGTCGATTTCTAATGACTCGAATCAGGCTAACTGCCAGCAGCACACATAGCGCGCTTATTCCATAAACGCCAACCAGAGGTGTGATTCCACTCAACGGTGAGCCGATTTGCGAATATCCCAGACTTAACCAGGGAAATCCGGTCAGGATCCATCCCTTAAACCACTCAAACGCAAACCAGAGCAGTGGCAATAACCAGATGCTCGATTGACCCAGAAACCGCTGCGCAATTTTCCAGCTGCCCAGGGTCATAGCGGGGAACAAAGAGATGCAGACTATCATCAAAGCCGTCAGCGCAGCCGCCATCGGCGGTGACGCATTACCAAAGTCGTGCAGGCTGTTGTAAAGCCAGTAAACGCCGAATCCGAAATATCCGAGGCCGAATAACCAGCCAATCGTGAACACTCGACGCATGGAGTTCTGCGAATCGGCCAGTAAGATCAGCAATGCGGGTAGCAATATGCCAAGCGGCCAGATGGAGAGTGGCGCGAAGGCTACCGGCATCAGCGCTCCAAGCAACGCGGCCAGAATCAGAACGAGGGTATAGGGCAGATTATTGAGCAGCTGGATCTTGCTTGTTGTCATCAATGACCTGGTATAAATGCACGTGGCGGCTGTCTGCACTGAGTACTTTAAAAGTCAGGTTTTCTAAAGCCAGCAGCTCTCCGCGCTCTGGCAGATGACCAATATGGCCGAGAAGATAACCACCGATGGTTTCGATTTCGTCATTAGTAAAGTCAGTTTTAAAAAAATCATTAAAATCCTGGAGCGGCGTCAATGCGCGGACACTATAACGATTATCGCCATGGTGCTGGATATCAATTTCGTCACCGTCATCATGTTCGTCATCGATCTTGCCGACAATTTGCTCGAGTACGTCTTCTATGGTTACCAGGCCGGAAACACCACCGTATTCGTCCACTATCAATGCCATATGACTACGGTTCTGGCGAAACTCCTTGAGCAGCACATTCAGGCGTTTACTTTCAGGAACAAATGAAGCAGGACGTATGTACTCGTTAAATTCGAATTTTTCGGTATTGTCTATCGACAGCTGCAGCAGATCCTTGGCCAACAGAATACCGACCACATCATCTTTATCTTCATCGATTACCGGAAATCGCGAATGGCCCGATTCGGTGATGATTTCAATAATTTCGGTGAAGGAAATGGAATGTTCGAGGACAACCATCTGTCCACGGGGGATCATGATGTCGCGAACCTGCATGTCCGAAACCTGTAGCACGCCTTCGATCATAAACAGTTCATCAGCGCCAATCAGCTCATCTGATTGCAGGTTTTTTAACAGATCCAGTAACTGCTTCTGATTTTGGGGTTCGCTGGCAAATGCACCCAGTACTCGCTCCAGCCAACCCTTCGTCGACCCGCCGTTAACAGCGCCAGCCATTGTTGCTCCCGGTACCAATGAAAGTATCAGTCATTATACGGATTAGTATAGCCCAGGGTAGATAGAATTTTGGTCTCCAGCGCCTCCATCTCATCGGCATCGTTAGAGTCCTGGTGGTCATAACCCTGCAAATGCAACATGCCATGAACCACCATATGGGCCCAGTGCGCCTCTGCCAATTTACCCTGTTGTTGCGCCTCCTGCTCGACAATCGGTGCGCAAATTACCAGGTCACCCAGACATTCGTAGTTCAGGTAGTCGTTCTCGGCAGCAAACGAAAGAACATTAGTAGGCGCATCAATTGCGCGATAGCGCAGATTAAGCCTTCTGCACTCGGCCCTGCCGACCAGGCGGATAGTTTGCTCGAGATTATCAAAATTTTGTCTAAGCGACGCATTAACCCAGGTTTCGAATGCTTTCTGAGCCGGCAGACCAGTCAAACATTCATCGTTTTGCAGGTCAATTATTGCGCGCATGGATAAGCTTCATCGAACAACAATATGGGTTATTTTTTTGCTTCGAAGCGATCGTAGGCTTCGACGATATTCTGTACCAGCGGGTGTCGAACTACATCTCCTGAATTGAAGTGGGTAAAGCCGATCGCCTCAATTTTAGACAATATTTTCAGGCTATGGCGTAACCCGGAGTCTCGATTATCGGGTAGATCTGTCTGCGTAATATCACCGGTCACAACCGCCCTGGATCCGAAGCCAATCCGGGTTAAAAACATTTTCATCTGCGCAGGCGTGGTATTCTGGGCCTCATCGAGGATCACAAATGCATTATTCAACGTCCGGCCACGCATGTAAGCCAGCGGCGCAACTTCGATAACGTGTCGTGATATCAGTTTTTCAACCTTGTCGAATCCGAGCATTTCATACAACGCATCGTAAACGGGGCGCAAATACGGATCGACTTTCTGCGACAGGTCACCGGGCAGAAAACCCAGTTTTTCACCCGCCTCGACCGCAGGACGCGTCAATATCAGGCGGCTGACGTCCTCATTTTCCAGTGCCTGTACCGCCATCGCCACGGCCAGATAGGTTTTACCGGTACCCGCCGGTCCAATACTGAAATTGATAACCTTTTTCGCAATACTTTGTAGATAGTCACACTGAAGCTCGGTTTTTGGTTTGATATATTTATTTTTCAGCTTGATCGAGTAGCGTTCAAATTTTTCCAGGTCACCCTGCTCCGAGTGATGTAATACCTCGTCTATTTCACTAGCTGACAACGCATTTTGTTTGCTCATTTCGAGTAATCGTTCAATTGTTGTGATGGACTGGCCGGAAAGCTTTTGGCTGGAATTGATTGCCAGTCTGTCACCCTTTACCGACAGGGACAGGTTTAACCTGTTTTCAAGCTGCTTGATATTTTGATTCAGCGCACCGCAAAAATTTGCAATCTGTGCCTGCGCCAAATTCGATAGATCGATAAAATTGATTATCTGCTTAGCCACACGCAGCGGAGCTCCTCCCCTGGCTAAGCGGCGATAACAAGCCTTTCAAGGAGTTATTCATCGCCCGCGTAATATCCACATCGACGAACTGGCCGATCAACTCATCAGGGGCCTCGAAGTTAACCACGCGGTTGTTCTCGGTTCTTCCCGACAACTCCTGGTCACTTTTCCTGGATTGCCCTTCGACTAAAATGGTTTGCGTCGTACCAACCATTTTTTGAGATACTAAACGGGCTTGCTCGAGGATTTTCTCCTGCAATTCTTTCAACCTGGCTTTTTTCGTGTCCTGGCTGATATTGTCCGCAATAAACGCTGCCGGTGTGCCGGGACGCTGGCTATAGATGAAACTGAAAGAAGTATCGAAACCGACATCGTCTATGAGTTTCATAGTAGCCTCAAAATCAGCATCGGTTTCACCAGGAAAACCAATAATAAAGTCAGACGAGAGACTGATATCGGGTCGAACCTCGCGTAGCTTGCGAATCTTGTGTTTGTATTCAAGCGTGGTATGCCCGCGCTTCATCATCATCAAAATACGATCAGAACCGCTTTGAATGGGTAAATGCAGGTGGCTAACAAGCTCCGGAACTGTTGCATAAGCCTCGATCAAGCTGTCCGAAAATTCAACCGGGTGCGAGGTCGTATAGCGGATTCGATCTATGCCGTCGATGGTCGCGACATAATGGATCAAAAGCGCCAGGTCCGCTGTTTCGCCGTCGTCCATCAACCCCCGATAGGCATTAACGTTCTGTCCGAGCAGGTTTACCTCACGAACACCCTGCCCGGCAAGAGACACCACTTCAGCGATGACATCGTCTAGCGGACGGCTGATTTCTTCACCGCGGGTATAGGGTACCACGCAAAAAGTGCAGTATTTGCTGCAACCTTCCATGATAGAAACGAAGGCCTTAACACCGTCTGATTTCGGTTCCGGCAAATGGTCAAATTTTTCAATTTCGGGAAAACTGACATCGACCACCGGTCCGGCAGAGTTTTTCGATTGCGCAAGCATTTGCGGCAATCGATGCAGAGTTTGAGGGCCGAATACGATATCGACAAAGGGTGCCCGGGCTCGAATCGCATCGCCTTCCTGGCTCGCCACACAACCGCCCACACCGATCACCAGATTCGGATTTTTGAGCTTGAGTTTTTTCCAGCGACCGAGTTGTGAGAATACTTTTTCCTGGGCTTTTTCCCTGATTGAGCAGGTATTTAACAGCAGGACCTCGGCATCTTCCTCAGTCTCAGTAACACCAAGCCCGCAGTTTTGTGCGAGCACATCGAGCATTTTTGCCGAGTCATACTCGTTCATCTGGCAACCATGCGTTTTAACGAAGACCTTTCCGTTCATTCCGATATTCTATACAAAAGCGCGCAACATACACCGAGTATTTCGTTTTTTCCAGTGTTAAAAACCCTCAATTTTAATAGTCACTGGATAATTCAAATACTTTATTATAGGGGCCTGATATTTCACTCACTCACTGACTTAACTATCTGGAGCATTAATCATGATAAAAACCGCCGGCGAGCTGATTAAACAGGCGCAGACAGAAATCAATTGCCTGGACGTCGAATCCGCGAAACGCTTATACGAGGAGTCAGACGATGCTGTCATTATCGATGTACGTGAAGCCGATAGCGCGGCCGCATCCAAGCTCAACAATTCGATCAATATTTCGCGTGGATTAATCGAAATGAAGGTCCCTGGTCAATTCCCCGATCCTGACACCATCATACTAACCCACTGCGGCGGTGGCGGTCGCGCCACGCTCGCAGCACTGACCCTGCAACAGATGGGCTATCGGAACGTCTACGCGATTACGGCGAAATATGAAGACATAAAAGCCGGCTTTGATTAAACAGCAATGACCGAAAATCCGGCCTCCGGATCAACTGACAAAATTTATAAACTGATTCGGGTTTTCGGGCGTTATGACTACCCTGGTGGCGGGAGTAACTACCAGGACCAGGTGCGATTTGCTACCGGTCGTAACATAGGCCCTGAATATTCCATACTTTTTATTCCAGAATATACCCGTACCCGCAAATAGTCCGCCGTTGCCCCACAAGCGAATGCCGAACGAAGGTTTATCGTCATAAACAAACGAGCATCCTGTTACCGGGCCAAATATTTTATGGCCTATACGTGTGATGACCAGTAATTGATCCCCTTTGATCTCATAGCCTACCGGTGCTGTCAGGTAACAATACACAACCAGAATGGCTAACACGATCCCGGCCCATACCAGCCGAGGTTCGTAATATGCCCCGATGAACATTCCCGCTGTCATCAATAGTATTAGCAGCGTAATAATTTTTATCGAAATTGAGGCTGGCGCTACATTTTGTTGCATTTTAATTGTTACCCGAGTGACTATAAGGCATAACACTCATCCAGTACTGATCGACAAAAATCGCGCCATCCCTCGGCAGTAAAGGCAAAGGACCTGACCTTCCATACCTGCTCCATTGCCTGATCAGCTGTCATCGCATGTTCTTTCAGCATGTAATAAGCCATTAACAGGCCGGTCCGATCTTTACCCGAACGGCAGTGGATTAACACTTTTCCGGTGGCCAGATGTTTTTTAACAAATTCCAGTGCCCTGGGTAAACTTGCCAAACAAATTTCCCGGTCTCCCGATCTTGGTGGAGCATTTCCGGACAGGGGAATGCAGGCGTACGCCAAACCTGATTTTTCTATTTCATCCAGATGGCACAGGTCGCCATTATTGACCGAAATAATCGCCGAAAAACCAGCCCTGGCAAAATCGCCTGGCACCCATGGATTTTTGTTTGGCCCGGTTCTTCCGGCTAGCTTTCCGGTTTTCAGCCAAAAAACGTGATGCATCAATAACTCCCCGGTGATACCACAATAAAGTAAAACAAGCGCACATCATATTATAGATAACCGAGTGGAGTTCACTGAACTAACAATTTAATATCCGTTCTAACAACAGTTCAACTGGAGTGGCGTCGCTATCATGGGCTACGATCCTGTTGCCTACTTTACTGACGACAAACCGGTAAAAGGTGATCCCGGTAATGCTCATCAATGGATGGGGACAAACTGGCAGTTTGCAAACAAGACCAATCTCAAATCATTTGTCGATAATCCTGAAAAATACGCACCCCAGTACGGCGGCTACTGCGCCTATGCTGCCAGCAGTGGTTATATCGCCCCGACAGATCCGAACGCCTGGACCATACACAACGACAAATTGTACTTAAATTATTCCAAATCTGTTAGAAAACGCTGGTCCAAAGATAAGAACGGGCATATCAAGAGTGCCGACAAGAATTGGCCGGGGCTTAAGGGGAGTTAGCTCACTCACCGGGGCTCAATAAAAGGAGTACCGGTCAATACAGTGGCGGCTCGCCTTCCGGCCGGACGCCAAAACGTTTGTAGCCCCACTGGTATTGGGCGGGGCATTGGCGCACGCACCGCTCAACACCCTGGTTGAGTGCGGTAACGGAAATTCGCAGATCAGGGTCTGAAATCTGCTTCGGTGCAGCGCTGAAATGGAAGTCGTAACCAGCGCCTCCCGGCAGCCGTTCGGTCCATGCAAACAACACGGTGCAATCGGTCTTCTGCGCCAATTTGGACATCAGCACCATAGTAAATGCCTCGATACCGAAGAAAGGCGCAAACTGACCCTGCCCCTCTTTCGGCTGTTGATCGGGTAGGATGACTACCAGATGACCTCGGCGGATTGCCTGAAGTACCCGGCGCACGCCTTTGCCATCGGCTGGAATCAAATTCAAACCGGTTCGTTGACGGCCGCGGACCATTACCTGCTCAACACCCAGGTTACCAGGTCTCTTATACATGGCGACGGATTCAATTTGCGTGGGCAGGTATTGGACCATCAGTTCCCAACTGCCGAGATGAGGTGTGGCGAGCAACACGCCCTGACCTGCTGCACAAGCTTGTTCGAAAATTTCCCGGCCATGTATGTTCCGAATCAGGCCAAATAGTCGATCCGGTTTTCTATACCAGAACCAGCCAATCTCAAGAATAGTCTGAGCCATTGATCGCATACAGTCCCGCGTCAATAATTCCCGGCACTCGGACTCAAGTTCTGGAAAACACAGTTCTATATTACGCCTGGCCAGGCGCGAATTACGATTGGGAATGCGATAAAGCAGTCTACCCAATGCGGCCCCGGTAGCCATGATCAGGCGTAGTGGTAAAATGCTGATCAGGCGCAGGGAGCCGGTCAGTACCAAGCCTTGAATAGTCATCCGTATTTACCTGATTTGATCAATCGACAAATCTATTTTTGTTGGGAAATTGTTGGTATCGACACCTTCATATTCGACAAACAGGTCTCCGGGTTGAGCGACCGGATTACCACTTTTGGAAACACGCGCGCCGACGATTACGCGCTCAAAACTTGACAGGTTCAGGCTCGGGATCATCGCATCATCATTACTGAGACTGACCTGGGCTGGTAAATCGCGCACCGACAGGCGTTTTACCGCAAGTGGCATTGGCGGTCCGTCCATAGCCTTGGCATAAACAAACACCAAATCTCCAGGTGCCGCGAGCTGCCGTATATTTTCCGACAGGCTAATTGACAGATTCAGAACGCTGCTATCAGCGACCGATGTACTCAGCTGCGGATCGCGCTGTTCGAGTACCCGAATCAGTTCGCGAATTTCGCTACTCGATGCGGGATCGTTCTGGATCAGCGGTAATAGCTGCGTCCAGGCTGCATGCGCGCTTTTATAGTCCTGGCGTTGCTCGGCTGCCAGGCCGGCAAGCCATAATCCGGTAGGATCCTGTGGTGAAATTTCCAGACCACGTTTCACCAGCTGCTCCGGTTCGCCCTGCATGACACCGTCATCTTGCATCGCCAGGGCATTGGCTAGCGAAAATATGACACCGGGCTCTTCGCCGACAAGATCGTAGGTTCGCTGGTAGGCAGTGATTGCCTTGTCAAATTTCTGTTGGGCCATATAAGTTTTACCGAGCATAAACCAGCCTTCCGCATCTTTCGGGTTTTTGCGCAGACGTTGCTTGATTATGTCCTCTATTTCCTCAACGCTGAGGTCGGACAGCTGGTCTTGTGCCTGCCTGACTGCGGGAACCTGCGCAAGTGCCGGATTCTGGATCACACCATATTCGCCCAGCTGAAAATAAAGCCCGATGCTCAAGATCGGAACCGTAACTGCTATTAGCCATACGACCCAGTTCCCCTGCTGGCGTAGATCAGAGGATTCGATGTTTTCCAGGTCCAGCGCCAGCGCTGTCTCTAGATCAAGCAGGGCATTGTCATACTCCCCCTGACTCAGCTCGCTCTGCGCCAGCTGAAAATCGAGGGTGGTTTTTTTATCTCGGGCGATATCAATATTCTGCTGTTGCCGATCATCAGCCTGATCGGCAACCTGGGTTCTTAACAGGGGTGTCACCAAAATAAGCAGGGCCAGCAGTAGCAGGCTAATTGCCACAATCCAGAAAATCATAATTATTCCCGACTATCCGATAGTAGTTGCCGGGCACGCTGCAGTGCATCGGTATTCGGCGGCACTAATTTTTGCATCCGGTACATGCGTCGAATCACAAATGCCAATACCAGCCCCAGCAACACGAATGGGCCAAGCCACAATATCAGGGTACTGCGTTTTAACCGGGGTCGATACAGCACGAAATCACCATAGCGATCAACCATAAATTGCACGACCTGATCTGGCGAATTGCCCTGCATCAACATTTCGTAGGTTTGTCGTCGTAAGTCTTTCGCAAGATCGGCATTGGATCCGGAGAGGTTCTGGTTTTGACACACCAGGCAGCGCAATTCGTCGATCAACTTGAGGTAGCTGGCCTCCATTTGCGCGGACTTGAACTCATAGGCCTCGATTGCCGCATGCGCAGACCCCGCGAGGAAGATCAAACAGAATATGAGGCCACGCACAGGTTTAACCGATCAATTTGCGCAGTACAGGAATGACTTCGTTATTCAGCGACTCCTGCGTCACCGGCCCGATATGCTTGTATTTGATCAAACCATCCTTACCGATAATAAAGGTTTCAGGTACACCATAAACACCCCAGTCAATACCGACCCTGCCATCGCGATCCATTACGCTGATCGTATAGGGGTTTCCAAACTGTTCTAGCCATTGCCTGGCTTCGTCTGGATCATCCTTGTAATTCAGGCCAATCACGGCAACCAGGTTCTGTTCCGACAGGCGTGTGATAATTTTGTGTTCAGCACGACAGGAAACACACCAGGAAGCCCAGACATTGAGTACCCACACCTGGCCCAACAAATCTTCCTGTGCAAAACGTTGCTGCGGATTACCCAGCCGGGCGAGCGAAAATTCGGGTGCGGGCTTTCCGATCAGGGGCGAAGGTACTTTTTTGGGATCGAGACTCAAGCCATAGCCCAGCAAAACTACCATAATGATGAATACTGCGAGAGGTATCCGATAGCGCATCAGGTCGATACCTCTCTGGCAGCATCGGTTTTTAACACTACAGTTTTCGACTTCTGGCGATAACGGCGGTCCGAGGCGGCGAATACCCCGCCCAACGCCATGATAATTGCACCCAGCCAGATCCATCGGATAAAAGGCTTGTAATAGATTCGGATTGCCCAACTGCCCTTGTCGCCCAGAGGCTCGCCCAGGGCGATAAACAAATCCCGTGTTAACCCGGCATCGATAGCCGCCTCGGTCATCGACGATTGTCGCACCGGATAGTTTCGCTTCTCCGGCAGCAACTCTACCTGAAAACTGCCATCGTCCGAGGTCACGCTGAAGCTGCCACGGGTTGCAATATAATTATCGACTTCGAAATCACGCACGCCGTTGAATACAAACTGGTATCCTGCAACTGAGTAAACATCGCCCGGCGCCATGCGCAAATCCTTTTCCTGGTTATACAGGCTGGTCAGGGTAATGCCGACAATGAATACCGCGATGCCGATATGACCGAAAATCATGCCGTAAAAACCCGCCGGTGTTGCACGCAAGGTGGACATAAAATTTCGGTTCCTGAAACGTTCCCGTATCGCCACTACAGCACTGCTGGCAATCCATATCGACATGAGCAAGCCGATAAACCCCAACCACAGCCATTCGGGTAACCCGAGGCTGACTAATATCGAGATGAGTAACGCAGCTATTAGGGGTAGGCGTAACCTGGAAAATAGACCTTGCCCAGTATCGCTTTTCCACCGAATTAACATACCGACACCAATCAAAATCCCGAGCGGCGCGGTCAGGCTTAAAAACACCAGGTTAAAATAGGGGGGCCCCACCGATATTTTCCCGCCCATCGCGTCGATGGCAATGGGATACAGGGTACCGAGCAAAATCGCCGCCGCTGCCACCGTCAAAAAGATATTGTTTAACAACAAGGCCATTTCACGCGAGAGTAATTGAGTCTGCGCGGCATTTTTTAACATCGGTGCGCGCCACGAATAAAGTATTAAAGAGCCGCCAATAACCAGAAACAGGAAAGCAAGAATGAACACGCCGCGTTCAGGATCGCTGGCAAACGCATGCACAGAGGTCAGAACCCCGGATCGGACCAGGAAAGTACCGAGCAGGCTCAATGAAAAAGCAAAAATTGCGAGCAAAGCTGTCCATGCCTTGAAGGTGCCGCGTTTTTCGGTTATTGCAAGCGAATGCATCAACGCGGTGCCGACCAACCAGGGCATGAACGATGCATTTTCGACCGGATCCCAGAACCACCAGCCACCCCAGCCCAGCTCGTAGTAGGCCCACCAGCTACCAAGGGCGATGCCGAGGGTTAAAAATAACCAGGCTACATTTGTCCAGGGGCGTGACCATCGAGCCCAGGCCGAGTCCACCGACCCGGATAACAGTGCTGCTATCGAAAACGCAAACGCTACCGAAAAACCGACGTAACCGATATACAGCATCGGCGGATGGATCGCGAGCCCGATGTCCTGCAACAGTGGATTCAGGTCACTGCCTTCGACAATGGCAGGAAATAATCGATCAAACGGATTCGATGTCAGCAGGATAAACAACAGGAACCCGACACTCACCAGGCCCATGACACCTAATACACGTGCACGCATCAGCTTCGGCAGATTCGCACTGAATAGCGCCACCGCCGCACTCCAGATCGATAAAATCAGCGACCACAACAGCAATGACCCCTCGTGTGAGCCCCACACGCCTGAAATCAGGTAAATTAGCGGCAACTGGGTATTAGAATTTCTCGCCACATAGAGCACCGAAAAATCGTGATCCAGGAATGCCCAGGTCAAACAGGCATAGGCAATTGCAACGAACAGAAACTGACCCAGTGCCGCGGGTTTTGCAATCGCTACCCAGCGCTGTATGCCGAGGCTGGCACCTGCAAGCGGCAACACGGACTGCACAATAGCGATGCACAGGGCGATAATGAGGGCAAAATGACCGATTTCAGGGATCATCGTTTAATTTTTCTCGCTGGATTTTGATATCGCCTCGGCTATTTCAGGCGGCATGTAATTCTCATCATGCTTGGCGAGTACCTGTTGCGCAACAAATGCACCGTCTTCCCCCAGTTGACCATTGGCGATAATGCCCTGACCTTCACGAAACAGGTCGGGCAGGATGCCGGTATAGCGTACCGTAAGATTACTATTATTGTCGGTCAGGTCGAATTGAACCGTCAGCCCGTTTCCCGGTCGACTCACGCTGCCGTTGACAACCATGCCACCGATGCGAAACAGCTTGCCCTGCGGGGCCTTGCCCTGTGCAACTTCGCTCGGGGTGAAGAAAAACATGATGTTTTCATCGAGCGATTTGAGTGCGAAACCTACACCAATTGCAATGCCGCTGACCATTAACACTATGAGTGCCAGTCTTTTCTTACGTGCCGGTTTCATGCTATTTGCTTTTACCCTGGTTACGTCGTTTCAGCTGTCCTAACAGCTGCCTGTGCGCTCGTCTGGGCAGATACCAGTTCAGCCATAAAACAATCGCCGCGAGGACATACGAAGGCCAGACATAAATAGCATATCCACCCATATTGAAAAATTCTGACAGGCTCATTTTGCAATAAGTTCCTCTACCCATCTACTATTTCGTTCGCGCTGCAATAGCTCGGCTCGACAGCTCTGAAACAATGCCAGCAGGTAATACACCTGAAATGCGAGGGCCATTAATAGCAGCGGTATCAAAATGCTCCAGTAAATCGATGGTTTATCGAACTTGGTCACCGTTGGACCCTGATGCAGGGAATTCCACCATTCAACAGAATAATGAATTATCGGGATATTCACCATCCTCACAATGGTCAGGACAGCAACTGCACGCGTTGCGACGCGCTTGTCTTCAATTGCACCATGCAGACCAATCACGCCGAGGTATAAAAATAACAAAATCAATTCCTAAGTCAGGCGCGCGTCCCAAACCCACCAGGTTCCCCACATTGGTTTTCCCCACAGTGATCCGGGCGCGAGTGCCAGAAAAGTAAAGCTCGCGCCTATGGGAGCACTGCTGATCAGTACTATTTCAGCAATTTTCATGCGCCACACCAGAATGACCACACCACAGCCAGCCATCACGATGTAAATAAACAGGGACATCCAGGCCGAAGGTAGATGGATAAATATAATGCGATAACTCTCACCCTGCTGGTAATCCGGCGGCGCGAGGATCAGCCCACCATAAAGACCAGCAACCAGTAATAGTAAAAATATTGTACCCAACCAGGGCAGCCAGTTGCCCGCAATTCGGTAGAAATGCGGTGGCGAACCTAATTTATGAAACCACAAAAACATATGACTAACTCATACTGATTTTAAGCGCCGCGGCCGCCGCGACTGGCGAAAGGGAAAGGGCCAGAAACAAAAAAGCCAATAACATATAGATTTGCGCTGAAACGTCAAGACCACCCGCCGCAGCTTCGATCGCGCTGGCAGCGAAGATCAATACAGGCACGTATAAAGGCAGTACCAGGATCGACAGGATCATACCACCTTTTGGCAGCCCCACGGTTAGTGCCACACCGATCGAACCCACCAGGCTAAGTACCGGAGTAGCGATCAAAATCGTCAAAAATAATACACCCTGTGCTTGCTGCGGCATGCCGAGCATTTCGGCCAGAATGGGGGAAATTATCAACAACGGAAAACCAGTGACAAGCCAGTGAGCACAGACCTTGGCCAATACCAGTAACGGCATTGGATGCGCACTCATCAATAATTGATCGAGGGAGCCATCATCAAAATCGGATCGAAATATACTTTCCAGCGATAGCATCGCAGCGAGTAGAGCGGCGACCCAGATAATACCCGGCGCAATGCGCGCGAGCAGTTCCGGCACGGCGCCAATCGCCAGTGGAAACAATGTGATGACCATTATAAAAAATAACAGTGGATTGGCAAATTCGGCGCGATTGCGAAACGCCAAAGTTAAATCCCGACGCAACAGGTAAATAAACGCCTGGCTTAACGACAACCGATTCATTGCGACAAATCCAGTCGCTGTATATCGGCGTTTACCATGCCAATATCATGATGCGAGGTCATCACGATAATTCCCTGCTCGGCCAAATGCTGCTCGAACATCAGCTCGAAACCCGCCATGCTTTTTTTGTCGAGCGAGGTAAACGGTTCGTCCAGAATCCACACCAGTGATTCAGTCACCATCAATCGTGACAAAGCAAGCCTACGCTTTTGTCCGGCCGAGAGATTGCTCACCAACGTATCGCCATAGCGATAAAGGCTGACCCGGTCGAGAGCCTCGTCAAGCTCGACACCCGAGGGTTTGCCCATTGCCTGCACCAGGCGCAGATTTTCCAGGCAGCTTAACTCACGCTTGACACCGTCATGGTGACCGACATAGCTGACCTGCTCGGTATAGTCGGCTGCCAGCTGATCGATGGCCTTACCCTGCCACAGTACCTCACCCTCGTCCGCCAGTTTCAAGCCGGTTAATATACGCAACAGGCTGGTTTTGCCGCTACCATTGCTTCCTTCCACCAACAGCATTTGCCCGGCCGCGAGTGATAAATTAAGATGCTCGAATAGCACCCGGTCATCGCGTATACAGGCAAGATTATCGATCTGGAACAAACTGGTGCTGGACATGAATGAGGTCTAAGAAAAAAGTGCATGCAGGCTAGCCAAAAATCTCAGAAAATACAATCTGTAAAATCGAACAGAATCCAGAAAAGCACATTCAAACCTCTTTTCTATCTGAGTAACCCTCATCTGCAAACAATTTTGTCGAATATCGCTCATCCACCTTTCCCGACGGTAACCGCACAACGCCTGGAACTCGAAGACGGCGATTTTCTCGATTTGCTGTGGAGCGAGACCCGCGCCCCGCAAACGCTGTTGATACTACACGGACTCGAAGGTTCGGTTCATTCGGCTTACGCCAAGCGCATACTGAACTACTGTAATCGACATAAAATTGCCGCCATATTGATGCACTTTCGGGGTTGCGGCGGCGAACCGAATCGACTGCTGCGCGGTTATCACTCGGGTGAAACCGGTGATCTGCGGCAGGTGATCGAACATCTCAAGTCCAGCGGTATCAGCGATATTGCGCTACTCGGTTATTCACTCGGCGGTAACGTAACCTTAAAGTATATGGGTGAGGCAAAAACCGACGCGGTGATTCGCTGTGCCACCGCTGTATCGGTTCCGATGCGACTCGATATTTGCGCAAATACGATGGATCTCGGATTTGCCAGAATATACCAACGCACACTGCTGAATCGCCTGATCAAAAAAATCCATCTCAAGCGTGAGCTGATCAACAGGCATGATCGAATATTTCCTGATCCTCGTAAAATGCACAACTTCCGCCTGTTCGACGATGCCTTCACTGCACCGATTCACGGATTCGATAGCGCCGAGGATTATTACCAGAAATGCAGCGCGAAACAGTTTCTACGCGGTATCGACAAACCCACGCTGATC
>Ga0164320_10000314_pt1 | contig 15277 bp, 12 predicted proteins | sample GuaBasSediGuay11_FD_113736 | JGI IMG/M metagenome (GOLD analysis project Ga0164320, IMG submission 113736) | Subseafloor sediment microbial communities from Guaymas Basin, Gulf of California, Mexico - Guay11, Core 4567-28, 0-3 cm | ecosystem: Environmental > Aquatic > Marine > Hydrothermal...
AATATTTTGAAAGCGATCGGCTAATGCTCTTACAATTAAATATTGTGAATGATTGGTGTCTTGATACTCATCTACCAAAATATAACGAAATCTATCTTGATACTTTGCTAACACAGCTGGAAACCTCGTCAACAGTTCATTAGTCTTTAGCAACAAGTCGTCAAAATCCATTGCTCCTGCTTTAAAACAACGCTCAACATATTCTCTATAAACATCACCTAAACGCGGTCGTCTTGCCATTGTGTCTGCTTCAATAAGTTCTGGATTTTGAAAATAGGCTTTTACAGTAATCAAACTGTTTTTATATGAAGATATTCTGGAATAAATCTGCTTGTATTTATAGATTTCCTTATCGAGATTCATTTCTTTTATAATTGAAGCAATTAAACGCTGCGAATCTTGTGTATCATATATGGTAAAATTACTTGGATAGCCTAATTTATCACCCTCAAAACGTAAGATTCTAGCAAATATCGAATGGAATGTTCCCATCCAAATATTTTTAGCTTCACTATCTCCAACTATAGTCGCAATGCGCTCTTTCATCTCACGAGCAGCTTTGTTTGTAAACGTTAACGCCAATATATTAAAGGCATCGACACCTTGACTCATTAAATAAGCAATACGATATGTAAGCACCCGTGTTTTACCAGAACCAGCGCCTGCAATAACAATCATAGGACCCTCTTTTTGCAAGGTTGGTGCTAACTGTGCTTCGTTTAACTGATTTAAAAAGGTCTTCAAATTGTTTAATTTATTGCGTGAATTTAGCTAAAGTTAGTCGTATTTTTTAGTGCAAATATGATTAATTATAAACAATCCTAATTGCCATTGATTAGTTAATAAAAATAAATATCTTTAAGGTCTTATATAATTTTAAAGTAAAAATATTAAACTAAACATATTATGAAAAAACTAATACTAGTCATCACAATTTTAACAAGTCTTTTTGGGTTTTCTCAACATGGACTTGATGCTGAAATAACAGAAATAGAGTCTAAAGTTATTGAATGGCGAAGATATTTCCATGAGAATCCAGAATTATCTAACAGAGAATTTAAAACTGCTGAAAAAATTGCAGCACATTTAAAATCTCTTGGACTAGAAGTACAAACTGGAGTTGCTCACACTGGAGTTGTTGGTATTTTAAAAGGAAATCATACAGGAAAAGTGTTGGCGTTAAGAGCTGATATTGATGCACTTCCAGTAACTGAGCGTGTTGATATTCCTTTTAAATCTAATATAAAAACCACATTCGATGGTGTTAAAACTGGCGTAATGCATGCTTGTGGACATGATACACATATTGCAATATTAATGGGAGTTGCAGAAATTTTATCAAAAAATAAAGACAAAATAAATGGTACCATAAAATTTATTTTTCAACCTGCTGAAGAAGGCGCACCTAAAGGAGAAGAAGGTGGTGCAGAGCTAATGGTTAAAGAAGGCGTACTAGAAAACCCAAAAGTTGATGCCATTTTTGGGCTTCATATAGGTTCAGGACAACCTGCTGGAACTTTAGCATACAAATCTGGTGGGATTATGGCTGCTGTAAATAGTTTTGAAATAAATGTAACAGGAAAACAAACTCATGGATCCAGACCTTGGGCAGGAATTGATCCTATTATGGCTAGTGTAAAAATTATTGATGGACTACAAACTTTAGTCAGTCGTGAAATGCCATTAACTCAAGAAGCTGTTGTACTGTCTATTGGAAAAATTACTAGTGGTGTGAGAAGCAATATAATTCCAGAATCTGCACAAATTATTGGAACACTTCGTACACTCGATTATAATATGCAAGCTAAAATACATAAACGTATGAAAGAAATGGTTCCAGCAATTGCAAATGCTTATAGAGCAGAAGCAACGATTGATATTGATAAGGGTTATCCGATAACTTACAACAACCCAAGTCTTACTGAACAAATGTTACCTTCTTTAAAAGCTGCAGCTGGAGAACATAATGTATTCAATATTAAAGCCATTACAGGAGCCGAAGATTTTTCTTTTTTTCAAGAAAAAATACCTGGTTTATATTTCTTTTTAGGAGGTATGACTCCTGGAACTACTGAAGCCTTTCCACATCACACTCCAGATTTTTATATTGATGAGAATGGTATGTTATTAGGTGTAAAAACGTTTATTCAATTATCATTAGATTATTTAAATAATTAAATTTTGGAAGCTTTTTTAGACTTTTTAGGTACTATTAGTTGGTGGTTGTGGATACTTATTAGTTTAGCAATAATAGCGATAAGAGATGTTTTTTTTCAAAAAGTACATACTATAAGTCATAATTACCCTCTTGTTGGTCATTTACGCTATTGGTTAGAAAGTATTGGACCAGAAATGAGACAATATTTTGTGGCCAACAATAGAGAAGAATTACCTTTTAACCGTATAGAACGTGGTTGGATCTATGCATCTTCTAAAAAAGAAAATAACTACGAAGGGTTTGGCACAGACAGGGATATTTATGCACATCAGCATATTTTTATAAAGAATGCTATGATGCCTTTTAAAATTGAAAAAAATCATCCAAACACAATAGATAAAACCTTTTTGCCTTGTGCAAAAGTAATTGGTGAATTTAATAAACGTAAAAAACCATTTCGCCCTGCTTCTGTAATAAACGTATCAGCTATGAGTTTTGGTTCATTATCTTCAAAAGCAGTAGAATCCTTAAATAAAGGCGTTAAAATTGCTGGAGCTTACCATAATACAGGAGAAGGCGGATTGTCTCCTTACCATAGTAAAGGTGGCGATATTATCTTCCAAATTGGGACTGGCTATTTTGGTGTTAGAGACAGGCACGGTAATTTTTCTATAGAGAAACTATTTCAATTGGTCAAGAACAACCCATTTGTTAAAGCCATAGAAATAAAACTCTCTCAAGGTGCAAAACCAGGAAAAGGCGGTGTGTTGCCAGGAACAAAAATAACTGAAGAAATCGCCAAGATTCGAGGTGTTGAAGTTGGTAAAGATGTACTCTCACCTCCAAACCATTCAGCATTTTCCAATATTTCTGAAATGATAGATTTTATAGAAACGATTGCAGAAAAAACAGGATTGCCAGTTGGCATAAAAGCAGCAATTGGTAAATTGAATCAATGGGAAGAATTGGCTGATATTATGAAAGCTACAGGCAAAGGTCCCGATTTTATTACTATTGATGGTGGCGAAGGTGGTACTGGTGCTGCACCTCCAAGTTTTGTGGACCACGTATCCTTGCCTTGGGTTTATGGATTTAGCGATTTGTACAAGATGTTTAAAGGCAAAGGCCTGTCTGAACGCATTGTCTTTATAGGAAGCGGTAAACTTGGTTTTCCTGCTAAAGCAGTAATGGCATTTGCTATGGGAGCTGATTGTATAAATGTAGCACGAGAAGCCATGATGAGCATTGGTTGTATTCAAGCACAAGTATGTCATACCAACCGTTGCCCTAGCGGTGTGGCCACACAAAGTAAGTGGTTACAAAATGGTATTAATATACCTTTGAAGTCAGAACGGTTAGCGCAATATTTTAGAACTTTTAAAAAGGAATTAATAGAAATTACTCATGCAGCTGGTTACGAACATCCTTGTCAGTTTACAATGAGTGATATCAATGTTAATGTAGATAATTATAACATGTCGGTAGAACTTAACAAAACCTACTGCTACGAAAAAACCACTGTTCCATTCACAACTATGCAAGATTTAAAAGATTGTATGTATTTGGGAGGGAAATGTTAGTTGTCAGGATTCAGGCTTTAGTATGTAGTCTTCAGTTTTTGGAATTTAAAATATGGATTTATTAAATAATTACTTTAAGTTTGTTTATACCTAAAATAGTCTATTATGGAAGCTGCCAAAATATTTGAATTATTACTTTATGCTGTTCCAGCTTTAATTACTGGAATGATTGCTTACTATTTTTTTAAAGAGCATACAAAAAATGAAGATGGAAGAAGACGCTTTTTATTACACAAAGATATGCAAGTAAACACCTTACCAATCCGACTTCAGGCTTATGAACGCATAGCATTATTTTTAGAGCGCATTAATCCTACAAAATTATTAGTAAGAGTTGCTCCAACATCTTCAAGTAAAGAAGATTATGAGTCATTACTTATACAAAGTATTGACCAAGAATTTCAGCATAATTTATCGCAACAAATTTACTTAAGTGACGAATGTTGGAACATAACTACAGCTGCAAAAAATGCTACAATTCAGCTTATTAGAAAGGCTAGTTTACTCGAAAAAACTAACTCTGCTAATAAACTCCGTGAAGTTGTATTAACAGAAATGATGGAAAAACGCGCACCTAGTGATGCTGCATTAGCTTATATTAAAAAAGAAGTTTCAGATTTATGGTAATACTTCGTCTCTTAGTTCATTAGAATCTAACTCTCTATGCTTTATTTTGGCATAATTATATCCTTTTTTCCACCATCCAATCATTAATTTTTTATTAAATATCAATGAGTTTTCGGTAAGTTTTGATGGTGTATAATACAAATTAAGTTGTACACCTCTGTTTTTAGCTGCAAGTTTACCTATTGTAATATCGTGTTTTTCAACTTGGTCTAATAAATGACTAAACAAATTCAGCATCAACGAAAAAGGATTTTTACCCAATACCTTTTGTTGTTCCAAGTTTTCCGATTCTAAAATTATAACATCCACTTCGGTTGCGCCACGTAAAATAGCCTCACGTATAGGTACAACACATCCTAATCCTCCGTCTGCATATTCATAGCCATCTTTTACAGCCAAAGACATAAATGGCACATAATTACACGATATCCATATCCAATCGCAATACTCTTCATAGGTAAAATCGTGTATGGACTTATACTCTACTCTATTAGTGGATAGATTAGACACAGTAACCACAACATCTTGTTTAGTCGCTCTAATTTTATCATACTCTTCTTTTGTGAAATTTCGCCGTATATTTCTTTTTAGTGCTCTACTTTCTCCAAAAGTTCGTTTCATTTTAATAAACTGCAACAATGAACTCAAAAAATTAATAGATACAAACTCTCTATTTCCTTTTTTCCGCACTACAAAAGGGTTTATACTAAAAATATGCTTTTGTTTTACATTAGTAAAAATGGTATATAACTTTTTTACATTGTTAGTAGCCAAGTGTTGAATAAGCAAACTTCCAGTAGAAGTCCCTAAAAACATATCGTAGTTTTGCTGCTTCTCCTCAATAAGATACTGAGCTACACCACCAGCAAATGCGCCTTTACTTCCTCCTCCTGATATAACTAATGCTTTCAATTTAATTTTTTTAATAAAGGTAACTCAAATTTATGTATTCTTCATATTTAATACAATAGCTTTAAATGAGCTATTCTTAATGATTTGAAGCCTCACCTGCTCCGCTAGGAATTCTGATATTTTCAACTATTTCTTGAACTTCGTCTGGAGGTTTAGGAGTAAACGATGCAATTAGTATAGATGTTACAAAATTTACTATCATTGCCACAGTGCCAAAACCTTCAGGAGAAATTCCCAACCACCAATCGTCTTTTGTGCCACCACCAAACCAATCGAATTTGAATTTCATCATATAAAAAAGCATCAACAAAATACCAACTAACATTCCTGCTATAGCACCTTCTTTATTCATACGTTTATAAAAAATACCCAAAATAATAGCAGGGAAAAAGGATGCAGCAGCTAATCCGAAAGCAAGCGCAACGGTTGCAGCAACAAAATCGGGAGGATTAATACCAAACCAGCCAGCAATGATTACTGCTACAACTGCTGATAAACGTGCAGCTATCAATTCGCCTTTTTCAGAAATTTTAGGATTGATAATTTTCTTGATAATATCATGTGATACAGATGATGAAATTACTAATAATAAACCTGCTGCTGTAGAAAGTGCAGCTGCTAAAGCTCCAGCAGCTACTAATGCAATTACCCAATTTGGTAAATTTGCAATTTCTGGATTGGCAAGTACCATTATATCCTTGTCTACAGTTAATTCATTTTGAGCTTCATCTGCAACATATTGAATTTTACCATCGTTGTTTTTATCGTTAAACTCAATCAGTCCAGTTGTTTCCCAATTAGAAAACCATTCTGGAACTTCATCATATTTTTTATTGCTTAACGTTTCAATCATATTAGTTCTTGCAAATACAGCAATTGCAGGAGCAGTAGTATAGAGAATAGCAATAAACAGGAGAGCCCATCCTGCAGATTTACGAGCATCGCTTACTTTTTTAACTGTAAAAAACCGAACGATAACATGTGGTAATCCTGCTGTACCGACCATTAAAGCTGCTGTAATAAAAAATACATCGATGGTAGATTTGCTACCAGATGTATATTCATGAAAACCTAATTCTTTATGTAAACCATCAAGTTTATCCAAAAGATACACGCCATCGCCTCCACTACTTCCAAAACCTAATTGTGGAATTGGATTCCCTGTCATTTGAATAGAAATAAATATAGCAGGCACCATAAAAGCAAAAATCAACACACAGTATTGAGCTACTTGAGTATAAGTTATGCCTTTCATTCCACCAAGTACAGCGTAAAAAAGCACGATAAACATTCCTATAATCACTCCTGTATTAATATCTACTTCAAGAAATCTTGAGAACACCAAACCAACACCACGCATTTGTCCAGCTATATAAGTAAACGATACTATTAGTGCACATATTACTGCTACAACTCTAGCTACATCAGAATAATATCTGTCTCCAATAAAATCTGGTACTGTAAACTTTCCGAACTTACGCAAATAAGGTGCTAATAATAATGCTAATAGCACGTAACCACCTGTCCATCCCATTAAATATACAGAGCCATCATAACCACTAAAAGAGATTAATCCAGCCATTGAGATAAATGATGCTGCGCTCATCCAATCGGCTGCAGTTGCCAATCCGTTGGCAATAGGATGTACACCTTTTCCAGCTACATAAAATTCGCCTGTAGAATTCGCTCTAGACAAAATTGCAATCCCAATATATAAAGTGAATGTTAGTCCGACTAAAATCCAAGTCCACATTTGTATATCCATAGTTTAAGAATCTAAATTGAATTTTTTATCTAATCGGTTCATAAGTCTGATATAGACAAAAATTAGAATTACAAAAACATAGATTGAACCCTGTTGAGCAAACCAAAACCCAAGTTTAAAACCGCCTATTCTAATTGTATTTAATTGTTCAACGAGTAGTATTCCAAATACATAGGATACCAAAAACCAAATGGATAATAGTATGGCCAAGTATTTTAGATTCTTTTTCCAGTACGCTTTAGCTTTTTGTTTATCTGTCATGCCTTATTTTCTTTTAGTCTTTTTGAATAGGCTTTAAATTCTTTTACAACTTTTGGAGCTAAAATTATTGTCGCTGTCATCGTTGGTATTGCCATTAGTGCGAAAACTCCATCAATAAGGTTTATCATCATACTTAAAGATGTGGTAGATCCAACAATAATACTTATGATATAAAAATAATTATAGTAGTGCTTTTTATCGGCTCCAAATAGGAAAGACATACACTTACTACCATAATACGAATAAGAAAATAAAGATGAAATACTAAATATAGCAATACAAATTAGCAATAAATACTTTCCAATTCCAGGCATTGCATCTCCAAAAGCTGAAGCTGTTAAACTTACACCATTAGCATCAGTACTTTGCCAAACTCCTGTTACCAAAATTGCCAAAGCAGTTAAAGTACATACAATTAAAGTGTCAATTGCAGGACCAAGCATAGCTACTAATCCTTCACGAATAGGCTCGTCTGTTTTTGCTGCACCATGAGCCATTGGTGCAGTACCAATACCAGCTTCATTAGAAAACGCACCGCGACGAATACCTAATAATATCAATGCTCCTAAAATACCTCCAAACATCGCATCTCCTGTATAATTATCAGCAGCAAAGGCATCGGTAAAAATGAGTCCAAGATATTTTGGCACTACTTCTATGTTTACTCCTAAAATAATTATAACCAAAACAAAATAGAGCACAACCATTGTCGGAACCAACTTTGATGCAGTTTTACTAATACGACTTAATCCTCCTAAAATAACAAAAGACGTAATGATTACTAAAGCACCACCAATAATTAAATTAGAATTTAATCCTACAGTTACTCCATTAGGGATTAATAAAATATCGTTAATAGCCTGAGTTAATTGATTGACGTTAAACACAGGTAATGCTCCAACTAATCCGCAAATACTAAACATAATTGCTAAAGGTTTCCATGATTTACCTAAACCTTCCATAATAAAATACATCGGACCTCCTTGAAGTTCTCCGTTACTGTCTTTTCCTCGAAACATAATCGCTAATGTTGATGTAAAAAACTTGGTTGACATTCCAACTATAGCACTAATCCACATCCAAAACATAGCGCCAGGACCACCAATTGAAATGGCTACTGCAACTCCTGCAATGTTTCCCATGCCAACGGTTGCTGATAAAGCGGTTGACAAAGCTTGAAAATGACTGATTTGTCCAGGATCATCAGGATCGTCGTATTTACCACGTAATACCTGAATGGCGTGACCAATATATCGAAACGGCAAAAAACGTGATAAAATTAGGAGGTATAATCCTCCACCAATTAATAATATAATAAGAGGCAAACCCCAAACAAATGATGCGAAATCTGCAATAAGCTGGTCGAGTTTATCCATATTAATCTGTTAGTTAGCTCATAAAAATAGTAAAGAACTTGAACTTTTAGTGAAATGTTGAAAAAATTATCTCAGAAAAGCTGTTATCAATTGGTTTTGAAGTTTATTAAATATAATTTCGCATATAACTGATATAATAATCAACCATATGGTATTAAAACGTTTAGTTGTATTTAATCTTCTTTTATCAACTATCGTTATTATCTTTTTTTACTATCGATTTAACATAAGAGTTCGTGCAATTCCAGTTCATATCATTATTGTAGCATATAGTCTTGCGTTTGTTTATTGTTGTAGTATTTTATTTGTGAAGGTTTTTTCAAATAGGCTATCTGTTTTGTTATTTACAATCTTAATTATTTCTAGTCAATTTTTTATTATTAATATTTACCTTGGGTTTTTTATTGCACATGAAAATTGGGGACATCCATTAACAATCAATATTTTAATTGTTTACTTAAATGAAATAGGATATTTAATTGAATCTTTACCCTTTTCTATTTCGAAATCAACTATATACTTAAGCATATTTGTCCTTTTTTCAATAGTATCAATACCAATAATATTTGTTGCTAAAAAGATTTATATTGATTTAAAAAGAAAGTGTATTACATTTTTCTCAAAGAAGAATATTATTTTTATTATAGTATTCTTTATTATTTTCCCTGTAGTTTTTTTTAATGTTGAATGGTTACAAAAAAGAGTAAGTAGTGACGACCCCATTGTTGCTTTTTTTCTCTACGAATTCTCCTTACAAGATGAAATAGTGAATGGAACAGGTCAAGAAAATTTTATTGCAAAAGAACAATATCCAAACAACCTTGATTTTGATAAAAAAAATGTAATATTAATTATATGTGACGCACTAAGACCTGATCATTTAAGTTATGATGGATATAACAGGAATACTACTCCTTTTTTAGATTCCATTTCAAATTTAAATAATGTATATAACATAAAGAACTTCTTTTCTACAAGTTCCAGATCATTTATTGGTATAGCTAATATCTTATCTTCAAACTATTCTGTTGCCCACCAAAATTTTTTTATTCATGATCTCCTAAAAAAACAAGAGTATTCTATTAATTTTATTTTGAGTGGTGATCACACCAATTTTTTTGGATTAAAAAAATATTATGGCAAGAATATAGATACATATTACGACGGATTAAGCGCAAGTAAATTCAATTCAAATGTATCTATTAATGATGATAGAAACATTTTAAACAAGCTAAATACTTTCCCTGATTTTAATAATAAGCCAACTTTTTTCTATTTACATTACATGTCCTCACACCAACTTGGTGTTTTGGATTCATCATTTAAAATTTATAAACCTAGCAAATACGATTCTTATCTTAAAACTGTTCCCAGAGCAATTTTGATTAATGACTATGATAACAGAATTACACAACTTGATAATTACTTAAAAAGAACTTTTTCAATTTTAAATAAAAAAGGATATTTAAAAAATTCAATTGTTATTATCTCTGCTGATCATGGACAAGCTCTAGGAGAAAGAGGTATGGTTTCTCATGGAAATTCTACTTATTTAAATGAAACTCTAATCCCTTTAATTATTTTAAATTATTCTGAATCTAAATTAGAGATTAGTAATAAATCAAAATCAGACTTTTATAATCAATTAGATATTGCACCAACAATAATAGATTTGCTTAACATTCCTAAACCAAAAACTTGGAATGGAAATTCGATTTTTGAAAAGAGAACTAATGATTTTATATTTCAACAAGAAATAAACTTTTATTCATGTGTTTGGTCTGAAAATAGTGAAATTTATCAATATGTTTACAACTCGACTACACAAAAAGAAGAAGTATTTATTATTAATTCTAATAAATATGAAACTAAGAATATTATTGATTCTTTTAATAAGGTAAATCTAGCTGTTGTTAAATCTAAATTAGAAAAATTCTACTCATTAAATATAAATTAAGCATTATTTAAATACTCCAAAACATTAGCTTCAATACGCTCTTGTATGTTTGAAACATCTGCTTTTACAAAAGCTTCTCCAGTTATGTTTTCGTAGAGTTCGATATATCTATTGCTAACGGTTTCTATATAATCATCACTCATAAAAGGGACTGTTTGTCCTTTTAGTCCTTGAAAATTATTTGCAATTAACCATTGGCGCACAAACTCTTTAGAAAGTTGTTTTTGTGTTTCATTATTATCTTGTCGTTCTTGATAACCATCTGCATAAAAATAACGCGAAGAATCTGGTGTATGGATTTCGTCAATGAGCACAATTCTTCCATCTTTGGTTTTTCCGAATTCATATTTGGTATCAACCAAAATTAATCCTCTGCTCTCTGCTATTTCTGTTCCTCGTTGAAATAATTTGCGTGTATAATCTTCAAGTATTATGTAATCTGCTTCCGAAACGATTCCTCTTGCTAAAATATCCTCACGAGAAATATCTTCGTCATGATCTCCTTTTTCGGCTTTAGTTGCTGGTGTAATAATAGGTTCTGAAAATTTATCGTTTTCTTTCATACCTTCTGGCATTTCTATACCACAAAGCATTCGTTTTCCAGCTTTGTACTCACGAGCAGCATGTCCAGACAAATAACCTCGAATTACCATTTCTACTTTAAAGGGTTGGCATAAATAACCAACAGCTACATTTGGATCTGGTGTTGCTATTAACCAATTAGTCACCAAATCTTCGGTTGCTTTCATCATTTTAGTGGCAATCTGATTGAGAATTTGCCCTTTATACGGAATGCCTTTTGGCATCACAACATCGAAAGCAGAAAGTCTGTCGGTTGCAACCATAACCAACAACTCATCGTTAACATTATAAACCTCTCTAACTTTGCCTTTGTAGACACTTTTTTGATTAGGAAAATTAAAGTTTGTATCTGTTATTGTTTTGTTTGCCATTGCCTCTCTGTCCTTCGGACATCTTTGACTCTTACAAGTCTATTTGATTTTTTTGTTTCGTCTAATCTTCGATTTCCTAAAGGAAAGAATTTAATCGTTACAATAAATTTAATTTATTGACTGTTTACTTAATACTGAAAACTGAATAGATCGCTGATGACGCTGATTTTTTATGATATAATTTGATTACTGCTATACTGAAAATTGAATACTGATACTTTCGCCACGAATACACGAATATTTATTACTGTTTACTGAATACTGCTGACTGAACACTGGATTACTCTCTATTCTCTATACTTTTATATGATGAAATAATTTTCTTAACCAATTTATGTCTAACCACATCTTTATCGTCTAAAAATATAATACCAACACCTTCTACATCTTTTAAAATAAGCAGTGCTTCTTTTAAGCCAGAAACAGTACGTCGTGGTAAATCTATTTGACCAGGATCTCCAGTAACCATAAATTTTGCGTTTTTTCCCATTCGGGTTAAAAACATTTTCATTTGGTTATGTGTTGTATTTTGCCCTTCGTCAAGAATTACAAAAGCATTGTCGAGCGTTCGACCACGCATAAAAGCTAAAGGTGCGATTTGAATGATGCCTTTTTCAATTTGGCTCTCTAATTTTTCGGCTGGAATCATATCGCGTAAAGCGTCATACAAAGGTTGCATGTATGGATCTAATTTTTCTTTTAAATCGCCAGGCAAAAATCCTAGATTTTCTCCAGCCTCCACAGCAGGACGCGTTAAAATAATACGTCGTACTTCTTTATTTTTTAGTGCCTGAACTGCTAACGCTACTCCAACATAAGTTTTTCCTGTTCCTGCAGGACCAATGGCAAAAACCATATCGTTCTTACTCATGCTTTCAACTAACTTACGTTGATTAACAGTTAAAGCTTTAATTTGTTTTCCGTTAACACCATGCACCAAAACTGTTCCGCTTTTAGCTGAAGTGTTATAGTCTTCACTACTTTGACTGGTTAAAACACGCTCGATAACATTTTCGTCCAGCTTGTTGTATTTTGCAAAATGCTTTAATAACATAATTACACGACGATCAAATTCTTCTAGCAAATCTTCATCACCAAAGGCTTTAATTTTGTTTCCTCGTGCAACAATTTTAAGTTTTGGAAAGTATTTTTTAAGCAGTTCAATATTTGTGTTGTGTGCTCCAAAAAATTCTTTTGGTGCAATTTCTTCAAGCTCTATAATAAGTTCGTTCAAATGTGGTTGTTTTAATTTTTTTTTAAAAGGATTTAATCAACCTAAGTTTAATTTATTTCGTTGATCTCTAAAAACATAAAACGGAAAAAATTATGTAGGTTTGTAAAACTCAAAAGTACATAATTTTACATCAAGAATTACTAAAATAACTGCAACAATTTTGCCTATGGCAATTATTACTTTAACAACCGATTTTGGAGAGAAGGATCATTTTACTGGTGCTGTAAAAGGTGCTATTTATAGTGAGTTCCCAGATGTTAAAATTGTAGATATTTCGCATTCGGTTTCTCCTTTTAGCATTCCAGAAGCTGCTTATATTATCCAAAATGCATATAGTAGCTTCCCAAAAGGAACAATACATATTATTGGTATAGACTCCGAAATTAATGAAGAAAACAAACATATTGCCATTAAATTAGATGACCATTTTTTTGTGTGTGCAAACAATGGTATAATGAGCATGATTTGTAGCGAAATTGCTCCAGAAAAAATTGTTGAAATAAATATTAATGATAAAATAGAAACAAGTTTTGCGGTTTTAGACGTTTTTGTAAAAGTAGCCTGCCACATTGCAAGAGGTGGAACACTTGAAGTTATAGGAAAATTAATCGAAAATATTAAACCTATAAAGAATATAATTCCTTTTGTTAATGATGAAAAAACTCAAATTATTGGCAATGTAATTTACATCGACAATTATGGAAATGCAGTTACAAATATAAAACGTGCTTTTTTTGAAACTATTCAAAAAGGGAGAGCTTTTGAAGTCTCTGCAAAAAGTTATAAGTTTAAAAAAATACACAAAAAATATAGTGATATTGTGAATTTTAAAATTCCTGCAGATAAACGGAATGATGAAGGTCGTGGATTGGTTGTGTTTAATTCTAGCAACTATATGGAAATTGCTATTTATAAAAGCAATACTGCAACTGTTGGAAGCGCATCGACACTAATGGGATTTAAAATGAGAGATACAGTTACCATAAATTTTTAAAAAAATAATTAAAAAAGATTAACCGTTAGATTTATTACCCTTTATTTTTTGCACTTATACTTAAATTTGCTTTTACCAAGTTTAAAAAGAAAAAATGCATTGCATAAATGTTAATAAAATTGTTTTATATATTAACTTCAAAAAGATATATTTGTAGTAATATTTTTTTTGAACACAAATCCTTTAGTTACACATGAAACGAGCATGCTAAAAGTTCCTCAATTAAGGAGAATTATCAATGGCGAACAGCATGTGACCGTTAAAAAAACAATAAATATAAACACATGAAATTTATAGTATCAAGTGCATATTTACTAAAACAATTACAAGTTTTAGGAGGTGTTATTAACAGCTCGAATACTTTACCAATTTTAGATAATTTTTTATTCGAATTAGATAGTTCTAGTCTTACTATATCTGCAAGCGATTTAGAAACTACAATGTCTTCTACTATTGATGTAGAAAGCGATAGCAAAGGTAGCGTCGCAATTCCTGCAAAATTATTATTGGATATTTTAAAAACTTTTCCGGAGCAACCTTTAACCTTTATTGTTGAAGAAAATAATATTGTTGAGATAAGTTCTAATCACGGAAAATATGCTTTGGCTTATGCCAATGGTGAAGAATTCCCTAAAGCAGTTGCACTTGAGAACCCAAGTTCTACAACGTTGTCAGGCGAGATTTTAGCGTCTGCAATTAGTAAAACAATTTTTGCTGCTGGCAATGATGATTTGCGTCCAGTAATGAGTGGTGTATTTTTTCAGTTTTCTACCGAGAGTTTAACTTTTGTGGCTACTGATGCTCATAAACTTGTTAAATATACGCGTGAAGATGTGTCAGCAAGTGAAACCGCAGAATTTATAATGCCAAAAAAACCTTTAACCCTTTTAAAAGGCATTTTAATCGGCAATGATGATGATGTAACTATTGAATATAACGACTCTAACGCAAAATTCACGTTTGATAACTCTGTGCTTATTTGCCGTTTAATAGATGGAAAATATCCTAATTACGAAGCTGTAATACCAAAAGACAATCCAAATAAATTAGTAATAGACAGAAATCAATTTTTAAATTCGGTACGTCGTGTTAGTATTTTCTCTAACAAAACAACACACCAAATACGGTTAAAAATTGCTGGTGCCGAATTAAATGTATCTGCCGAAGATATTGATTACAGCAACAAAGCCGAAGAGCGTTTAACTTGCGATTACCAAGGTGACGATTTGCAAATTGGTTTTAACTCCAGATTTTTAAGCGAAATGTTAAGCAACTTAAATGCCAACGATGTGCAATTAGAAATGAGTTTACCCAACAGAGCAGGAATTTTAACTCCAGTTGATGGACTAGACGAAGGCGAAACCATTACTATGTTAGTAATGCCTGTGATGCTTAATAATTAGTTATTAAGTGCCTAAAGTTAAAAGTATTTAGGAGTGCACTAAAGTGAATCCTTTTTA
>Ga0164320_10000315_pt1 | contig 15264 bp, 14 predicted proteins | sample GuaBasSediGuay11_FD_113736 | JGI IMG/M metagenome (GOLD analysis project Ga0164320, IMG submission 113736) | Subseafloor sediment microbial communities from Guaymas Basin, Gulf of California, Mexico - Guay11, Core 4567-28, 0-3 cm | ecosystem: Environmental > Aquatic > Marine > Hydrothermal...
GCTGAGGAAGCACCTGCTGAAGAGCCTGTTGCTGAGGAAGCACCTGCTGAAGAGCCTGTTGCTGAGGAAGCACCTGCTGAAGAGGTAGCCAAGGAAGAAGCACCGGCTGCTGAAGAATCAACCGACGACGCGAGCGATGAGCCCGTCGAGAAGAGCGCCTGAGGAGAGCAATCATGAGTCGATATTCACGCAGGCGTAAGTATTGCCGTTTTACGGCAGAAAAAATTGAGGAGATTGACTACAAGGATCTCAATCTTCTGAAGGCATACGTTACCGAGACCGGCAAGATTGTTCCGAGCCGTATCACGGGGACCAAGGCGCACTACCAGCGTCAGCTGGCGACGGCGGTCAAACGGGCCCGTTATCTCGCACTGTTGCCTTATACCGATCGGCACTAGGCTGATCGCCGGGGAATACTAGTGCAGCCGTTGGCAGCGTGGCTGGTTGCCCGGCCACAAAATGCCGTGATCGCACTGGCGGCGACGTTGTTGTTGCCAGTACTGCATATTTTCAGTGGCATCTTCATGGTGTTGCTGGTGTTAAAACAGGGCATCAGGCTCGCGGTCATAGAGGGCGCTGCCGCTGCAGTTTTGATGATCCTGGTGTACCTGGTTGCAGGTGCGCCTGTCATGCAGGTTGTTGTTGCCATACTGACGACGTGGCCACCTGCCATACTGTTGGCGGTGGTGTTGGGCTCAACGCGCTCGCTTACGTTGACGATGCAGGTGTCAGCGTTGCTCGCCGCGGTTGCAGTACTGGGTTGTTACGCCTTTATTGCCGATTTAGCGGTATTTTGGCAGCCAGTGATGACGCTGATGGTCGATTGGGCAACAACAAACGCCCTTCACGAACAAGCGCGGCAGATAGAAGCCGAGCCATTGTTGGTCGCACATTTGTTGACAGTGGCGCTCGTCGTCTCAAGCTGGACGATGTATGCGTTGTACTTGTTGTTCGGGTATCGCTACGCAGATGCGGCACCCGGTGAAACCGGTAAATATGGCCGGTTTTGCGATTTGAATTTTGGACGCGTGATTGCATTGGCGGTGGCGGTTGTTTCATTGCTCGCGTACGCAACCGGCATGCCGTGGATGCAGAGTCTCGCGATCGTTATATTTACAGTCTTCTGGTTACAGGGACTGGCCGTCGTACACTGGATGTTCGTCGACGGTGAATTGCCACTATTTGTGGTGATCATGGTGTATGTGCTGTTGCCGTTTTTGCACGTGTTTTTGATTATGGCGCTGGCAGTGGTTGGTTATACCGACACGTGGTTTCGATATCGACGCCGCGTCGTCGCAGCAAACGAAGAGTAAGGAAGAGACAATGAACGTAATTCTTTTGGACAACGTCGAGAATCTCGGCAATATCGGCGATATGGTCAAGGTGAAGCCTGGCTACGGACGCAATTTCCTGATTCCGCATGGCAAGGCAGCCCTGGCGACGCCTGAGAACATGAAAGCGATCGAGTCGCGTCGTGCCGAGCTCGAAAAAGCTGCGGCAGCGGAACTGATAGCAGCCAAAGCGCGCTTTGAGGAAATCAACGGCACCGAACTCGTAATCAGTGCCAACGTCGGCAGTGAAGACAAGCTCTTTGGGTCGGTTGGCCCGGTCGACATTATCGAGGCTTTCGAGAAAATCCAGGTTTCGGTCGAGCGTAGTGAAGTTCGTATGCCCGAAGGTCCGATCCAGGAGGCAGGCGAGTTCCCGATCGGGGTGCATTTGCATCCTGAAGTCGACGCTGAAATTGTTGTTCGCGTCGTCGCCGCGGAGTAAGCCGCCACCCGCGGCACATTGTGCTGTGTTACCTTAATGACACGAGGAATCTGGCCGGAGAAAGCCCGAAATGGTGCGAGCATTGGATGATGGAGTGACGACCGGAGGTGCGGAGCAGCGCCTCAAGGTGCCTCCACATTCGATCGAGGCTGAGCAGTCATTACTTGGCGGACTCATGCTCGACCATCAGTCCTGGGACAAAATCGCGGACGTTGTTACAGAAGGCGATTTCTACCGCAAGGACCATCGGCTGATATTCTCGGCCATTGCGAGCCTGGCCGAAGATGCCAACCCCTGTGATGTCGTCACGGTGTCCGAGTGCCTCGACAATCGCAGCCAGCTCGAATCCGCAGGCGGCCTCGAGTACCTGGCGACCCTGGCTAACGAAACGCCCGGCGCAGCCAATGCCCGCTCTTACGCAAAGATTTTGCGTGAGCGTTCGATGTTGCGATCCCTGATTACGGCAGGTAATGAAATCAGCGGAGCGGCGTTCTCGACGGATGGTCGCAGTGCAGCCGAAATTGTCGACGAAGCGGAGCGGCGCGTTTTCGAAATCGCAGAGTCCGGCTCACGCGGACGCTCGGGATTCAAGGCGCTTAAGCACATACTCCCGGAAGCCGTCGACCGCATCGATGTGCTGCACCAGTCTGAAGGTGACATCACTGGCATTTCGACCGGCTATACCGAATTCGACAAGCTCACAGCAGGCCTTCAGGGTGGTGACCTGGTCATCATTGCTGGTCGGCCTTCAATGGGTAAGACGACGCTCGCGGTTAATATCGCAGAGAATGCTGCCATTGGTGCGAAAGTGCCGACCGCCATATTTTCGATGGAAATGCCGTCGCAACAACTGGCATTTCGTATGATTTCGTCGCTGGGCCGCGTGGACCAGACACACCTGCGTACGGGCAAGTTCCCGGATGAGGATTGGTCGCGCATCAACACGGCTGTGCAGTTGATGTCGGAAGCGCCCATTTTTATCGACGACACCCCGAGTCTGTCGCCGACCGAGATTCGCGCACGAGCACGACGCCTGCAGCGTGAGCATGGGTTGGGACTAATTGTCATTGACTACCTGCAGCTTATGGCTGTGCCCGGCAACAAGGAAAACCGGGCGACCGAAATTTCCGAGATATCGCGATCGCTGAAGGCGTTGGCGAAAGAGTTGTCGCTGCCGGTGATAGCGCTTTCGCAGCTCAATCGTAGCGTGGAGCAGCGCACTGACAAGCGACCGGTCATGTCAGACCTGCGCGAGTCAGGTGCTATTGAGCAGGATGCAGACCTGATCATCTTCATTTACCGCGAAGAAGTGTACAACCAGGACACGCCACGCAAGGGCATCGCTGACATAGCGATCGCCAAACAACGAAATGGACCGATCGGCGACTTCCCGCTGACCTTTGTCGGACGCTATACGAAGTTCGAGAACTGGGTGCCCGACTCATACGCGAACGAGGGCTATCCGTGACCTTTGGGGCACGGGCATTGATTCGGCTCGGCGCACTCAAACACAACCTCAAGGTCATACGACGCGCCGCACCTGGCGCAAAAATCATGGCAGTCATCAAGGCCAATGCTTACGGCCATGGTATGGAGGCTGTCGCGGTAACGCTCGATGATGTCAACGCCTTTGCTGTTGCCCGCCTGCCCGAGGCCGTGCAACTGCACGAATACGGTATCGAAAAACCCCTGGTTCTGCTGGCCGGCGCATTGACAGCGGCAGAGCTTGATGAGGTGCTGGCACGAGGCTTCCAAATCGTCGTGCATTGCATGGAACAGGTTGATCTGCTCGAGGCTTCGGGCGCTGGTTCAACTGTCGTTTGGCTCAAGTTTGATACAGGCATGAATCGCCTTGGATTTGCTCCGGAGGCGGCAGAGACGCTAATTGCGAGGTTGCGGTCCTGCTCCGCAGTTTCAGAACTTCGACTCATGTCGCACCTGGCCAGCGCCGACGAACTCGATAACCCGAGTACCAAAAGCCAGTTACATAGTTTTCGCGAAATTGTCGAGGGCTTTGAAGGTGCGGTCAGCGTTGCGAATACGCCGGCGACGATGGGTTGGCCGCAAGTTGCGGACGCGCAGGAGAGCCTTGGTTTCAATGGTGACCACTGGATACGTCCAGGATTGGCGCTCTACGGAATATCTCCTTTCGAAGGGCGAACCGGACGTGACCTTGGCCTAAAGTTGGTAATGCAGTTTGAAGCCCGGCTTATTGCGACCAAACCGTTGTCCGAAGGAGCGCGTGTTGGCTACCGCGGGCGCTACCAGGCGCAGGCGACAAGTACCCTGGGTATTATCTCGGCCGGCTACGGCGACGGTTATACACGGCATTTTCGCACCGGAACCCCGGTGCTGCTTAATGGGCGGCGTGTGCCAATGATCGGCAACGTTTCCATGGATATGATTGCGGTGGACTTGGGTGACAACGCCGCCGATCAGGTTGGCGACGTTGCCACTTTGTGGGGCGAGGGCCTGCCGGTCGAGGAGGTCGCCCCCTGGGCAGATGCGATACCGTATGAGCTTGTCTGCGGCATCATGCATCGCGAGAACGCAGAGATCATTCTGTAGGAGCTGTGCTTGCACTGCGACCTGTCGCGCTGGCTAGCGGCGCTCCTACGAGGCGAAGAACCCCATCTTGACCCCGGCGAGCTGAACTACATCGTTGTCGGTCAGTTTCTTGGCCTGCGGACCGATCGGTTGCCCGTTGACGAGCGGGAAGTCGCCTTCCGTGCCGGATTCCACATGCACGATGTAATAGCCTTCCGCACGTCGCGTGATGGCCGCAACCTGAACGCCGGGCCGTCCGAGCGTCGTCAGCGCCTTGGTGAGCTCGAGTTCGCGCCCTGCGAAGGCACCGCTCAGAACCTGCAATTTCGCGAGGGGCAGCGCGCTTGGTGCCGAACTCGGGTCTATACCGGCATGCGTTTCGGAGTGTGAAGCGGGCTCTTGTGCAACGGATTCGCCAAGTGGCTTAGCTTTCTGCTCATCTTCAAGTGCTGCGGCTTCTTCCGGGTCAAGGCGAACACCGGCCTCGGCGTCGCCTACGGCCGCAGCGGCTTCTTCAGCCTTTTGCTCAGCTTTGGCGAGCTGCTCAGCATTTTGCTGGCCAGCCGGAATAACCATGGTCTTTTCGAATTCGTCCTGTTCGGTGTCATTCGTTTGCTGATCGGAAAAGCGCAATTGATGGTGGCCAATCGTAATGACATCACCGTGCTGCAACGCATGTTTCTTAATCAGCTTGCCGTTGACGTAGGTGCCATTGGTGCTGTTCAAGGCCTCGAGGAACGAGTCATTGAGAATATTGATGATCAGGGAGTGGTGGCCGCTGACAGCTGGATTGTCGATGCGAACGTCATTGTCCGGAAGGCGCCCAACCGTGTAGCGCTCTTTCGTCATGTTGTATTCAGCCAGAACCTGGTTGTCCAGACTAAGAATTAACCGTGCCATGTCACCGTTCTCAGTGAGACCAAACTAAAATCAGGGAATCAATCGACATTAGGACGGGCTGACTGCATAGCAGCCGAATCGCTCGAACCTGACAATCTCCTGAACCCTGCACCCTTACGTGCGGAACAAGTTGGTTAGCCTAGCGAAGAGACCCTTCTTCGCCGCGAATGGCATGATGACCTGGGCTAACTGGACCGACACATTGTCGCGCCCGCCGTTGTCATTTGCCAATTCAATCAATTGCTTACCAACGATATCAAGACTAGCATTAAAAGTGCTGATAGTTAAGTGAATATCTTCATCTTCAACCATGTCGGGCAGACCGTCAGAGCACAACAGATAGATGTCGTCCGGAAGCACCTCGTATTCGTGCACTTCGACCTCGACAGTGGGCTCCACACCGAGCGCCCGGGTCACGTAGTTGCGGTTCGTCGAGCGCTGCGCCTCCTCAGCGGAGTAGAAGCCCCGATCGACAAGTTCCTGCAGTAGCGAGTGGTCCAGCGTGAGCTGTTCGAAAGCGCCGCTACGAAGGCGGTAGGCGCGTGAATCGCCAACGTGGGCGATTGACACTTTGTTGTCGTAGAACATGCACGCGACAATGGTTGTTCCCATGCCTTCGCAATGCGTCTGACTTTGAGCAGTCTGGAAGATAATCTTGTTGGCGCGGTACACCGCATCCCTGAGTACGATCGACTGGCGCATCAAGCCACTATGTGGATCGATCTCGTCACGATTTTCACGGGCTGCGCCCTCGATGGCCAACTCTGAGACGATTTGTACGGCGATGCCACTGGCGACTTCACCGGCGTTGTAACCGCCCATGCCGTCCGCAAGCACCAGCAGGCCGATTTCAGGATCTGTCCCGATTGCGTCTTCGTTGTGATCACGAACACGCCCGGTATCCGTCATTTCGGCGAAGTCAATTTTCCCGTGGAGGCTCATCTATGCTTTTCCAGTCTTCTTATTCCGTTCTATGAAAATCGGGCGCAGTTGCGTAAGGCGATCGCCATTTCGGCGCCGCACGAAAACCGGTCCTTCGGTCGTTTGGCCAGAGCTTTGGCCAGGACCGCATCCACGCTGGGCGGAATGCCAGCACGCCGTTTCGATATGGGCGCCGGATCTTCCGTCGTTATCTTTGTCATCAGCACTGCGATATTCGTCGCATGGAAAGGCACCTCTCCTGCCAGGAGCTCGTACAGGGTAACACCAAGCGAAAACAAGTCCGAGTGGCCCGTGAGGTCCTCTGCATTGAGCTGTTCGGGGGACATGTACATCGGTGTGCCAAGGACGATACCGGTTTTTGTACTGTTGTTGTCGGTCATTCGAGCAACGCCGAAGTCGGTAATCTTCAGTGACCCTTCTTTCGGGTTGTACATCAGGTTCGCAGGCTTGATGTCGCGATGAATGACGCCCTGATTGTGCGCGTAGTCGAGAGCTTCGGCAGTCGATGCGCACAGTTCAAGCGCCCGCTTGGGCGCCAGTAACTTTTTGGGATCGGTAAATTTCTTTAGCGGGATGCCAGGTACGTATTCCATGGCGATGTAAGCGAGGCCCTTGTCCTCGCCTGCGTCAAACACGGTGATGATATTCGGGTGTGCAAGGCGGCCTGCAGACTCGGCTTCGCGGTAGAAGCGCAATCTGGCTTCCCTGAGCTCTTCGTCCTCGAACTCTTTCTCGATAGGAATGACTTTCAGCGCAACAGGTCGATTGATGCGCGGATCCCTGGCCAGGTACACGGCACCCATCGCTCCGCGGCCGATGCGTTTTTCGATGACATAGCGCCCCAGGCGCTGCGGACCTGTTGTCACTTCCTGCTTGCCCGGAATACCGGATGACGGCGTACCCTGGGTACGCTTCATCCACTCCAGCACGGCTTCAGCGCGCTCTGGCTTGGCTTGCTCTTCGAAGGCAAGGGACAGTTTATACATGACCGTCGCGACAGTTTCGGTTGGGGGGCAGCGCCGGAATTCGGCAAACGCCGGCTCAAGCCGACCTGCCGCGAGAAAGTCGTTGCCCTTCTTGAAGGCGTCAGTTACTTCTTTCCTGTTGTCTCCAACAAGCCAGGTGCTCAATATTGCCACGCCTGCGAAAATCAAGATCGGTCGTCCAAGGTCCATGCGTACGTGAAGGACATACAAGAGCAGGGTCTCGAGCAGCAAGAGCATGACGATTGCCACGCCAGCCAGTACAACGATGTCCTTTCGCGAGCGGTCGGGCATGAACAGAACAGCGATAATTGCCAGCAGGGCAGGTGCCAGCCACTCCATCGCCGCGACCCAGGCAGGTGCAATAACTGTTCTGTCCTGTTCGATATCGGCAAGTAAAGTTGCTGCTATCTCAGATTGGGTGACGAACTGGCCCGACGGCAGCAGTGCGACTGCTCCAACAAGCGCAGGTGACGAGTCAAGAAATACGGTTGCGCCGCGCAATGTAGATTTGTCCGCATTCGGGTTCAACAAATCGTCGACTTCGACGCGTGGTAGTTCTGCATAGTTGGAAAGGAAAATTGCATCCTCCGCGCTGGACATGCGGTGATGTGTTGTCGCATCTTCGCTATCGAACGCCACGGCGAGTGGCAGGGACGGTGACATGACACCATCGTTAAGCTGCCACAACGCTGCCCGCCGCAAGATGCCGTCCCCATCTGCCGTGACATTAACGAAGCCATCGCGCGTCGCGAGGTTGGCCAGACGATGGCGGGTTGGCGTGTAGACCGGAACTGACGAATTCATTGCGGCAGCCCAGCCTGGCAGATCTGCGTTGTCGGGGAATTCCGGTGGCTGTGTCATCACGATTCGCCGTACGCCGGCGAGACTAAGGACTTCGATAATGCGGCCATAGGTGGTGCTGACGTCAGTCGCGGTGGCCCTCGACGGATCAACACTGACAATCAATGCGTTGTCGAGCGGCGTGTTTGGCAGGTACGAGGCCAGTTGGTCGTAAAGGACGCGGTCTGCGGCGATAAACCACTGCGCCAGCGGCCCGTAGACGAGCAGCAGCAACACGCTGACGAAGCTCAGCGCGATAACTCGGTTACGCTTTTGTTTTTGTTGCGATTTCAACGCTAAATAATTCCCTTTGGAGGGCGAAAGTATAGGAAAAGGTAAGATTGCGTTATGAGATAGGGTTGGCATTTTTATGTAATAAACGCCGCTCGAAGCGGTGCTATCATTGGGCTGCAAGGCACTCGCTATGTGACGCAGGTCCGGAATATCGTCGTCGCTGCCAGCGCAAAGTCTAAAAAACATTTATAAAACAAACGGTTATCCATGGCTAAGGCAAAAACGGCGTACGTCTGTACGGAGTGCGGAGCACACAGCGTTAAATGGGCCGGACAGTGTCCCGACTGCCTGGTATGGAACACGCTTAGCCAGACCCGAATTGCCGCATCCCGGCCTTCTCGCGGGACCGCGGCGACGGCGGCACGTCTTGACGCGTTGCCAGACGACTTTGCGGAGCGGCATGAAACGGGGTTCGCCGAATTCGACAGAGTACTCGGCGGCGGACTGGTGCCCGGAGCCGTCATTCTGCTCGGCGGTGATCCCGGTGTGGGCAAGTCAACGTTGCTGCAGCAAGTGTCGGCCAGCCTTGCTGCGGGCGCTGCAGTTCTTTACGCGACAGGCGAGGAGTCGCTACGGCAAATTGGGCAGCGTGGGCAACGCCTTGGGCTGGCGACATCCGATCTCAAGTTACTGGCCGACACGTCGCTGGAGAATGTACTCGAGCAGGCAACCGCCTGCTCAGCGAACGTGCTGATCATCGATTCCGTCCAGACATTGTCGAGTTCCGACCTGCCGTCAGCACCGGGTTCGGTCGCGCAATTGCGCCAATGCGTAGGGCGCGTCGTCCAGTACGCGAAGCAAAACGAAGTGGCTGTCTTCATCATTGGGCATGTGACCAAGGAAGGCGCAATTGCGGGGCCACGAGTTGTCGAGCATATGGTGGATACCGTGCTCTATTTCGAGAGTGATCCGGCCAGCCGGTACACGTTGATTCGCTCGGTCAAGAATCGCTTCGGTGCGAGTGGTGAAATGGGCGTGTTTGCCATGACCGAGACAGGTTTTCGCCAGGTCAGCAACCCGTCTGCAATTTTTCTGTCGCGTGACTCCGTTGCCGAACCAGGCAGCGTCGTGACAGTGGCATGGGAAGGCAGCAGACCTTTGTTAGTGGAAATTCAGGCGCTGGTCGCGGACGGGTCAACGACACACCCAAAGCGCCTTGCAACCGGCATTGATCAGAATCGGCTCGCGCTGTTGCTCGCTGTTCTGCAACGCCACGGAGGGCTTGCTCTCGGTCCCGAGGATGTCTTCGTCAACGTGGTCGGCGGGTTGCGCATTGGTGAGACAGCTGTCGATTTGCCTGCCTTGCTCGCTATCGTTTCCAGCTTCAGAGACAAGGCCTGCACTGAGCGTCTCGTAAGCTTTGGAGAAATCGGCCTGGCCGGCGAAATTCGACCTGTTCGCTTTGGTGAGGAACGCATCGCCGCCGCCGCAAAACAAGGTTTCACGCGCGCGCTTGTACCGCACGCAAATATGCCCAAGAAAACGCTAAAAGGTATTGAGGTCACAGGCATCAAGCGCGTCCGCGATGCGCTCGACGAGGCTTTCTAAGCGTCGTTTGGCACACTCTGGTCGATGCGCAGTCCGACGCGCACGGTGCGAATACGAGTATCGTCGGACTCGATGATCTCAATTGGGTAGCCATTGATCTTCAGGCAGGTCCGCGATTCTGGAATCGTCTCCAGCATCTCCAGGATAAGGCCGTTAATAGTCTTCGGCCCGTCTGTCGGCAGCTTCCAGTCTTGTGATCGATTGAGTTCGCGGATATTGGCCGTGCCGTCGACGAGCCACGTATTGGCACTATCTTTGACAACATCGTCGTCGTTGTCACTCGGGTCAGTTGTGAATTCACCGACAATCTCTTCGAGAATATCCTCAAGCGTCACGATCCCCTGGATGTCGCCGTATTCGTCAACGACGAGGGCAATACGCTTGCGAAGTCGCTGAAATTGTACGAGCTGCGTGCTTAGCGGTGTTCCTTCGGGAACAAAGTAGGGTTCGTCGAGGAGTTCGATCAGGGCGTCCTGGTCAAATGAACGGTGGGCCAGCGTCGCGAGTCTACGCATATGCAGAATGCCAACAACCTGGTCGATATTGTCGCGGTACACGGGGAGCCGAGTATGGTCACTTTCCTCGACGACGCGTTCGATGTCCCCAATGTCATCGTCGAGATCGATGCCTACAATCTCGTTGTGCGGCACCATTACATCGTCCACCGTGACCTTCTCGAGGTCGAGAATGCTGATTAACATCTGACGGTATCGATTCGAAATCCGGCTGCCTGCCTCGTGCACTATGGTGCGCAACTCTTCTTGGGACAGCGAATGCATATGCGGGTCGGGGCCACGCACGCCGAGCAGGTACAACACGCCATTCGAGGCGACGTTTGTCAGCCAGACAATCGGGTAGGTGATCTTGAGTAACGGGTAATAGATCAGCGCCGCTGGAAACGCGAGCCGCTCCGGGTGCAAAGCGGCAAGTGTCTTCGGGGCGGCCTCCGCAAAGATCAACACTACAAGCGTCAATATCAAAGTGCCGAGGGCGACCGCTGGCTGACCGCCCATTTTGAAGGCGATGATCGCAACCAGCGCGGCCGCGGAGAAGTTCACGAGATTGTTGCCGAGCAGAATCAGGCCGATCAGTCGATCGGGTCTCTTGAGGAGTCGTTCCGCGAGTACGGCACCGCGATGGCCTTCGCGCGCTTTGTGGCGCAGCTGGTAGCGATTCAGGCTCATTAACGCCGTTTCCGAGCCTGAAAAAAAGGCGGAAAGTACGAGTAATGTGACGAGTAACCCTATAAGGGCACCTAGCGGAACGTCATCGCCCAAAGAAAGGCCACCTCCTCAAAATATTGCACTTGCTCAGTTCAGCAGGACGCAATCGGGCTGTCAAGAATACACGTCGCAGCTTAGGGGGTGCTTGGTCAGCCCCAGCTACGATTCAGAAGTTCTTCGAGTACGTAGCGTGCCCCAAAGTAGGCAATGCACAGGAACGCGAAACCCCAGAGGTACAGGTAAACGGCGCGTTTGCCGCGCCATCCCGCGAACACTCGTCCGGCGACGAGGATGCCGAAAAGGAGCAAGGCGAGCAGTGAGAAAGCAGTCTTGTGCGCAAGATGCTGCGCGAACAGGTCTTCGACGAACGCGAAACCGGAAAGTACGGCCAGCAGAAGCACCGAGAAACCTGCGGCGGTGACGCTGAACAGCATCTTTTCGGTGGTCTCGAGCGGCGCGAACAGCTGGTTGCCGGAGGACAGCATGCCTGCCTTAAGCCTACGATCCTGGATCAGCGAATAAATTGCGACAATTGCGCCGGCGGTCAGCAGCCCATAGGCGAACATTGCGATGAGGATATGGGCCTGGATCTGCCATGACAGGCCGGACGTGACCGGGACATCCGGTTGCATGTCCATAGGAATAGTCGCGATGGCAGCGAGAAACAACAGCCCGGCTGTCATGCCGCGTAGCGTTGGTTCGAGCGCGCCGATAAGGCCAATCAACGCGAGCTGCAAGCCAATCAGGGACACCGCGCCGGCCAGAGAAACACTCAGGCCACTCGCCTGGTTGATCTGCACAAAGAGGTCTTGTCCGTGAAGCAGGATTCCGGCTATGGCAAACCCGGTTGCCGCGGCCAGCAGGCCCCGGGTTTGGCGTGCAAAGCGGGGCAGTCGAGACATCGCGAAAGCGACAGCTGCCAATAGATACAGCAATAGAATTGTGATTTGAAACACAGAAACCGACCGGTGCTTGACCTAACGTTTCACTGAATGAATCTTCCCACAGGGCGGAGTTCAATAGAACCCCAACATCATGCGTATTCGAATTCTCGGTTGTAGTGGCGGTATCGGCGCCGGCTCGCGTACATCAGCGATGTTGGTCGATGACGACGTATTGATCGATGCAGGCACAGGCATTGGTGACCTCGAACTCGAGGAGATCGATTCGATTCGGCATGTATTCCTGACACACGCTCATCTGGACCACATCGCCGGATTGCCGATGCTCGCCGACAGTGTTTTCGACGAAAACTTCACCACGCCGTTGACGGTATACGCGCGTGAGGAAACATTACGCGCACTTCAGGATCACGTCTTCAATGGGGTGATATGGCCGGACTTTGCGCGGTTGCCGACCGCCGGAAATTCGATGTTGCGCTACCAGGTTTGCAGCCCCGGTGACACGGTGACAATCAATCACCGCGAGTTTTATGCTGTCGACGTGATGCACACAGTCCCTACACTCGGCTACACAGTGCAGAATTCGGGCGGAGTGTTTGCTGTTAGTGGCGACACGAAAACCAACGAAACTTTGTGGCCGGTGTTGAATGCTTGCGACGACCTGAGGGTGCTTGTCATTGAAGTATCGTTTCCCAACGAGATGGAGCGCCTGGCTAACGACGCCGGCCACTATTGTCCCAGTACGCTCGCGAAGGACCTCGAACGGCTACACCACGAGCCTGAAATCTGGCTGACGGGCATGAAGCCCGGTGAAGAGGCAAAAATTCTCCAGCAAGTGCTTGAGGCAGCTCCGGCGAAGAACATCAAGATGCTGTCAGCCGGAACCATCCTGACAGTGTAGGACCCCGCCTGTAGGAGCCCGCCTCCCCTCAAGGGGGACCTGGCCGGCGGGCGACAACCCACTTGCGTCGTTTACCTAGAGTAACTTCGAGTATGTTTCCGCGGAAACGCCGAGCGTCTGCTTTCACCGATAGCGGCCGCTCAACCGCATGAAATGTTGTGAATCAGACCGTCTGCTTTCGGCCAAGAGCAGTACTACAGTGCTTTGATCTGGAACAGTTTACCGGCTACTTAGTCACGCACCGCTTGAGATGTACGTCGATGTGGCAGATGTGATTATCCAGCCACTGGTCCACGGTGCCTACTAGTCTCCGGGCTTCCGCATAATCGTAGCCGATTGCCGCGTAGCGCTCCCGAAACTTAGATAAAGTCTCAAGAAACTCTTTATGCGCCTCCTGATTCTTTTCGGCTGCGGGACAGCGGAACTTGCTCATGCAATGTTCCTCGAAACCAAAGTGGCCACGGCAGTAGACGCTGAGAGATTCGAGCAGCGTAGAGTAAATCGCATCTCCCATCCCTTCATCCAGTGCAGCACGGTAGTCTTCAACCATTTTGAAGATCATCTTGTGATCCTCGTCGATGCGTTCAACGCCAGTGGCGTACTTGTCACTCCACTTCATCCCGGCTCGTCCATAGTCGTTCCCAGCTTTGGCCAGGATCGTTATCGTCGCAAGACAGTTATTCTAATATGGTAATACGAGATTTGTATCAATCCGGATTTGTACATATAAGGCAATGTCCGCATTGGGATGCAGTTTGGTTGTAGCGGTCGCCCGCTGGCCAGGTCCCCCTTGAGGGGAAGCGAGCTCCTACAGTCGGGCTCTCGCAAATAATGTAAAATCCGCGCCATGTTTGAGAATCTCACCGGACGACTTTCGGAAGCGGCACGCAGTCTTAGTGGCAAAGGCCGTATCACCGAAAGCAATATTAAAGACACGCTAAGGCAGGTTCGCCTCGCATTGCTAGAGGCCGACGTTGCATTGCCCGTCGTCAAGATGTTCATCGAGCGTATTCGCGAGCAAGCCGTTGGCGAAGAGGTCGGCAAGAGCCTGACGCCCGGGCAGGCGCTGGTCAAAATCATTCACGCTGAACTCGTGCGCCTGCTGGGTGACAATCATGCACCGATCAATTTCAAGGTCCAGCCACCAGTTGTTGTTTTGCTTGCAGGTCTGCAGGGCGCGGGTAAGACGACCTCGGCGGCGAAGCTCGCAAAACGGCTGATCGACAAAGAAAAAAAACGGGTCATGCTGGTTAGCGTCGACGTCTACCGACCGGCGGCTATTCTGCAACTCGAAACGCTCGCGGGCGAGGTTGGTGCGCTGCACTGCGCAAGTAATGGTGACGAGAAGCCGACTGACATAGTCGATCGGGCCCTGGTCGAAGCGCGGCGGTCGCACGCTGATGTCCTGATCATCGACACCGCAGGCCGATTACATGTCGACGACGACATGATGAACGAAGTCGTCGCGGTACACGCGAATTCGGGTGCGATCGAGACGCTATTCGTTGTTGACAGTATGGCAGGCCAGGATGCGGTCAATGCCGCGACGGTGTTCGATACGAGCTTGCCACTCACCGGCATCATTTTGACCAAGGCGGATGGTGACGCGAAAGGCGGTGTGGCCTTGTCGGTGCGCGAGATCACCGGCAAACCGATACGTTTCCTCGGTGTGGGCGAGAAAGTCGATGCTCTTGAGGCCTTCCATCCGGAGCGTATGGCCTCTCGCATCCTCGGCATGGGGGACGTCTTATCGCTCGTTGAGGAGATCGAGGACAAGGTCAGTAAGGAAAAGACTGAAAAACTCGCCAAAAAGCTCAAGAAAGGCCGCGGCTTCGATCTGTCCGATCTGAAAGACCAGCTCGAGCAGATGATGAACATGGGTGGTATGGCAGCAATGCTCGATAAGTTGCCCATTCCCGGCAACGTCAACCCGGCTGCCCTCAAGGACAGCGCCAATGAGCAGCAGCTCAAGCGCCAGGTCGCGATTATCAACTCGATGACCTCGGGTGAGCGGCGGTTCCCGAAGATCATCAACGGTTCCCGCAAAAAGCGCATCGCGGCGGGCTCCGGACTGCAGATTCAGGACGTAAATCGCCTGTTGAAGCAGTTCACCCAGATGGAAAAAATGATGCGCAAAATGGCTCGTGGAGGCATGAAAAAGATGATGCGCGGCATGCCTGGCGGCGGCATGCCTCCGGGAATGCGCTAAGCCACGGAAATTGCTGGAATTATTCGGCGCGAAAACGGCTTCACATTTGGTTCGAAACCGGTACAATGCGCAACCTGATCGGGCAGGGCCTCGAGTGATCAGTATCCCGCGGGATTGTCTGCCTTTTTTGCATTTTTAACGGAAAAACAATGGTTAGTATTCGTCTGTCGCGCGCTGGCGCGAAGAAACGTCCTTTTTA
>Ga0164320_10000316_pt1 | contig 15262 bp, 15 predicted proteins | sample GuaBasSediGuay11_FD_113736 | JGI IMG/M metagenome (GOLD analysis project Ga0164320, IMG submission 113736) | Subseafloor sediment microbial communities from Guaymas Basin, Gulf of California, Mexico - Guay11, Core 4567-28, 0-3 cm | ecosystem: Environmental > Aquatic > Marine > Hydrothermal...
ACATCGTTGAAGGAAGAGCCGCCAGTGCCACCTGGTGCGCCAGATCCTTATCAACCACGGAAGGAATAACTAGCCAGCTGGCAATACGTTGTACCTATCGCTCTGGACGACCGCTTCTGGCCGACTCCAGCCGCTCGCTTGGAGTTATACTCAGGGGCTGGTGTTGACCCAAAGCAGCCCTTCGGAGGGATCGTCCCCAGAGCCTTACGGTTGTGGTACACCCCAAAATCTGGTGTGGGGCAACGACACCATCCCTTTGTCGTAGACGAGGCCGCCGAAGCGGTCGTTCTTCATTAATAGTGGACCATCGATGTCGGCGTAGTCAGCGAGCTGCGCGACGACGTGATGCGGCGCCATGGCGAGCGATGATCCACACATGCTACCGACCATTATCCTGAGATCCCTGTCTTTTATTGCTTGTGCGAGTTCCAATGCGTGAGTCAATCCACCCGTCTTGTCGAGCTTGATGTTGATGATCTGGTATCGGCTGACCGCCTGCTCGAGTTCATCGAGTGTCAGGCAGGACTCATCCGCACAGAGAGGTACCGGGGACTCGTAGTTTTCGAGCTCGTCATCGCCGCCGCGTGGAAGCGGTTGCTCGATGAATTCAACCCCGAGCGATTGCAGTTCTGGGGCAAATCGCTGCAGTTCATGAAAGTGCCAGCCCTGATTTACATCGACGACGAGCCGGGCGTCAGGACGCGCCTGCCGAATGGCCGCGATACGTTCGACGGGCCGGTCATTGTTGAGTTTGATCTTGAGCAGTGAAACGTCGCTTGCCGCTGCGGCACCGGCAGCCATTTTGTCAGGTTCCGCTTCGAGTCCTATCGTAAACACGGTCTGGACCGGGTCGGCTTCGACGCCCGCCATTCGCCATACTGACGTGCCATTTAGCTGTGCCTCGAGGTCCCACAGCGCGGCATCTGCTGCGTTGCGTGCACCGCCTGCAGGCAGCAATTCGAGCAAGTCTTCACGGTTGGCCCCGCCCGCCAGCTCCGCGGCCACCATTTCGAGCTGTTTGAGCATCGTTTTTTCGGTTTCATCGAGGTAATACACGCCGAGCGCCTCACCCCAGCCGATGACCCCGTCCTGCTCGATCTCACAGACAACGGTCGGGTAGTCGTCCCATTCGTAGTTGGCGATGCGAAACGGAATCAGGCTCGCCCAAGACTCAATGTGGTTGGATACGCGGCGTTTCATGGCACTCCTCTAACTGTAAGCCGATTCTAATCGAGCGTGAGCCATGGCACACTGACCGCATAAGAATTCGAGCCCGGCCAGGGCTTAAGGGAGAGGGAAGTGAATAAATCGATTGTCGCGATTGCGACCCTGGCTCTATTTGTCGTCGCCTGTGAGCAAGGTTCCGGCGACGATGAAGCAAAACCCTATTCGAGCCGCTACCGGCCCATGGCCGGTGGTGCGACGCTGCTGACAGGTGCGACCGTTCTGACGGGCACGGGCGAGCGCCTTGATGGGGCGGATGTACTGATTAGCGACGGAAAGATACAGGCGGTCGGTGAGAACCTGGATGCTGGCGAGGCGACCGTCGTAGATGCCAGCGGCCGCTGGGTCACGCCGGGCGTTATCGACGTGCACTCTCACCTCGGTGTCTACGCGTCACCCGGAACCGAATCGCATTCAGACGGCAACGAGGCGACCTTACCCAATACAGCAGAAGTCTGGGCCGAGCATAGTGTCTGGCCACATGACCCCGGGTTCGTGACAGCGCTGGCTGGCGGCGTGACCTCGATGCAAATCTTGCCGGGCTCGGCGAATTTGTTTGGTGGCCGCAGCGTCACGCTCAAAAACGTACCGGGCCGCAATGTGCAGGACATGAAATTTCCGGGGGCACCGTATGGCCTGAAGATGGCCTGCGGCGAAAACCCGAAGCGTGTGTATGGCGGCCGCGGTCAGGCACCTAGCACGCGTATGGGCAACGTGGCCGGCTATCGTACGGCATGGATAAAAGCGGCGGACTACAAGAAGAAGATGGAAGCGGCAGAGGGCGGCAAAGGCGAGCCGCCCATGCGCGACCTGCAGCTTGAGACGCTCGCCGGCGTATTGAGTGGTGAGATCCTCGTACACAACCACTGCTATCGCGGTGACGAGATGTCGGTCATGCTCGATATCGCCAAAGAGTTTGGCTACAAAATCACGGCGTTTCACCACGCGGTCGAGGCCTACAAGATCGCCGATTTGCTCGAGGAGAGTGGAACGTGTGCCGCAATGTGGGCGGACTGGTGGGGCTTCAAAATGGAGGCCTACGACGGCATTCGCGAGAACGCTGCACTTGTCGATCTGGCCGGTGCTTGCGCGATCATTCATTCGGACTCGGCTGTTGGTATTCAGCGCCTGAACCAGGAGACGGCGAAAGTCATGGGTGCGGCCGCGAGGGTGGGCATCGATATTCAACCCGAACACGCCATCAAGTGGATAACGAGTAACCCGGCGAAGGCGCTCGGCATTGATGCCGACACGGGAACGCTCGAGGCAGGCAAGATGGCCGATGTGGTCGTCTGGAGCGGCAGCCCGTTCAGCGTGTACACACGCGCCGACCTGGTATTCGTCGATGGTGCCCTGGCCTGGGATCGCTTTGACAATTCAGTCAATCCTGTCACCGACTTCAGTCTCGGAACGGCGGCTGCCACAGGAGGTGCGCAATGAAGTCTCGTAGAGTGCTAATCGGTTTTGCTACGTTCATTCTTCTCGCCGCTACCTCAGTCGTCTCGGCTCAGAGCATTGCCATTGTAGGAGCCACTGCTCACACGATGGGCCCGCAGGGCACGATCGAGAACGCGACGATTGTCATTGAAGACGGTCGCTTTGTTTCAGTTAGTGCGGGCGGCGCGGTGCCTGCTGGTGCCACGACAGTTGATGCGAGCGGCAAAATCGTTACGCCGGGATTGTTCACCCCGGTCGGCTCTCTCGGCCTCGTCGAGGTTGGGTTCTCGGCTGGACCCCTGGATGCCCTGCAGCGAGGGGAGCAGTTCACGGCGAGCTTTGATATTGCTGATGCGTACAACCCGCGCTCGACATTGATCGCTGTCAGTCGCATAGAGGGGGTTACGCGAGCCATCATTACACCGTCAGCAGGCTTTCCCGATGAGACGGGCAACGTCGGTCATGTATTACACGGACTTGCGGCTATGGTGAATCTTGGAGGTGGCGACGACAGCGTCGAGGAACGCGCCATCGCGATGATGGTCAGCCTTGGTCAGGGCGGCAGCGGTCTTGCCGGTGGTTCCCGGGTTGGACCAGTGCTCGTGCTGCGCAATGCGCTGGACGAGGCCCGAGACTACCGCGACCATCGCAGCGAGTTCGAGCGTGGTGCACGCCGTGAGTACCAGCACAGCGCGGCAGACCTTGATGCTCTGCAAGGTGTGTTGAATGGCGATGTGCCGCTGTATGTCGATGTGGATCGGGCCAGCGACATCGACGTTCTTATCCAGCTTGTTGATGAATACGGGTTGCGTGCCATCATCGGCAGTGGTGCCGAGGCCTGGATGGTTGCTGACAAACTCGCTGCCGCGAATATCCCCGTCGTACTCGCGCCGCAGGATATCTTGCCTGGCAACTTCGATCGCCTGAACGCAAGTCGCGATTCGGCGGTAGTGCTTACCGCTGCCGGCGTCAAAATCATCTTCGCCGACGGCCAAAGCCAGACACACAATGCGCGCAACATCACGCAGTCGGCGGGCAACGCCGTGGCGAATGGTTTGTCTCGGGACGCTGCACTGCGAGCGATTACGCTGGCGCCGGCTGAGGTCTTTGGTGTAGCCGATCGTGTTGGCAGCATCGAAGTGGGTAAAGAAGCCGATGTTGTTATCTGGCCCGCCGACCCGCTCGAACTAACATCGTATCCGGAGCGGGTGTTCATCAAGGGCAATGCCGTTGAAATGACGAGTCGCCAGACACTGTTGCGTGATCGTTACCTGCAGACGGATTCGGACAAGCCGCCCGCGTACAGAAAGTAAGGCGGCATGGAAAATAGAACCTGGAGCTCCGGCCTGACGTTTATCCTGGCGGCCGTTGGCGCGGCCGTCGGGCTGGGGAACATATGGAAGTTCCCGTACGTTGCCGGGGTTAGCGGCGGCGGAGCATTCGTTCTCGTCTATATCGCCTGCGTCATTTTTATCGCGATACCCATACTTATTGGCGAGCTGCTGATCGGTCGAAGTGGCAGCGGAAGCCCGCCGGTGGCAATGCGAAAAGTCGCCGAGAATTCCGGCCGTTCCGCGAAGTGGTCGATCGTCGGCTTCATGGGCATGATCGTCGGCTACCTGATCGCGACGTACTACAGTGTCATCGCAGGTTGGACACTCATTTATATCTACAAGGCCGCGAATGGTTTTGACGGTGCGACTGCACTCAATGTCGCACAGCAATTCGAAGACCTGAAAGCAGATCCGGGCACGATGGCTATCTGGCACACGGTGTTTATGTGCCTGGCGCTCGTTATTGTCGGGCGTGGGTTGCGCAATGGCATCGAACGCGTCGTAAAACTGCTGATGCCGGCATTGTTTGTGATGCTCGTGGTTATGATTGGCTATGCAGCGGTCGCAGGCGACTTTGGGGCCGGCGTGAAATTCCTGTTTAGCGTCGACTTCAGCAAGATCACAGGTGCCGTAGTTCTCAATGCCATCGGCCAGGCGTTCTTCTCAATCTCGGTCGCGATGGGGTTGATGATGGTCTACGGCGCGTACGTGCCCAAGGACGTCTCGCTAACGCGCTCCGCCGTCATTATCGCGACTGCCGACACCGTCATTGCGTTGCTTGCAGGCCTGATGATCTTTCCGATCGTTTTTGCGAACGGCCTGGACCCGGCCGAAGGACCGGGACTAATTTTCAAGACCCTGCCGACTGCGTTCGTCGGCATGCCAGGCGGCGCTGTTTTTGGTGCGCTGTTCTTCCTGTTGCTGGCATTCGCGGCAATCACGTCGATTATTGCGATCATCGAACCCATCGTCGCTTATGCAGAAGACCGTTGGCACATGAAACGAACAACGGCTTGTGTGGTGTTTGGATTTCTGGGTTGGGCGATCGGTATTGCGAGCGTGCTGTCGTTCAACGCCTGGAACGATGTTGCACCTCTCGCGATGTTTGACGTGTTCGAAGGCAAGACAATCTATGATCTGATCGACTACTTCACGGCCAATATCATGATGCCGGTGGGAGCGATCCTGATCGCGCTGTTCGTGGGCTGGCGTATGAAGCCGGAGATGATCGAGGGCGATCTGAGCTTCTCGCATCCACTGCTGTTTAAGACCTGGTTGTGGATCATGCGCGTGGTGGCACCAATTGCCATTCTTGGCATATTGGTCAGCGGGCTGCGGTGATAAGGATGACCCTGGTGCTATAGTTTAGAGTGTCGAATTGACGTAATTACCATTTGCGCGCGCAGGGGGATTTTCATGCAAACATACAGAATCAGAGTCTCCATAGGCATTCTGGCAATGGCAGCACTCGCGTTGCCCCTCTCGAGCTACGCTGACGCGCTGTTTGCCAACGGCCTGGCCGGCGACCGTAAATTACCGCGGACATGGGGTATCGGCGTCGATTACTTCTCCATGCGCCAGCCCTATCAGCTCGATGAGTTGATCATCTCGCCACCTGTTCTGCCGATCACAGACCCGAGTATTCTGCCGATCGACAACCAGATCACACATACCGATATCCATATCGATGTCTGGGTAACTCCATTCCTGAACGTTTTCGGTATTTACGGCCGGATTGATGGCGAAACAACGATCGATCTCGGCGTACTCGGGCTGCCGTTGCCGCCCAACGTCAATTCCCTGCTCGTGGACTATGACGGCGACGTCTATGGTGGTGGTATCGTGCTCGCAGTTGGCGGGGATAGCTGGTTCGCGTCGGTGACCGGCACGTTTACCGACACAAGCCTCGAGGGAGACTTCAAGTCGTCGGTCCAGGCGACAACGATTCAACCGCGTTTGGGATTGCGCTTTGACGATCACACCCTTTGGGTTGGCGGCTACTTTGTCGATGCCACCGAGAAGCACAGTGGCACACTCAGCATTGACCTCGGACCGATAATCGCACCTCCGGGAGGACCCATACCACGACCTATTGATCTTGATTTCGCCGTTGAACTGTCCCAGCAGCAGGACTTCAATCCGAGTATTGGTATGCACATGATGATGTCTGATGCCTGGGAGGCGACGATCGAGGTCGGCGCGGGCGATCGCAGGACAATACTTGCAAATATTACTTATCGGTTTTGATTGAGGCGGCGCGAAAATTCTTCTTACAATTAACGGCGGCCGCACTTACGGCTACCGGGCCGTCGATCGCAAACGCCTATGAGACCGATCAGTACACGAACCGTAGCGTCCCTATTGCGGACTCGACCGAGGTTCTTAACCGAAAAGTCAATGAGGCGATCGAAGGGATCGTTGCCGAGTGGCACAAAGGCCACGACGAGATGGCCTTCGTCGACGCTGTCTACCACAAGATCGGTGGGCATCACTGGGTCGATAAGCTCGAGCGTTGGGCGATGAATTCACCCGAAGTCGAAAAGCTGCAAACAGGCCGTTACGAAAGTGTGTTTTCCGATCAGCCTCTCTGGGCGACACGCGTTACAAAGATTTTCGGCACTGGCAAGACGATCCGCGTCAATGAACAGCTGATCGGATCGGACAAGATCGGGCATTTCCTGTCCCAGGGTCGAAAATACTATCGTCGCTATTTGAAGTACGACTCCGAGGAAAAGGCAGCTGAGCGTTCGGCGATGACTGAGCGTGCGATTTTCGGCCAGCTGTCAGATGGTATTTACTCGAATGCGGACCTCGTCGCGAACTACGAGGGACACGTTTTCTACCGCAGTTTATTCGAGGACGACATCATTGCCGGCAAGCCGGCGATACTGCGCTGGGAGGCCGATGGCTGGATCATTCAACGTAATTTCGACTGGGCCGATCACGTCAACGAGTACTGGGACGAGGCGCTGAACGTTAACCACTATGACGCCGGGTTGTACAAATACATGCACGAGACATTTGTCGCGATGTGTCCGGAATACTGGGAGCGGCCCGACCTGTATACAATCGCAAACGAAGACGAACTGAAAGAACGATATGTGCACCTCGGACTGAGAGACACGTCAGAACTCAGGCTCGACTCGCTGTGCCCGGTGCAGGCATTTCTCGACGGCGATACGAGCAGGTTCGTTACTCCGGCAGGAAAATCATTGCCGGATGTTCCAGCATCTCCCTGATGCACTGAATCATTGCGGCGGCGTCGTAGCCGTCAACAAAACGATGATCAAACGACGATGACAGGTTCATCATCAGGCGAATATCGATCTGGCCGTTCAGCACGACCGGCCGTTCGACGGCCCGGTTGACACCAATAATGCCAACCTCGGGTTGATTGATGACCGGTGTCGAAACAATGCCACCGAGCTTGCCGAGGCTCGTGATTGTAATCGTCGAACCGGATAACTCTTTCTTCGTAATGCTGTTGTTGCGCGCTGCTTCGGAGACACGGCGAATCTCGCTCGCGAGCTGATCCAGAGACAATGCGTCTGCATTGTGAACCACGGGCACCTTGAGACCGTCGTTGGTCTGTGTTGCGACGCCGAGATGCACAGGGCCGTGCTGGATCAGGATATTTCGATCCTTGTCGTACGTCGTGTTGCACTGCGGAAACTCGCGTAGCGCGCGGATAAGCGCCAGGCCGAGAAACGGTAACGGCATCAATCTCTGTGCCGGGTCTGTGCTCTTGCTGTTCAGGTGCTTGCGCAGCGCCTCGAGTTCGGTGATATCGATCTCTTCGACGTAGGTGAAGTGCGGAATCTCGCGAGTGGCCGTCGCCATGCGCTCGGCAATGATGCGTCGCAGGCCGATGACCTTGATTTCCTTACTTGTAGGAGCGGCTTCAGCCGCGACAGTCGGGGCTGAAGCCCCTCCAACTGTGGTAGTTAGGTATGCCTCAAAATCTTTCCGCGTAATTCGACCACCTGCTCCGGTACCCGGGATGTCGTGCAAGTCGATACCGGTTTCTTTGGCGCGGCGTCTTACAGCTGGCGACGTAGCTACGCGGCCTTGTCCTGTAGGAGCGGCTTTAGCCGCGACAGGTTCGGTGGGCTCTGCTGCATGTGTCGCGGCTGAAGCCGCTCCTACATCTGCTGTGGCTGAAGCCCCCCCTACATCCGCGCTTGCATCCCCATCAACGTCAAACACGACGAGCGCTGCACCAACCGCGACAATGTCACCGGGCTCACCGCCGAGTTTGATTACCTTGCCTGAAACCGGGGACGACAACTCGACTGCCGCTTTGTCAGTCAACATTGTGCCGACAACATCTTCCTCGGTGACCTGGTCACCGACCTTGATGAACCACTCACTGATCTCGGATTCGACCATACCCTCTCCGAGGTCCGGGAGTTTGAAAACGTACTCGCTCATTCGACCTCCATCATATTTCTGATGCCGGCAACGAGCCGTTTCTTGCCCGGGAAGTACTGCCATTCGAACGCGTGCGGGTAGGGTGTATCCCAGCCGGCGATGCGTGAGATCGGCGCTTCGAGGTTGTAGAAGCAATCTTTCTGAACGCGGGCGGCGATCTCGGCACCGAACCCGGCGAAACGGGTGGCCTCATGAGCTATCACGCAACGCCCGGTCTTGTTGACCGAATCGGCAAGTGTGTCCGTATCGAGCGGTGCGATGCTGCGAATGTCGATGATTTCGGCATCGACGCCGACTTCCTCGGCGGCGGCAATGGCGACATGAACAAGCGTGCCGTACGTGATGATCGTGAGCTCGCTGCCTTCCCGAACAATCTCGGCTTCACCGAGCGGCACCGTGTAGTGACCCTCAGGCACCTCACCCTTCGGGTGTGACGCCCAGGAGACGGCCGGCTTTTCGGGGTCGCCATCGAAGGGGCCGTTGTAGATGCGTTTGGGTTCGAAAAACACGACCGGGTCGTCCGACTCAATCGAGCTGATCAGCAAGCCCTTGGCATCGTAGGGATTCGAGGGCATGACAATGCGGATGCCGCTGACGTGCGCAAATATCGCTTCGGGGCTCTGGGAATGCGTCTGGCCGCCACGAATACCACCGCCGCAAGGCGTACGAATCGTCACTGGCGAGAAGAACTCGCCGCACGAACGATAACGTAATCGCGCCAGCTCGCTGACGATCTGGTCAAAGCCCGGATAAATGTAGTCGGCAAACTGAATCTCGGGAACTGGCCGCAGACCATTCACTCCCATGCCGATCGCGGTGCCGATGATGCCACCCTCGGAAATCGGTGCGTCGATCACACGATGTTCGCCGTACTTGCTTTGCAGGCCATCGGTGCATCGGAATACACCACCGAAGTAGCCGATGTCCTCGCCCAAAAGGACGACGTTCGGGTCCTTGTCCATCATGACGTCGAGAGCCGAGCGGATCGCTTCGATCATGTTCATCTGACTCACGACGTGGACTCTCCGCCATTGACGCCTTCCACTTCCATCATGCGGCGACGCTGCGACTCGAGATGCCGCGGCATCTCGGCGAAAACGTCATCGAACATCGTGGACGGATCGAGGAACGGTCCTTCGGTCATCGTTCCGTACTGTTGCGCTTCCTTCCAGGCGGCGAGCACTTCGGCTGTCAGTTGTGCTTCGAGCTCTTCGTGTTTTTCTTCGGACCAGTGATCGAGAGAAATAAGATGTTGCTTGAGGCGTTCGACAGGATCACCAAGCGGGAACGACTTCCACTCATCCTTGGGCCGATACTTGGTCGGGTCGTCGCTCGTTGAATGCGCGCCACCACGGTAAGTAACGAGCTCAATCATTGTCGGGCCGCCGCCACGACGCGCGCGATCGGCAGCCCACAGTGTCGTCGCATAAACAGCAAGAAAATCGTTACCGTCGACGCGGATTCCCGGTATGCCGAGTCCGAGGCCCCTGGCTGCAAATGGGCGTCGTTCACCACCGGCAGTTCCCTGGAATGTTGAAATGGCCCATTGGTTATTGACGACATTGAGAATGACGGGCGCCTGGTAGACGGCCGCAAACGTAATGGCATGATGGAAATCGGCCTCTGCCGTCGAGCCGTCGCCCACCCAGGATGCGGCTATGTGGTCCTCACCCTTGATCGCCGATGCCATGGCCCAGCCAACGGCATGCGGGTATTGCGTGCCGAGATTGCCGGAGATGGAAAAAATATTGGCTTTGGCGCTGTGGTACATGATTGGTAACTGTCGGCCTTTGCACATGTCGCGCGTGTTCGACAGGCACTGGCACATCATGTCGACGAGCTTCATGCCGCGGTACATGTACAGGCCCTGGTTACGGTAAGAGGGGAAGCACATGTCGCCCGGGCGCAGCGCCATGCCCTGGGCAATCGATACGGCTTCCTCGCCGAGGGCTTCCATGTAAAAAGAGATACGGCCCTGCCGCTGGATCTGCCACATGCGTTTGTCGAAAACGCGATTCAGCACCATCCACCGCAACGCGATCTGCATCTTGCCGGGGTCAAGGTCGGGCGCCCACGGCCCAATGGCCTGGTGATCGTCGTCGAGGACACGTATCAGGCCGGTACTCATGTATTCGATATCTCGTGTGCGGGAGTCGATCGACGGCTTGTCGACGCTACCGGCAGGCGACAAGTCGAGATAGCCGAAGTCAGGCGTTTCGCCCGGTCGTGCCGTCGGACGAGGAATGTGGAGTCGTGACTTCTTATCGGTCATATTTCGAGTCCTTACCCTTCGGCACTGGCAACGATTCGTCGCGCGAGTTTATCGGCGATGATGTTGGTTGGCTGCTTGCTTGTTTTCGACTCATCGAATATCCGCACCAGGCGCTCAGGTATGCCACCTAATTCGGCGCGCACCTCTTCTTCAGAGCTACCCCCATAATACTCGCGAGCGACGTTAATGATGCCGCCGGCATTGATTACGTAGTCAGGCGCGTACAGGATGTCGCGATCGGCAAGACGCTTACCGTCCTCTTCGGTCGCAAGCTGGTTGTTCGCGGCGCCTGCGACGACGCTCGCTTTGAGTTTCGGAATTGTCTGTGACGTCAGGATGTTGCCCAGCGCACACGGTGCGAGCACATCAACATCGGCATACAGCAAGTCGGCCGGGGCAATCTCGGTCACCGGCAACTCGTCTTGAGTGAGTTTCAGGTTTTCGCGATTGACATCGGAGACCGTCAGAATGGCGCCAGCTTCGTGCAGCAGGCGGCAAAGATGCAGTCCAACATGCCCGACGCCCTGAACCGCAACACGAATTCCCTTTAGCGAATCGGCGCCAAGACGGGATTCAACCGCAGCTTCGATGCCGAGGAATACGCCTATCGCGGTCAGTGGTGACGGATCGCCACCCGCGTTGTCGCCACTGCGTGGCAAGCCGGACACGAAATCCGTTTCCTTGTTCACGTGGCGCATGTCTTCAACGCTGCAGCCAACATCCTCCGCGGTTACATACTTGCCGCTGAGGCCTTCGACCGCGCGGCCAAAGGCATGAAAGAGATCGGGTGATTTCGGCGCTTTTTTATTCGCGAGAATCACGGACTTGCCACCGCCAAATTTGAGGCCGGCGACGGCATTCTTATAGGTCATGCCGCGCGACAGGCGCAGTGCGTCCGTCAGTGCATCGGCATCGGATGCGTACTGCCAGCGGCGGCAACCGCCGGCAGCAGGGCCGAGAGCCGTGGAGTGAATTGCAATAATCGCCTTGAGCCCGGATTTCGGGTCCTGCACGAAGTGCAAGGACTCATGCTGGTCGAAATCGGGGTGATCGAAAACGGGCATACCAGCGCCTCCAGCGGCGAATACGGGGTCTCCAATATATACCCTTAAAACCGCACAGATATTGCAATTTCATTTGCTTATCTTGAAAAATCAGCATAATTTATGCGTATTAATTACACACAGAGCATAAATAATGCACGCAGTGAAACTCGACCCTACAGATCGCCGAATTCTTGGCTGGTTACAGAAAGAGCCCGGTATCAACGCCGCCGAGCTTGGTGAAAAAATTAGCCTGTCGCAATCGGCCGTCTGGCGCCGCATACAAAGCCTGCGTGACGAGGGCGTGATCAAGGACCAGCCAGTCAAGCTCGACCGCGAAAAGGTCGGACTCAACACAATGGTGTTCGCACACGTCAAGCTGACGTCACACGGTCGCAGTAACCTGGCAGAGTTTTCCGAGGCTGTGAGCCAGTACCCGGAGGTACTAGACTGCTACGTCCTTCTCGGCAACGTGGACTACCTGTTGCGTATCGTTACCGAAGACATCAAAGCCTATGAGCGGTTCTTCTTCGAAAAATTGTCGCAGCTGCCGGGCATCCAGGAGGTGAATTCGTCGATTGTGTTATCGGACATCAAGCACACGACGGTGCTGCCGATCTGACGGACGCTGAATGTCTGCTATTGCGACGAGAAGATAAGGCTGCAGCACGTAACCGCACCTTCGGCTTTTTGCAGTTCGGACACGTCAATCGGCGTCACATCGATGCCGCGCTGAACTAGCTTTTCCATGGTTCGCGGAAACGAGGACGGATAGATTACGCGTGTCCCCACGCGAAGCGCATTGGCCGCATATGGTTCTTCGTCGTCGATATCAATCAGCTCGAAATTTCCGAAGGCAGACAGGCTAATCCAGTCCGGATTAATTAGCAGCAAGCCGGGCGCGACTTCCGAAACAGCGGACTTCAGATGCAGGCACTTCGTCGTTGTGATTGTCTGCACGGAGAACCCGTAGTCAGCGACGATGCCACGCAATTGATCGATGCCGCTCTTGTTCGATCGTGTAGAGAGTCCGGCAACTATGACGTTGCCGACTCGGAGCAGGTCACCACCATCCAGCGTACCGGGAGGCTGGATTGACTCAAGCTTTCTATACCGTTGGAGAATGTTCCTGACGCCGGTGACCTCGGCCCGTCTTGATTCTGCTCCTGGTCGGCACAGCACCGCTAGCTCATCCAAAACCAGCGCGGTGTCCTCTATGAACACAGAATCCGCGAGGCCCGATACCGTCGGCGCGGTGACGACGTCGCACCCCAGGGACGATAACACCGACTGATACTGTTGGTGTTGTTGTGACGCGAGGCCAATGTCGATGCCGACTCTGGGCATAAAAGTCAGTTCGCAGTTGCCCATGCCCGTGTTCACGTCGCGCGTGATGGCGGTCAGCATGATCCTTTCCACTTGCCTACTGGTTGCTTTCGACTCTAGGGCCGTTGTTCAGCTGCTGTAAATACGGGCCAACCGAAGAAAAAAACGCAGTACGACTGGTTTCGGGTTTAAGGCAGCCGCTCGGAAAGATCTGGACTTCGGGAATACAGCGATTTGACCCCGTATGAACATAGGGCTACAGAGCGCATTTCAGTCTGGGCAGTCGTAGCACGGGTTAAACCTGTACTATTGGAGTAGATTAGTAGTTGATCCAGCAGACAGTATCAGTCAAGGAGCGCCGGAAAACGGCATAACGTAATGGGACAGTCCTACGAAATTGTATCGATCAAACGCGCAGAGTCCCCACCCGGCACCGAAGGCTCTAACTGGTACGACTATGTGATTGCATTCGCAGGCACGAAAACCGTTCGCGGCTGCCGACAAGGGAGTCTCAAGGACGTGACGAGCGCGGTGGAGGAGATTGTCGAACAACTTAACGAGCGGCACTGGAAAAAGCGCACTCGAGAAAAGAAAACCTGATTTTATTATTCCGGGGCCTGATCTCTGCGCGGACACATAGGGAATCACCACAGTCGTGGCGGGGTCGTTAGAATCCGATCTGCGTCGTTGATCCTTGTAAACAGATCTGTGTCGTTGTGCCTTGCAGTGATAGTCCGTGATACGGGTCGGGTAACTCCATGGCATCCCTGATCATGTCAATCAACACTAACTTGGCAAGATTCAGAGCCGCTTTGCCTCGCTCGCCCTGGAGGACTGCCATGCTCGCCGAAGATTCCTGAAGCCCATAGGCAGTAACGAAGAGTTCATCGCCTCGGAAGTAGTAGGCACCCCGGTATCGCTCGCCATCGAGATGCACTGTGACTATTCCATCCGGCATGTTGATCATTGTGAACTGGACATGTAAACGAACCCGGACCTCGTTCAGGTAGTTACTATTGTCCACTCCGGGCAAGAATTTGCCGTGGTAAAGGTCACAGCCCCGAATGAGAACAGGTTCATGTCTCGTTTCTACATAATCCAGGCGCTCAAATCAGATGGTCAGCCGTCTACTAACGGCCGAATTCCAAGCTCACGCAGGCTGTGCAAATCGGTTCCTCACCGCATACCCAGTTTCTCTCCCCGTTTGAGAAGCTCCATTGCCTCGTCGACTCGACGCTTCCTGGTGTCCGGTCGTTTGGCAGTCGCGATCCAGGCAATGTATTGCCGTTGATAGGATGGCGCGAGGGATGCGAAAAACGTCGAGGCGTTCTTGTTGCGCTTCAGTCGCGCATCGAATTCTCGCGGCATTGAGAACTCGGCCGGCATGTTGGCAGGCGCTGACCATTTACCGCTCTTCTTCGCGAGCTTGATTGACTCTTCACCAGCAGGTGCCATCTGATTGGCGCTGATCAGGCGTTGAACTCGTTTCTTATTCGACTCGGACCAGTTGCTGTCCGGCTTTCTGGGCGTAAATCGATGCATGTAGCGGTCTTCGTCTATCGAACGCTTAACGCCATCGATCCAACCGAAGCAGAGAGCTTCTTCCACCGCATCATTGTATGAGACGTTCTGTCTGCCAGTGTGTTTCTTCAGGAAGACCAGCCACACCTCGGGCTCATTGGCATGGTTCTTCTTCAGCCAATTTCGCCATTGCTCACGGGTTTTCGGTGTGTACCTCATCCGGCACCGGGTTCACTAGTTAGCCAGCGAATAAACAAAATCCACGTACGCTTTTTCGACATCGGCGAGCCCGGCTGCTTCCGTTTCTTCGCCAGGTTCGATCAGCATAATTTCGTTCGGAGCATGCGCACCGGTGCCGTAACCCAGGCCGGCAGGCACAAGCGGCAAGCCGAGTCGATCGGTGAACTGGTAGAACGGTGCGCTACCGGCAACGCGCGGCTGCACCGCAATGTCGTCTGCGTACTTCTTGAAAACGCCCAGCGCAGCCTGAACGGCCGGTGCATCCACCGATGTCTGTGCTGCCGGGTAACCACCGAGCTGGTGAATCTCAATGTCTGCGAATCCGCTGTTGTCGAGATGCGCGCGTATTTTCGCCATCGCCTCGTCCGGATGGATGTCGGGCGGCAGGCGAGAGTCAACTTTGGCAGTAGCTCGATGCGGAAGGATGGTCTTCG
>Ga0164320_10000317_pt1 | contig 15243 bp, 13 predicted proteins | sample GuaBasSediGuay11_FD_113736 | JGI IMG/M metagenome (GOLD analysis project Ga0164320, IMG submission 113736) | Subseafloor sediment microbial communities from Guaymas Basin, Gulf of California, Mexico - Guay11, Core 4567-28, 0-3 cm | ecosystem: Environmental > Aquatic > Marine > Hydrothermal...
CAGGTTGGAGATGATCGTCTTGGCGAACACTTGCTCACCGGCTAGCGCGGCGTCGTCGGAGAGTTGGATGCCGACCGCCTTGCCGTCTTCGGTGAGGATCTTGGTTACGGGGCAGGTGTTCCAGATCTCGCCGCCGTGGGAAACGAAGCATTTGACCAGCGCATGGGTTAGCGCGTGGGAGCCGCCCTTGGCCGTGTGCACCGCCATTGGCGTCATCCCGCAGAGGCCGAGCACGGTGGGGCCGACCCGATGGTTGAGTGGCCACTGACCGGTAAACTCACCGAGCGCCCCGGGGAGGGTGCGCACGTGCTCGGACTCGAAGGCGATCTCGAGCAGCTCGAAGCCGGTCATGCGGGCGACGTCATCGCCGTCGATGGGCAAGCCCATCGCCTTGCACATCTCGCCGTTGAGCTTGGCGGTGCGTTCGGCGACCTCCATCGTCGGCGGGGCGAACAGCGCAAGCTGAGCGATCGCGACCGCCTCTTCCATGTTTTCGGCGCCGAACTGTTGAAAGGCCATCACCGTGGCGGCGTCGGCATCGGAGTGGCGTGCGACGCTGGCTAGGCTCACCTCCATGTCCAGCGCCTGAACACTGTTCTTGCCGTCCTTGAATGGCTTGGCAAAGATGACGTCGGTCCCGCGGAGGTCGAGTCCGTAACTCTCCAGCTCCAGGTCGAGCATCGGGGGGCCCATCGCCGGCACCAGCCAGGCGGCGTGGGTATTGTGAAGGAATCCCGGGATCCCCAGCTCGATGGTGTCGCAGTGGGCGCCGCATTGCCCGCGGGCCTCGAACACCCCGACGGACAAGCCGGCCTTCTGTAGGTAGGCGGCGGTCGTCAGACCGTTGATCCCCGCACCGATGAGGATCACGTCATAGTCTTTCACTCTTCGCCTCCAATTGGGGCCTTCCCCTACTACGTTGATTTAAGAGCGCTTTTTGGTGGCAGTTGACACTGCGTATACTAACAACTAGACTCTTAGTATAGATGGGACTCTAAGCATACACAAGGCTCCATTTAGGACATAGAGGACTCCAACGTCCGGATCGTAGGGACGAGGCTCAAACCATGAGATTGAAGTCAAAAGGCCTGGGCCGAAAAGAGCTGGTGATGGACTTTCGCGAGTACACGGTGGTGCGCGAGGGCGACGAGCTGGTGGTCGTCGGGACGATTCGCGACCCGATCAATTGGGAGTTCACCATCCGCCTGTGCGAAGACGACTTGGCGGGGATGCTCGCCCTCGGTGCCAATCGCAACACCTTTGGGTTGATCATGCGCTGGTTGTTTGGGCTCATGCGCTGGTTGTTTGGACACCGGCCCAAGCACCACTGGACTCAAAACCGCGACGAACACCTCGCCGAGGGCAAGAAGCGCTTGCTCGCGGCGAAGGCTGTCGCTCCGGAAAAAGCGGCCGACGCGCTGAAGCCGTCTCCGCTCGCCGCAGCGAAACGCCGGCGTCGACTGCCTGCGCCAAGAAAAGTCGAAAAGCTGGAGTGCCCGCTCAACGGAAACCGCTGTCAGGTCACCTTTAGGCCGGCGAGCTCGGCGAACGGTGCGCCAGCCAAGCCGCGCGAGGTCATTGCCTGTTCCGCGATGGCCAATCCCAGCAACATCGATTGTAGCAAAGCCTGTCTCGAGGCTCAGAGCTCCGCCGCCTAGACGGGAGGCAGAGCGCATGATGACAAGCGACCAGGTCCGGGACTTCTACACGCAGAACGCGTGGCTCTACCACCGCCTCTACATCGACGTCCTGCGCTACGGGCGCGGCATGAACGCGTTTCTGAGACAGTCGGGAACGCTCGAGCCAAACCTCAAGATCCTCGATGCCGGATGTGGGACCGGAAACGTGACCCGGCAGGTCCTCGACGTCGCTCGGCGCGGGGGCATCACCGGGCTATCGCTTCACGGCTTCGATCTCACTCCGGCCATGCTGGACCGGTTCCGCCAATGGCTGCACCGCGAGAAAGTCGAAGCCGTCGATCTCCGCGAGGCCAACGTACTCGAGCCCCATCACCTTCCGGAGAGCTGGATCGGGTACGACCGGATCCTCTCTTCGGCCATGCTCGAGTACCTCCCCAAGGATCGGCTCGCCGAGGCCCTCGCTCACCTCCGGCAGCGGCTCGCCGGCGACGGCACGCTCACGATCTTCATCACCAGACGCAACATCTTGATGAAGGCCCTCATCGAGTGGTGGTGGAAGGCGAACATCTACACCCGAGACGAGCTCCGCGAGATATTCCGCCAGGCCGGCTTCGATTCGGTCACCTTCCACCGCTTCCCCTGGCCCTTTTGGCATCTGAACCTCTGGGGCCTGGTCGTCGAAGCCCGAAACTCCCGAAGGTGAATTCGTTACCCTTCGTCGAGGTACTCCTTCGAGTACTTCACGATCTCTTTGGTCGGCTTCCACCACTTCTTCACCTCGAGATCCTCCGCGACGGTGTTTGCCGCGAGGTAGCCGCCGGCTCCGAGCACGCAGCCGCCCGGATAGTTGGACGCGCCCGCCGTGTAGAGCCCCTCGATCGGGGTCCTCGTGGTCGAGCAGTCCTGGTTCGGGCGGAAGCAGCCCAACTGCAGCGGCTCGTAGTCGCCGTGCTTGATGGCGCCGAAGCGCATGTTCGGGAGGCGGATCTCGATGTCCTCGGGAGTTTCGAGATTTGTCATGACGATGTTCTCTCGCTTCATGTTCGGGGCGTACTTCGCCCATCTTCTGAGCATCGCCTCTTCCACCTCGGCGCGGCGCGCATCCCAACCGCCCTCCAGTGCGTAAGGGGCATGCATCTGCAGAAAGGAGACCTGTCGGTGGGCCTGGTCGGGCGGAACGCGGACGAGGTGGCTATCCCACGCGCTCTCGCAGGTCGAGTGGCCCCCGAAGGCGTCGAAGTCGATCCGCCCCGCGCGCACGTTGTCCCAGTGCTCGAGCAGCTGGTCCGTCCCCTCGAAGCCAAGGATCGTCATGAACGTCTCGCTCGCCTGGGGATCCTTCGGTAGGTAGCGCGGTGCTTCTTCCGAGACGACGTGCAGAGTGTTGAAGCTCCATTTGTCGTACTTCCATCCTTCGGCCGAGGCCTTCAGGCCGTCGGGTACCTGGTCGCCATCCATGAGATCGAGGAAGGTCGTCTGCGGGTCCAGCGTGGAGATCACCGCGTTGCTGTACAGGTTCCGTCCCTCCCACAGTTCGACGCCGGCGACGGCGCCGTCCTTCATGATGATCTTGTTGACCTGAGAGGAGTCCAGGATGACCCCACCGGCCCGGACGATCTCCCGTGCCAGGCAACCAGCGAGCTTGTGGGAGCCGCCCTGGCAGTACGCCTTGTTCATCATTCGATCGAGATAGAGCGGCACGAAGAGCCCCAGCCCCGTCTCATGCGGATCCAGGCCCCACATGCAGACGTGATAGAGCAGGATCGCCCGTACGCGGTCGTTCTCGAACAAGTTCGTGATGATATCGAACGGGCTCTGGTCGTTGAGCTCGAGGAGCTCGTTGCCCAGGTCGGTCTTCTGAAGCGCCAGCGTGATGTCGAGCGGAGCCATCGGCGGCAGGTAGGTCGCCGGTGCGAGGATCTCTTTCACGATCTTCCGCCAGCGGCCCATGGTCCGGCTGAAGGTGTCTGAGTCTTTGAGCGAGAACTTGTGAAAGGAGTCCGTCGTGTCGGCGATCATCCGCGTCAAGAGGACCGAATCGCCGTTCTCGAACACCATCGAGCTCTGTAGATTGGGCTTGATCCAGACTAGGCCGTGCTGCTTCAGGTCGAAATCCCTGAGGACCGGCATGAAGTCCACCATCATGTGGTAGATGGCGTGGATGTTCGAGGAGTAGCCCGGGAACAGGATCTCCTCGGTGGCGAGTCCACCGCCGACCTCGTAGCGCCGCTCGACGAGGGCCACCCGGAGGCCCGCGCGGGCCAGATAGGCGGCGGCGATCAAGCCGTTCGGGCCAGCCCCGATGACCACCGCGTCCCAATCGCTGTCCGGAGGAAACTCCTCGAAGAAACTCTGTGGATGCTGATAGCCTTTGAATTCCCTTGTCATCGTATTGCTCTCTCTTCTTTGGCTGGCCTTCTTCCTACACTCGGCCTTCACCCGGGACCGCCGAGATCTTTCCCGCCTCGGGCACGTACCAGGGCGACGCGTACCACCAGTCGCCCGGCTCGACGATTCCATCCTCGATGAGGATGTGCATGAGGTTGTAGCCGACGGCCATCAGGCACAGCCCGCCCGGGTGTGCGGCGGATTGGTGCGCGAGGTACAGACCGTCGATATCGGGAACCCGGTAGCGGGACAGCTCCGGTAGCGGGCGTTCGTTCCACCACTCATCCCGGTCGCAACGAGTGCCGTACCAGGAGCCCCCGAGCATTCCGGTGTTGCGGAACTCCTGCTCCCAGGGGCTGTCGCTGATGATCTCAACGAGATTGTCGTCGTCGAGGTTCTCGACAACGCAGGAGAGGGTCTTGCGCATGTACTCGTTCCACTTCGCTTTGTCCGCTGGGGTTTCGTCCATGGCGAGAACGCCGTCGACGTTGTACTGAGGGGTCGGGACCATCATCCAGAGCGGCCCGTTGATGTGATAGCCCTCCCGCGTGCACTGGGGCTGCGTCTCATCGTAGAGGCTCGAGGCCACCATGCCCCACATGGCTTCATCGGGCGGGATATCGAGGTTCTCCTGCCGGCCAAGCACGCACTCGAGGTTCTTGTAGTAGATCTCTTTATTCTCCATGCAGTAGAAGCCGCCCGAGAAGGGGTGCGGATCCTCGTCGCTCCATTTGAAGGGCTCGCGATAGCGGAGCTCCTCCTTCGTGAGAAAGTGGGCCATGTACAGACTTCCACCCTTGAGGCTCAGGTCGTTGATCCGTTGCATGAAGCCCGCGTCGAGTTGCTTCGGACCGATCAGCTTCTGGAAGGTGGGTTTGATGTGGACGGCGCTGATGACGGCCTTGTTGGCGTAGATCTTCTTGACGCCCCAGGCCGCGTCGTCCCTGAGGCGCACGCCGATCGCGCGGCCGTCGTCGATGAGGATCTCCTCGACGGGGCAGCAGCTGCGGACGACGGCCCCGTGCGCGATCGCGCACCGGACGAGCGCGTGGTAGTAGCCGTGCATGTTGCCGCGGGCGGCGACAGGCTTTGCGATGGCCGGCGGCAGCACGGTCGCGACACACTCGATTGCCGGGACGGCTACACCCGGAAAGTGCGCGAAGGCGCCGGAGACGTTTGCGATGTAGGCCTGGTGGACCTTGAAGGGCTCGCTCTCGATGAACTGGTCCAGGAGGTCGAACATGGTCCATTCGAGCACCTCCTTGGACCAGATCTCGGGCATATTGTCCCGGTACACTTGCATGTACGGGATCGTGTTCTCGTCCAGTTCGACGTAGCTCGGGTGCGGCGGGGTCCAGAAGGTCGCCCGGAGGAGATCCCGGTAGCAGGGCGGATCGCTGAGCAGGCCGATGGCCTGGGCCCAGCCCATCTGGTCCGCTTCGGAGACCGGGACAGTTCCGTCTCGGGTCATGGGCCCGCGATCGATGTCGAAGGGCACCTCGTTCCGCGGGTTGTAGTCCATGCGGAACCCGTAGCGCCACAGCTCGAGCTGGTCCCAGCCGGGTGCGGCGCCGGCGTAGTTGCCAATCGCGTGGGGCTGGATGCGCACGCCCGCGAGCGGTTCGACGGTCTCCTGGGCCCCGCCTCCCTCGGGCCTCTCCTCGAGTATGCAGACGCTGAGCCCGCTCTTGGCTAGATAGGCGGCCGTGGTGGTGCCGTTGTGTCCACCACCAATGATGACCACATCGAATCTCTCTTCCTTGGCCATGCAGACCTCCCAAGACGCAACAGAAACGCACGCATTTACATACTAATAGATGGAGCCATGTGTATGCTTAGATCCCAATCTATACTAAAAGTATATTTACGGGCAATAGGCAGTGTCAATCTTACGGGGTGTTGACGCAACCATGACCCAACCATGACCCAGCGAAGACATGGTGCGCGTTACGTTACGCCTCAATGAAAGCGTTGCTTGTCTATCCGCGTTTTCCCACAACCTACTGGGGGTTTCAGTACAGTCTTTCTTTGGCAGGCAAGAAGGCTGCGCTTCCGCCGCTCGGTTTGATCACGCTCGCGGCGCAGCTTCCTTCGAGTTGGGAGCTGCGCTTGCGCGATCTCAACATCCAGCCCCTAAGCAATGCGGACCTGGAGTGGGCGAACGCGGTCTTGGTGGGAGGCATGCGCGTGCAGATGCCTTCGATGCACGAGGTCATCGCGCGCGCAAAGAAAATGGGGCGACGCACCGTTGTCGGCGGGCCAGCGCCGAGCACTGCGCCCGAGGAGTTCGACGACGCCGATGTGGTTTTCCAGGGAGAGGCCGAGGGCCGCATCGACGCTCTGGTTTCGGCCATCGAGTCCCAGGGGCAACAGCGAGTCTCGGACAGCGACAATCGACCGGACGTGTCTCTGGCTCCCGTGCCGCGTTACGATCTTCTCGAGCTGCGCCACTACGCGTCCATGAGCATTCAATACTCGCGGGGCTGTCCGTTCCACTGCGAGTTCTGCGACGTCATCGAGCTCTTCGGGCAGGTTCCTCGTGTGAAGTCGTCGCAGCAGCTCATGGCTGAGCTTGCTGCGCTTCACGACATCGGGTACCGGGGAACGATTTTCTTCGTGGACGACAATTTCATTGGGAACCGTCGTATGGTGAAGCAGTTTCTGCCAGAGCTGACGCAATGGCAACGGGAGCGCGGTTACCCCTTCGAGTTGTACACCGAAGCAAGCGTGAACCTCGCCGGCGACGAATCACTCGTTGCTGCGATGGTCGAGGCGGGCTTCAGTTCGGTCTTCCTGGGGATCGAGTCGCCATCGGCGGACGCGCTTCGAGAGGCGGGCAAGAAGCAAAATCTAAAGATGGATCTAGGCGAAGTAGTCGACCGCCTGACGCGAGTGGGGCTGGAAGTGATGGGGGGCTTCATCGTGGGCTTCGACAGCGACACTGCCGAAGTCTTCGAGGCGCAACGGACCTTCTTGTCCCGAACTCCGATTCCGTTGGCGATGGTTGGCATGTTGACGGCTCTGCCTGGGACGCAGCTCTCGCGACGTCTCGAGCGAGAGGGTCGTTTGCGCACTCAGTCGACCGGGGACCAGTTCGGGCGTCCCAACTTCGAGCCATCGATGAATGAACGGACGCTGCTCAACGGCTACGCGAACCTGATGCGTGATTTGTACACTGCAGACAGCTACTACGATCGATGTGAGGCATATCTCGACCGTGCAACAGCTCCCCTCGGTCGTCGCCGCATCGAGGTGAGAGATCTGCTGACCGTCCTTCGCACCTCGTTGAAGGTCGGACTGATAGGTTCAGGAAGGAAACGTTACTGGCGTCTCCTGGTGCGAGCGTTCCGACGCACACCGCGCTTCGTCCCATGGGCCATAGTGAAAGGGATCATGGGAGAGCACATGATCCAGTATACGCTGCGGGATGTGCTCCCACGATTGGAGCGAGCGATCGAGGACCTCACCGATCGCACGCCAAGTCGCGTGGACCTAGCCATCGCCCCCGATCCCCTCACAGCACATTAGCCGCCGAGTGGCGCGGTAGCCTCTCGTGGGATCGAGCAGTAGTATTGCTCTGATGCCGGACCAATCCGAAATAGAGGTGCTGGTCGCGGCGCGTGACTGGAAAGCCGAGGGTCATGGTGTTGCGCTGGCTACTGTCATCAAGACTTGGGGGTCTTCGCCCCGCCCAGCGGGGAGTCATCTCGTCGTACGAGACGATGGCTTCTTCTTGGGGTCGGTGTCAGGGGGCTGCGTCGAAGGCGCCGTCGTCGACGACGCCCTTGGCGTCATGAAGACGGGTCTCTCCAAGGTTCTCGAATTCAGCGTAACGAACGAACAGGCATGGGAGGTAGGTCTCGCTTGCGGGGGCACCGTCCGCATCTTCGTGGAGCCGGTGCAGTGAAGGCCGAGACTCTCGAGACGGTGCTGGCGGATATCGAAGCCAAGCGACCCGTCGTGTTGGCGACCAATCTAGAAACCGGCGACCAACGCTTGCTCCATCCAGGTGATGGCGAGAACGAGTCCGAATGTGCCGATGTCGAGCGGGCCTTGCGCGTCGACGCCTGCATCGCCACCGACGCCGAAGGCGGCCCGCGAGTCTTCTACCAGCCGTTCAACCCACCGCTTCGCATGATTGTGGTCGGTGCGGTCCACATCGCCCAATCGCTGTCCACGATGGCTGCGCTCACCGGCTACGAAGTCATCATCGTCGATCCCCGTGAGTCGTTCGCTGCGGCCGATCGCTTCCCAGGCGTCACGTTGAACCTCAAGTGGCCCGATGCTGCCATGGAGTCACTGGCGCTGGACCAACGCTGCGCGGTTGTCACCTTGACCCACGATCCGAAGCTCGACGATCCTGCACTGCAGGTCGCGCTCCGCAGCGATGCTTTCTTCATCGGGTGCCTCGGGAGCAAGAAAACTCACGCCTCGCGCCTGCGGAGGCTGTGCAAGGCAGGGTTCTCCGAGGCCGAGCTCGCGCGCGTCAAGGGCCCGGTTGGCTTGCCGATCGGTTCTCGCTCTCCTGCGGAGATCGCGGTTTCCGTGCTGGCCCAGGTCACCGAGACCCTACGAAAGCCCATGTGCTAAGGCGAAACCTCAGCAGTCCGAAGAGCGCAAGGAAGAACATCGTCGCGGTGGTTCTCGCGGCTGGGGCATCGCGTCGCATGGGCCAAGCCAACAAGCTGACGATTCCCGTCGACGGCACGCCGATCGTTGCATGCGTGGTCGATACGCTTCGAGAAGGCGGTGTAGAAAAGGTCTTGGTCGTGACAGGTCATGCTCCCGAGGAGATCCGAGGCGCACTCGGAGACCGTGACGTCGAGATCGTACACAACCCGGACTACGAAGAAGGAATGGGTGCGTCCGTCCGAACCGGCGTCTCGCTAGTCGGCAACGACGCCGATGGGGTGCTCATCGCCCTCGGAGATATGCCGTGGGTTAGCACGGACGTGATCGGTCGACTGCTCGATGCGTTCACCCCAGACGGGGACCTCAGCATCTACATCCCGATGTTCGGCCGAAAGCGCGGCAATCCAGTCCTGTGGGGATCGCGCCACTTCCCAGAGCTTCGTCAGTTGTCCGGTGACCTTGGCGGCAAGGCACTCTTTCACAGACACGCTGAAGCGATTTGCTACGTTGACGTCGAGAGCGCAGCTGTGAACATCGACGTAGACACTCCCGAGGCCCTCCGCGAGCTCGGGATCGATGGCTCAGATGACTGAGTTAAGAAACATCTGATCGTGGTTGGCGGTAGTCCGTCCTGACGGCAGGAACTTTTGCCACATATTTGGCCGCTGCCGCTGCCGTTAGTGAATGGTGTACGGGCCGTCGTTGTGCCATGCACGCTGTCATGAATCTCACCTTCACCGAGGAAGAAGACGCGTTTCGTCAGGAGGTTCGCGCCTGGATGCAGGAGGCGATGCCCGAGGGGCTACGTCGCGCCGCGCAAGGAGCGGGAGGCCTCAATTTCGAGGAGTCCGTCGAATGGCACAAGCTCCTTTACGCCAAAGGATGGATCGCGCCCCACTGGCCCAAGGAGCTCGGCGGTACAGGTTGGGATGCTACCAGGCGTTTCATCTTCAACGAAGAGTTGGAGATGGTCGGCGCCCTGCGAATATCCGTCCTTGGCCTATCGATGGTCGGCCCGCTCATCATGCAGTTTGGGACCGAGGCGCAGAAACAGCGATTCCTTCCAAAGATCCTCAGAGGCGAGGAGTTTTGGTGTCAGGGCTACTCCGAGCCGAATGCGGGAAGTGACCTCGCGTCGTTGCGGATGACCGCCGAGGACGCGGGCGATCACTTCATCGTCAACGGCCAGAAGACCTGGACTTCCTGGGCGCAGAACGCGGACTGGATCTTCTGCCTCGTGCGGACCGACCCCGCGGCCGCCAAAAAGCAAAATGGGATCACGTTCCTGTTGGTCGACCTCAAGACTCCGGGCGTCGACGTGAAGCCAATGTTGACGCTCGGTCATGCCCCGGCCTTTTGCGACACGTTTTTCGATAACGTGAAAGTTCCAAAAGAGAACATCGTCGGCGGCCTCAATCAAGGATGGACGGTGGCCAAGGCGCTGCTCGGCCATGAGCGGACGCTGCTCGCGTTGATAGGGCCGTCGCGACACGTTCTGCACAAGCTGAAGCACATCGCCTCCACCAAGACCGTCAACAGGCGTCCGATGCTGGAAGACCCAAAGTGGCGCGCAAAAATCGCGCGGCTCGAGATGCGGTTTCGAGCGCACCTCATGGTGAGCTACCGCGCGTTGTCCGATCAACAGAAGGGCAAGATGCCGGGTCCCGAGGCTTCCATTTTGAAGCTCGTCGGAACCAAGCTGATCCAGGAGCTCACCGAGCTCGCGATGGAAGTCATGGGTGAGAACTCTCTCACTTGGTACAACGAGGGCGTCTGCGCACCCATCGAGGAATCGATCGGGCCCTACTTCTGCTACGAGCGATCCGCAACGATCTACGGCGGCTCCAACGAGATTCAACGCAACGTCATCGCAAAGATGATCCTTCAGCTACCGAGTCGCTGAACGGCGAGACCACTTAGGAGTATTTCCAGAATGGACTTCGAGCTAGACCAAGAACAACAAATGCTCGCGAAAACCGTGTCCGACTTCGCTAAAAACGAGTCGCCTGTCGAACGGTTCCGCAAGCTTCGCGACGACGGTACCGGCTACGACCCCGCGGTATGGCGCAAGATGGGCGAGCTCGGATGGCTCGGGGTTCCGTTCGTAGAGTCGGTGGGCGGTTTCGGCGGCAGCTTCATTGAATGCGCCATCGTTTTGGAGAACCTGGCGACCACGCTCGTTCCGGAGCCGTACCTGGCTTCGGTGGTCCTTGGTGGGATGACGTTGGCGCGAGCCGGCAACGCGACACAACACGAATCGTATCTAACGCCGATGATCGAAGGCGAGTCCACGCTTGCGCTCGCGTACTCCGAGGCTCAAAGCCGCTACGACGTCAGCGCAATCGAGACGACCGCGACGCCGGATGGCAGCGGTTACAGGCTTTTGGGCGAAAAAGTCTGGGTGCTCAACGGACACCGCGCCGATCATCTGATCGTGTCGGCCAAGGCGTCCGGAGGCGTGACGCTGTTCGTCGTGCCGCGAGAGGCCGAGGGCGTGAACGTGACTGTCGCCAAGACGATCGACGGACAAGAGGCGGCCTTCATCAAGCTCGACAACGTGGCTGTTGCAGACGACGCGCGCCTTGGTGAGGAAGGCTCGGGAGCAGTCGTGCTCGACCGCACGATGGACTACGCCGCTGCCGCCGCAGTTGCGGAGGGCGTTGGGATCGCCACCACGATGCTTCAGATGACGGTCGACTACCTCGGCACGCGCGAGCAGTTCGGCGTCAAGATCGGTTCGTTCCAGGCGCTCCAACACCGCGCGGTCGACATGTACGCCGAATCGGAGCTTCTCCGTTCCATCTCGATGGCTTCGATGGTTCGCGCCGACGAAGAGGATCCCCGCACGCGTCGCGGTGACATCTCTGCCGCGAAGTACCAGCTCGCCACTGGCGGGATCTGGGTCGCTCAGCAGTCGCTACAGCTGCATGGCGGCATCGGCGTCACCGACGAGCACGACATTGGTCTCTACTTCAAGCGGATGTACGCACTGAACGCGCTATTCGGCGACCAGGAGCACCACGTTGCGCGGTTCGCGAGCGAACCGTCCTCGTTCTAGGTCGCGGCCATACGCGCGTCGTGCGGTAATCGCGCAAGCAGTGCAGCTCACGCGCAAATTGTGCGCGGGTTGCTCGTGGACACTGCGCGCAAGTCGTCTTTGGGCCCGGCACGAACATTGCTTGATTCGTGTGTGGAAATGTTTGTCTAGCGAATGGTTGGCTAGACACGTGCCGTTCCTACAGGAGTTCCCATGGCCTACTACTCACCCGTCGATTTCTTGCAGGATGAAGAGTTTATCGAGGGCATGAAGCGGAGGCAAAACGGCGAGCTGTCTCTCACATGGATGGACGCTGCAACGGAGCGGGTGCGCTGCAGTCCGCAGAGTCCTCGACGCGGAATGACCTACAAAGATATCAACGTGGGTTCATACAGCACCGATGCCATCCCGGAGGTCATCCGTTCACACAGGACGATGGCGCCGCGGGGGTCGGCACTTCCGCTGGGGTTGCCGGATATGGGGTATCTGGTCAACCGCAAGAGCGAGGTGTGGGCCAACAACATTCTTGCCTTGTACGAGGAGTCGAAAACAAGGCAATGGAACGCGTCGACAGACATCGACTGGTGCGCTCTTCCTGACTGCCAGATCACCGACGACATGGAAAAGGCATTCTGCCAGCTGTGCACTTTGCTCACGGAAGTCGAGATGATCGCGACCGACCTGCCCGCCAAGTGGATACCGCTCATCAACCACGACATGATCGAGCTCAAGAGCCTGTTGTGCATGCAAGCAGTCGACGAAGCGCGACATACCGAGGTGTTTCGAAAGCGCGCCCTCGCCAATGGCGTTGGCCTTCTACAAGCAAGTGTGGTCGCGGAACACGCACTCAAAGGAATTCTGGATGCCGACACCTACACCCAGGCGTCAGTGTTCCTGCATCTGCTTGGGGAAGGGTTTATCCTCAGTACTTTCAGAAACGGCGAAGCAATCGCCCCGACCGCAGTCGACAAAAAAATATTCCGCTTGGTGATGCAGGACGAGGCACGCCATGTCTCTTACGGAATGATGCACCTCAAATACTTTTTGCGAGCACACCCAAGCCGCGCCGAAGAAATACACTTCATGCTCGATGAGGCGGAGACGTTGATGATCGGGCTGCTTGGATCTGCTGAGCTGGCTGAGCCGCTCATCATACTGGCTGGCAAAGGATTTGGTCGCGAGCACATCGAACGAGGTGTAGAGCTCACTCTATTCAACCAGCTCAAAGCAATCGACGAGTATTTCGGCCGGCTCGAGCACGCAGGGCTCGAGGGACGCCGGGAGCGCAGCCAGTTCACTAAACTCCTAGCCATGCTCGCTTGAGCAGAACGGTGGCCGACATGGACTTTCCATCCAAAGAGTTCTTTGACCGTCTACGAACCGAGCTCGTTGGCGCAGCCGACGAATTCGCACATCTGGGCGTTTTTGATGCCTCGTTCGCGATTCGGGTACAGGCGAGTCCCGGGTTCGCCGAGGAACGCAATTATCTATTTCGGTTTGAACTAGACTCCTGTACCGAGTTGACCGAGACCGAAACCGATGGGCTGGAAGATAGGGTCGATTTCGTCTTGGAGGCCCCCCACGCTATCTGGTGCGAGATGCTTGCCAGCAGGCAACCGAATGGCGAGATCGACGCTGCCCACACGATCAACACACTGTGCCATTTCGACGACCCGATACGCGTTCGGTATCGAGACCCCCTCGGACATGACAAGCTGTTTCGCTTTCAACAGAGTGTTCAAACTGTCTTCAACGTGGCGGCGACGGTTGCAGCGGAGGGTGCGCGAGCGTCGACGTAGGAACTAGTGCGTCGCGGCGGCTGGGAGCCCGACCCAAGCGTCGCTCCCGGGCCGCGCTCAGTCCTCGGTCTCGGTGTGCGTAGTGCGGTAGTCGCCGAAGGGCTGGTCGCGACCCTGTAAGGCCCCCGTGAGCCCCTCCTTCTCGATCTGCGCCATGAACTTTTGCATGCTTTTCTGATGCACCCCGAGCGCGCACAGGTCGGTGCCCACGCGAATGCCGGTGCGCAGGCCCATGATCTCCATCTGCCGGTGCACGGCCCGCTTGTTTAGCTGGACGATGTCGGGCGGCAGGGTCGCGATGCGCTGCGCGACCCTGAGCACCTCCTGCTCGAGGTCTTGTGCGGGGAACGACGCATTCGCCCAGCCGAGCCGCGCCGCCTCGACGCCCGAGATCGAGTCGCCGGTGACCATCATCTCCATCGCCTTGCGCATGCCCACGAGCCAGGCATGGAAGTGGGTGTCGGGCACGCCAAAGCGCACGGCCGGGCAGCCCGTCTGGGCGTCGTCGGCCATATAGACGAGGTCGCAGCAGGTCGCGAGCTCGGCGCCGCCCGCCAGGCAGTAGCCGTGTACCTCGGCGATCACGGGCTTTGCGAGCTCCCAGATGCTCATCCACCCTTGCGTGACCTGGCGCGGAAATTGGCCTTCACCGCCCGGCGTGAACCACGGCAGCTCCTGCCCTTCGTTGCCAGTATCCAGGTCGTAGCCGGATGAGAAGCAGGTGCCCGCGCCGCGCACGATCATCACGCGGATCTCGGGGTTCTGGTCTGCTTCCTGGAGAGCCCCGATGATGGCGCCGCGCAGGGCGTGGTTGAGCGCGTTGCGCTTCTCCGGGCGGTTCAGGGTGATGCGGCGCACTTGAGGGGCTGGTTCGTCGATCAGAACCACGGGGGAGCTCATGCTTCTTCTCCTTCGTAAACGTCGAGCGCTCCACAGTACCGCGGCGCGCGCGGATTGAACAGAGAGCTTGCCAGCTCCCTAAGAGGCCAACTCGACTTCCACCGGTGCACCGCGCGGCACATGGCTCGGAGAGCCGTAGAACATGCGGTAGTGGATCTGCCCAGAACCTCCGGCAAGGTGGATCGCTTTCCATGGCGATTGCACCGGCTCGTCAGGCCCCTTTCTCCCCTTGAATTGGTAGGGCTCCCAGGCGTGGTAGATGATCACTTCGCCGGGCTGAACACCGGGGGCGACCTTGCTCATCGCTGTGAAGTCGCCGGTCTCATTGAAGACTTTCACCATCGCTCCGTCGTCGATTCCCCGCGCACGGCAGTCGTCGGGGTTCAGGAAACACACTGGTTCGCCCCGCTGTAGACGCAAGAGCGCTTCCAGATCGCGCCAGATTGCGTGAATGCTCCAGCGGGTGTGCCCGCCGTTGATGCGCAGCGGATACTTGCTGTTGAATCCCGGCGGATCCTTGTGCACCGGAAGAGCCTCACCGCTCTCCAGGTACCAAGGGTGGTCGATGTAGAACTGCTGGCGGCCGGTCAGCGTCGGCCAGGCCATCTTGTCTTCCACGAACCAGCGGTGCGGCGAGAAGGTGTCCTCGGGATCGAAGTCACTGCTGGTCTGGGAGATCGGCGAAGGACGGGCATTCCCGGTGATCGGTACCGCGCCGATGCGCAGGGCTTCTTCGGCTCCAATGCCGCCGACGCTCGGACTGTTGCGGAAGATGTCGTCCATCAGAAGAATGGGATCTTTCGGATCTTCAGGATCGTAATGTCCCTGTGACGTATAGCAGTCGTAG
>Ga0164320_10000318_pt1 | contig 15233 bp, 15 predicted proteins | sample GuaBasSediGuay11_FD_113736 | JGI IMG/M metagenome (GOLD analysis project Ga0164320, IMG submission 113736) | Subseafloor sediment microbial communities from Guaymas Basin, Gulf of California, Mexico - Guay11, Core 4567-28, 0-3 cm | ecosystem: Environmental > Aquatic > Marine > Hydrothermal...
ATCGATCGCTTCTATAATTTTGCTCATTGACTTTGCTCTTTCAAAAATTTGTCGAGTAACAATTGTTGCTCGTCACTTAAATCCAGTTTTTCCACCAAGTCAGGCCGCCTCAAATAACTGCGTCCCAACGCCTGCTGGTATCGCCACTTGGCGATTTCAGCATGATCACCGGATAACAACACATCCGGAACCTTCCGACCTTCAATCTCTTCAGGCCGCGTATAGTGAGGATGATCCAGCAGGCCCTCCATAAAGGAGTCCTGCGCTGCCGACTCATCATCACCCAAAACACCTGGCAGCAACCGCACAATCGCGTCTATTACTGCCATCGCAGCGATTTCACCGCCCGAAAGCACGAAATCACCCAATGAAACTTCTGCGTCGATATGCGACTCAACCAGCCGCTCATCTATGCCTTCGTACCGCCCCGCCAGTAAAACCAGGCCGGGCAATTCTGCAAATCTCTTTGCCATCGCCTGGTCAAAAACCTGACCCTGCGGTGACAAATACACAACCGGACAGCCTTCAGGCAATTTGCCTTTTGCTGCCTCAATGGCTGCCGCGACAGGCGCAAACTTCATCACCATGCCAGGGCCACCACCATATGGCCTGTCATCAACAGTTCGATGCACGTCGCTGGTATGGTCTCGTGGATTCTCAATATCCAGCGAAATCAATCCGCGCTGCTCTGCCCTGCCAACAACACCATACTCGCCAACGGTGCTTACCATCTCGGGAAATAAACTGACGACACCAAACTGCATCTCTTCAGTCCCATTCCCAGTCAACATCGACTTGTTTTTCGTGCAAATCAACGTTGATAACAATTCTGCCTTTGATGAACGGAATCAAGCGCTCCTGTTCACCTTCGACGACCATCACGTCATTTGCACCGGTCTCCAGCATGTCTTTTATCGTGCCGAGCTCAGTGCCGTCGCGATGGACGACCTTTAATCCTATGAGATCCAGCCAATAATAATGGCCGTCCTCTGGTTCCGGCAGCTCGCTTCTCATCGCACCGATCTCAGTGCCAATCAGCGCTGCTGCCTGATCCCGGTCATCGACCCCTTCGAGGCGTAAGATGACCGTTTTCCCATGTCGCTGCCCTTCGGCAACTTTGATGGGCTGCCAATCGCCATTACGGCCAAGTAGCAACCCTTTATATTTCAATACCGCTTCACGCGGTTCGGTGTATGAAAACACCTTCACCCATCCCCGGACTCCAAACAGGCCAGAAATACGGCCCAGAACGACAGGAGTGGATGCCAACAGATTAGCTGCTAGCGGCAGCCTTGCGGTGCTTCTTCAACAATGATGCAACGCGATCTGACGGCTGTGCACCCTGGCCAACCCAGTAATCAACGCGCTCAAGATCAATACGAAGATTCTCTTCGTGCTCCTGACCGACGGGATTAAAGTAACCAAGACGCTCTATGTACCGGCCATCACGACGATTCCGGGAATCGGTGACCACCAGGTGATAAAAAGGACGTTTCTTCGCACCAGCGCGCGAAAGTCGAATACTAACCATTACATTTCCGTAGTTAAATCAATGAGAGGCAGACATGCCTTGACCCGGGCAGGCCCGAGTAGACGGCGCATTGTACGGGTTTTGAGGCAAATGTGAAGCGTTTCGGCGGCGAAAATCTTTAAGTTTTTCCGGATGTTACAAGAATCCTATACACTTGCCCCCGGCGAATGCCAAATTCGGGCATATTTCGGCCATATTTTCAGCCAAAACCGGGTGGCATACCGCCTCCGGGCCCTGCCCCGGGCATGCCCCGCATCATCTTCTTCATGCCGCCTTTCGACATCTTCTTCATCATCTTTTCCATCTGCAAATGCTGCTTTAGCAGACGGTTCACATCCTGGATTTGCTGGCCTGCGCCCATGGCAATCCGCTTCTTGCGAGAACCATTGATGACTTTCGGGAAGCGTCGTTCTCCGGGGGTCATCGAATTGATGATCGCGACCTGGCGGCGAATCTTCAGTTCATTGCCCGCATCCTGCAAGGCAGCCGTATTAACCTTGCCTGGCATTGGCAGCTTTTCGAGCATCGAGGCAAGTCCGCCCATGTTCATCATTTGCTCAAGCTGGTCGCGAAGATCCGCAAGATCAAAGCCTCTGCCTTTCCTGAGTTTCTTCGCCAGCTTTTCGGTCTTTTCCTTGCTGACCTTTTGCTCAATCTCTTCGACCAGCGTCAGTACATCGCCCATACCGAGGATTCGAGATGCCATGCGGTCTGGATGAAATGCTTCCAGCGCATCCAGCTTTTCGCCCACACCCATGAAACGGATGGGCTTGCCTGTGACTTCCCTCACGGAGAGCGCCACACCCCCCTTGGCATCGCCGTCTGCCTTGGTCAGCACAATGCCCGTCAATGACAGGGTCTGATCAAATGCGGTAGCTGCATTGACGGCATCCTGGCCCGCCATGCTGTCGACGACAAATAGTGTCTCGTGCGGCGCTGCCCGCTCGTGCACTGCGGCGACTTCCTGCATCATCTCTTCATCAATATGCAGACGGCCGGCTGTATCGACGATCAACACGTCAGCGTGCGAGCGACGCGCCTCGTCGAGGGCGCGATCGACGATTAGCACGGGCTTTTCGCTCGCCTCACTCGCGCAATGCAGCGCACCAACCTCTGCAGCCAATGTCTGAAGTTGCAAAATTGCCGCCGGGCGATGCACGTCAACGCTGACGAGCATGACCTTCTTCTTGTCGATTTCGATAAGCCGTTTGGCCAGTTTCGCGGCTGTAGTTGTTTTACCGGCCCCTTGCAGGCCAGCGAGCATGATGACAACCGGCGGCTGTGCCCTGAAATCCAGTGGCGCAGACTCACTGCCAAGAATTCTGACCAGTTCGGCATGAATGATTTTGAGCAATTCCTGCCCGGGCGTGAGGCTCTTACCGATATTCTCACCCAAAGCGCGCTCACGAATACGCCCGATGAACGACTTTACAACCGGCAAGGCAACGTCCGCCTCGAGCAACGCGAGTCGCACCTGGCGCAAAGTGTCTTTAATATTGGCTTCGGTAAGTCGGCCCTTGCCCGTCAGGCTACGGGCGGCATCTGACAGACGGCCACTGAGATTTTCAAACATGGCCGGAGTTTAAACTGTCAGAACGGTCCCGCGCGAGAGCATTTGAATGTTTTTGTCGGGGGCGGCTGAAATGACCTGATCGAAGATGCGGGATTCCTCTCCCGGCTTCATGCCGGTCAACCAGATCTCGGGGCTGTGCCGCAGATTCTTAAGATCGTCCGTCAGTGTACTGGGCGTGTAATGACCCGCAACATCAGCGATTTTCTGCATCTCGTCCGGGAACGATACTTCGATCACCAGCACCCGCAGATCATCACAGGCGTTGAGAACCGGCCACAGGGTTTCGTTACTCTTGGTATCGCCACTAACGGCGAACACGCCGCCGGAGTTCTGTACGGTGTACCCCAGTGCTGGCACGCTGTGCCTGACGTCGACAGCGTAGAAATCCCGGTGCCCTATTGTAATGGTATCCCCGGGGCTACATACGCAAAAGCGCAGCATCGGCTTTTCAGGTGTCGGCAGCTTTGCAAAATCAGGCCAGATCACACCGTTAAACAGGTGGTCCTGCACGGCTCGCAGAGTTTCTTCGCGAGCATAAACCGTCAGGGGGATATCGATATTTTCATCGAAAATACGATCGGCGAGCATCGGTAAGCCCGCCACATGATCCAGATGCGAGTGAGTCAGAAAGACATGGCGAATCGAATCGATATCCGCAAGTTCCAGATCACCGAGGCCGGTGCCGGCGTCAATCAGGACATCGTTATCTATGAGGAGTGCGGTAGTCCGCGATCCTGCGCCGATTCCACCGCTGCAACCGAGTACGCGAATTCTCATAAGGAGGGTTCTCTTGCACTACGCCATATGGGATGATTAAGAGACTCCAATTTAGGTTTAAGCCTCTCGGAATTCTGTGTCTGAAATCACAATTTTCTTGCTCTACCTCACGGCTGCCGCGGCCTTCGTCTCATCGCGCTTGCCACAAATGGCAGCGCAGGCCCGCCCCTTATTCGTGACGGCCTGCATCCTGATCGCGATTGGGATAACCCTGCACAGCAATTCCCTGTTTGGATCCATACTGATTGCCGACGGATTTAATCTCTCGTTGGGGAACACAGTTTCAATGATCGGGCTCGAACTGGCCTTGATTGGCCTGATCGCGGCTCTCGATCCGGCCCTGCGAGGCATCTCTGCCGGTCTGCTGGTGCTGGGTGCGCTCGCCGCTGCTGCGACTGGCTTCGACAATGTAGCAACTGTAACGACCGGCCTTATTTGGCAGGTACGAGCTCATGTCCTCGTTGCCCTGATGTCCTACGGGCTACTCACTGTCGGCGCCATCGTCTCGATTTACGCGATGTTGCAGGAACGGCGTCTGCAAGCCGGCAAGGTTTCAACCGTGAGCGTTCTGTTTGCGCCACTGGAGACCACCGAGAAATTGCTGTTCGGCATCACGGCAGCGGGATTTACAGGGCTCGCCCTGGCAATCCTCCTGGGCCTGACATTCGTCGATAATCTGTTTGCCCAGCATCTGGCGCACAAGACAGTATTTTCACTGCTCGCATTATTTGTATTTGGCACCCTGCTCGCCGGCCGACATTTCGCCGGTTGGCGCGGCAGCCGTGCCGTCAAGTTGTACTTGGGCGGCTTCCTGTTGTTATGCGTCGCTTACTTCGGCGTGCGGGTAGTACTGGAACAGCTCTTGCACCGCAGCTGGGGCTGACATGGGCGATGACATTTCACTAGCGGGCCTCATTAGCCTGCTTGTAGTGCTACTAATTCTTTCCGCGTTTTTCTCTGGCTCAGAAACGGCGCTCATGAGTCTCAATCGTTACCAGCTACGACACAAGGCTCGTGAAGGTCAGCGTGGCGCAAAACTTGCTGAAAAATTGCTGCAACGGCCGGATCGAATAATCGGCCTGATTTTACTGGGCAACAACCTCGTCAATTTCACGGCCGCATCTCTGGTCGCTGTCATTGCATTCAAGATTGGCGGTCAGCCTGCCGTCGTGCTCGGCGCGATATTTCTGACCCTGGCAGTTTTGATATTCTCCGAGGCGGCGCCGAAAACACTCGCCGCATTACATCCGGAGCGCCTGGCCTTTCCTGCGGCGATGATTTACTACCCGCTACTCAAGATCATGTACCCGATCGTATGGCTGATCAACGTCGCATCCAATGGCGTGCTGTATCTGTTCGGTGTTCGAGACAAGGGTAGTGACTTGCATTCACTGACGCGCGAGGAGCTGCGCACTGTTGTGCACGAAGCGGGGGCACGAATATCGCCGCGCTATCGACAAATGCTGCTGAGCATCCTGGATCTTGAGAAAGTAACCGTTGATGACGTCATGGTGCCGCATAATGAAATTGTTGGTATTGATCTTGACGATAAAGATTCCGAGATAGAAAGCACAATTGCGGACAGCCAACATACCCGCTTGCCGGTGTACCGCGACAACATCGACGATGTGATCGGCATCCTCCACTTGCGGCACCTCGCGAATCTCGCGAATAAACAATTCGATAGAGAAACACTGCAGGAATTGCTAACCGAAGCTTACTTTATTCCAGAAGGCACTCCACTCAGCACGCAACTGGTGCAGTTTCAGCGCCGGCGAGAACGGATTGCGATGGTTGTGGACGAGTACGGTGACATTCAGGGAATTGTCACACTCGAGGACATCCTTGAGGAAATCGTTGGCGAATTCACCACCGATCCGGCCGATGATGGCGATGATGTCATCAAGGAAAGCGATGATAATTATATTGTGGATGCTGGGGCCAATATTCGTGACCTCAACCGGTCGCAAGGATGGGCGCTGCCGACAGATGGTCCGAAGACCTTGAACGGACTTATCGTTGAATTGCTGGAGACTATTCCGAAGCCAACGACCTGCATGAAAATCAATGGCTACCCGATTGAAGTGGTCGAAACCGACGACAATCGAATTCGCTCAGTTCGCATCGGGAAACGCGTGCAACCCGATGACGTTGAAGCCGACTAGAGAATACTCAGAAAGTTTCGTCGAGCGCCTCACTCAGCCTGCGCACACCGACTACTTCTATTCCATCCGGAATTCTTTTTGGCACGTTACCCCGAGGAACAATGGCACGCGTGAAGCCCTGCTTCGCTGCGGCGGCTATGCGTTCAGTCCCGAATCGCACCGGCCGGATCTCGCCCGCGAGACCAATCTCACCAAAACACACCAGCCGTTCCGGCGCTGCTCGATCTCTGAAGCTTGAAACGATAGCGAGTAATATCGGTAGATCAACCGCTGTCTCATTGATGCGCAGGCCACCGACGACATTAACGAAGACGTCCTCATCGGTGACGGATAATGATCCGTGACGCTGCAGCACCGCTAACAATAACGCCAGTCGATTCTGGTCGACGCCTTGTGCGAGCCGCTTTGCATAGTTGCTATTGCCGTCGGCAACCAGTGCCTGTATTTCGACCAGCAAAGGCCGACTGCCCTCCCACGCTACTGAAACCACACTGCCAGGCTCATCGACCGACTCGCGTGACAAGAAGATCGCCGATGGGTTGCTGACCTCGAGAAAACCAGTTTCGGTCATTGCAAACACGCCCATCTCACCACTGGCACCGAAGCGGTTCTTCACAGAGCGAATCATCGAATACCGACTGGCAGGGTCACTTTCGAAATACAACACCGTATCAACCATGTGTTCGACGACACGCGGACCGGCGATCGCTCCTTCCTTGGTGACGTGACCAATAATGAAAACTGCAACATCGTGCTGTTTCGCGAATTGCACCACCCTGCCAACACCATCGCGTAACTGGGCAACCGATCCCGGTGCCGATGGCACACCATCGCTGGTCATGGTTTGCATCGAATCGATGATCAGGACACGGGCTTTGCATTTCCGTGCCTCCGACAAAACGTTCTCGATTGACGTATCCGCAAGCAAATTCATGGATGACGCATCAAGGCCCAAACGCAGTGAACGCTGCCCGATTTGTCGCAAAGACTCTTCGCCAGTCGCATAACAGACCGGCACATCCTGCATCAGGTACGCAGAAACCTGCTGCAACAGGGTCGATTTACCAACACCTGGATCACCACCAAGGAGAACGACAGCCCCTGGTACGAGACCACCACCCAGCACCCGGTCAAACTCCCCAAAACCCGTCGCATGCCGGTAATCGATGTCATCCGGCAGATCTTCAAGTGTCGTCGTCGCCACACCCGGTTTGGCTTTTGCTACAGAGAACGATGTTTCGGTCATGGTGTTCCAGGCACCACAATCAGGACATTGCCCCGCCCATTTGACGCTATGGGCACCGCACTGGGTACAAAGATAAGCAATTTTGGCCTTCGCCACGCTATTCGACCTTCCTGAAAACTGTATATGGGATAGTTAGAGCGTACGGCTGCTGATGACAAATCCGCACCATAACTGTAACTAACTGTATTATAAGGCTTTTAATTGTAGACGCTGATTATTCTCGCGACGTTTGCAATGATTATTGTTAAATTCGCCCAAACCTGCGAAAGTCAATGATAGCACCGCTTCCAAGCTCGGTATTACATAAAAAGTGCCAACCCTATCTCATTAAGATTGTTTGCATTTATCTATAATTTTGCGTTCGAAACCTGGGACCTGACAAATTTTGGATACGGCAAAGCAACAAAAGCGTAACCGAATAATCGCACTTTCATTTGCGAGCTTGCTGCTGTTGGTGATTTACGGACCACTGGCACAGTGGTTCGTTGCTGCGGATCACGTCCTCTATGATCAGCTCGCTGGCGGCATGCCCAACAAGCCCCTCGAGAACGCATACATTGCCAGCATCGATTCGAATCGCTCGACACATGACGAGGTTTTGAAGAAATACGGCCAGGTCATCCAGTCTCTGCAGGAGTCAGGTGTACGCCGTATTGTTCTGTCGAACCCACCGGAAATTCCGGCCACGGACGAACTTCCTGGTTGGTCCGCTCTGCTGAATACTCGAACTCCCGTATTTGTGCCAACGCGCCACCGCTTCGCTGATGTCGCAACGCGCGATGGATTTATCAAGTTTCGAGCTGACAGCGATAACGTACTGCGGCAATCCGAACTGTGGCAGCTGAATAGTGGTGTCATGTCTCCATCGCTACCACTCGCTATCGATTTTGAGTCCTCTGAAACTGGCGCAGGCAACTTGCTCTCGAGTGCCGACGATGTGATTTACTTTTCGAGTTACGTGGAGTTGCCGCGCATCGACGTCGACAATCTACTAAATGCCGAAGCGGCCACCTCACTGCAAGGCGCAACAGTCTTTGTGGATTCAGACTTGCCGTTCGTCGACTCAGTCGCCATGTTGCCTTCCGGACAGCTGGTTACGGTTTCAGAAATCACGGCAACGTTACTGGCCGACGTTGAGAACGGTCGAACAATTAGTACACCGACAAGTGTCAAGGCAATGGAGTACCTGATACCGGCCATGCTCGCCATCGTCGCTGTTCTGTTCCTGCCAGACAGGAATCGCCGCGATATCACGGTGCTCACCGCCTCGGTGATCGCGATCCTGCTGCTGGTGGAAGCGACACTTCTCTTCGGTCTGCAAATTCGCATGGATCTAGGGCGGCCAATGATTATTTTTGTCGGCATAGCGGTGTTGAGTGCGTGGCTCGTTGTCGATGTGAAGAAAGTATCGGGCGATGCTTTCAAGAAAGGCGCTGACTTCATGGCCGCTGGTCGACTCGAACCTGCATTTGCCGAATTCCGGCGTTGCAATCCTTCCGAGACCATTGCGGCGGTCATGTACAAGTTATCGCTGGCTTTTGAGCAGCAAGCCAAACCCGAGCGCGCCGAAGCGGTGTTGGAGTGGATGAAACGAACGCAGGGCACCCCTGCCAACGCTACATCTCCACTAAAGAAGCCCAGCGGCGTACCGGAGCGGCTGGGACGCTACGTCATCGAACGACGAATTGGTCGCGGCGCCATGGGTTCCGTTTACCTGGCAAAAGATCCGAGAATCAATCGTGCGGTCGCTGTAAAGGCCATATCGATCGAAAAAGAGTTCGAAGATGAAGAGCTCAAAGAGGCACGCCTCCGCTTTTATCGAGAAGCGGAATCCGCTGGCCGTCTGACACACCCTAATATCATTACCGTTTTCGATGCCGGTGAGGACAAGGGCCTCGCCTACATCGCAATGGAGTACATACCGGGCATACCACTGCGGGACTTCACGGACCCGAAGAGATTGCTGGCACCCAAACGTGCGCTGGAACTCGCTGCAGCAACGGCGGACGGTCTGGATTATGCGCATAATCAGGGCGTTATCCACCGCGACATCAAGCCTGCCAATCTGCTCTACAACCCGAAAAATGGCACCATCAAAATCAGTGACTTCGGGGTTGCGCGGATGACGGACAATAACAAGACAAAGACCGGCATAGTCCTGGGAACACCAATGTATATGTCACCCGAGCAGTTGGGCGCGGATGAGCTCACCGGGCTCTCGGACTTGTTTTCACTTGGTGTTACCCTGTACGAGCTCTTGGTGGGTGAGGTGCCGTTCAAAGCATCGAACATCGCGGTATTGATGACAAAAATAACAACTGAAGATCCGGCGCCGATTTCAAGCCGACGTGCTGGTATTCCTCCCAGTGTTGACGCCGTGCTTGCGAAGGCGCTGGCGAAACGACCACAAGATCGCTTTTCTTGCGGTGCGGAAATGGCTATAGCGCTAAGAAATTGCGCGCGAGTAACCTGAAGACTTTTGAGCGAGAAATACGAATAACATGACACTCCGCGGAAAAATTGATTTTGCCGAGCTCACCGACACGGGACGTGTCCGTGAGCATAATGAGGATGCGATCGGCACCTCCGGGGACATTGGACTGATGGTTCTGGCGGATGGCATGGGCGGCTATAACGCCGGCGAGGTCGCGAGCGGCATTGCTGTTCAGATTGTTACGGATCTGGCCACCGAAGGTGCCACGCGCGAAGAACGAGATGGCATTGACCCGCACAGTGGCATGATGCGCCAGTCGATCGTATTGCGCGACGCGATCTATCGCGCTAACAAAATCATCTATCAGACAGCACAGAGTCAGTCGAACTGTGAGGGCATGGGAACGACCATCGTTGCCTGTATGTTCTATGACAACAAAATCTCCATTGCACACGTGGGTGACTCTCGAGCCTATCGCATGCGCGGTGGGCAACTCGACCAGGTAACACTCGACCATTCGCTCCTGCAGGAACTGGTCGATCGTGGTTTCTATTCCGCAGAAGAGGCGCAACGCTCTACAAATCGCAATTACGTTACCCGTGCGCTGGGTGTTGAGCCCACTGTAGAGGTAGAGATTCACGAGTATGAGGTACTCCCCGATGACCTCTATTTATTGTGCTCCGATGGCCTGTGCGACATGGTCGAGGATGATGATATTCACTTAACTATCAGTACTTTTAATGATAGTCTTGACGTCGTTGGTCAACAGCTAGTGGACCTAGCCAATGACCACGGCGGGCGTGACAATGTGTCGGTAATGCTTGCACAGGTTAAGGAAGCCTTCCCGGCAAAAAAGGGCCTGTTTGCAAAGATTGCCGGCTTATTTCGTTCCTAGGCAGTGAACTAGGAAGGCAAAGAATCAAGAGCGAGAAATCATGGCAAGGTTAATTCTAAGTCTGGACAATCAAGTTCTGGCTGAATACAACATGACCAAAGAACGCTATACGGTTGGTCGCCTTCCGGATAACGATGTGCGCATCGATAACCCGGCTGTCAGTGGACATCATTCGCTGATCATCAATATTCTTAACGATTCCTTCCTTGAGGATCTGAACAGCACCAATGGCACTTACGTCAATGGCAAGCTGATTAAGAAACATGCGTTGCAGCATAGCGACGTTATCACGATCGGCCATCACCAATTGCGCTTCTCCGACCAGCAATCGAACGACACCGAGCAAGACGAGTTCGAAAAGACGATGGTCATTCCGACTGGACAGCAGAACGCCGACCAGCTCGCCAAAGCCGAAGCAGCCGCAGAAAAAGCAGCCGCAGCAGAACAACCCGCCGAAGAACAACCGGTCGGTCACGCTGATGCTGCCGCGGCGGTCAAACTCGACGCGGATGAGGCAGCAGCACTCGACGAGAAACCCAAAGCACCGTCAATGGGCGAACAGGTTTCGCACACGGACACGTCACACGGCATCGATCCGTCGAATGCCCCGAACGCCCTGCCTTTGGCTAAATTACAGGTCTTAAGCGGCTCCTTTGCAGGGCGCGAACTGGAGTTGACCAAGGCACTGACAACACTTGGCCGTCCGGGCGTACAGGTTGCTGCAATCACCCGTCGTGCCGAGGGCTATTACATCGTGCACGTTGAGTCCGGCAAGGAAGGTGACTTCCCGCTTGTTAACGGACAGCCGATTGGCGCGCAAGCCAAGAAGCTGCAGGACAACGATGTCGTGCAACTGGCTGGCGTTAAAATGGGATTCTTTCTTTCGTAAGAGCGGCCCTTGGCCGCGATCGCGGCCTAAGGGCCGCTCCTACGGTCCGCTACGGTTATGGATAATCACCACCGTAACTATCTGGTACCCAGTTTTCGAACTTGGTGTATCGACCCACAAAGGTTAGTGGGAAATCTCCGATAGGTCCGTTTCGTTGCTTGGCAATTGCGATATCAGCAATGCCCTTTCGCGGTGTGTCCTGGTTATAGACTTCTTCACGATAGATGAAAAGAATGAGATCGGCGTCCTGCTCGATCGCACCCGACTCACGCAAATCTGACATCACGGGACGTTTGTCTGTACGTTGCTCAACACTACGGTTGAGCTGTGACAAAGCAATGACCGGACAAGAGAGTTCTTTTGCTAACGCCTTCAGGCCTCGGGAAATCTCGGAAATCTCCGTCGCCCGATTCTCCTTGTTGCCAGGCACCTGCATGAGCTGCAAATAATCGATAACGATGAGGCCAAGGCCATGCTCACGCTGCAGGCGTCTCGCGCGAGCCCGTATTTCGCCCGGCGAAAGGCTCGGCGTGTCATCGATAAAAATCGGCGCTTCTGACATCAGCTGCACAGCCGTGTTGATTCGCGACCAGTCTTCGTCCGGGAAATTACCCGTACGAAGGTGTGTTTGATCCACACGACCGAGCGATGAAATCATGCGGAACGCGAGCTGTTGAGCGGGCATTTCCATAGAAAATATTGCCGTCGGAACTTTGGAACCAATGGCAGCGTTCTCGGCGATATTCACCGCCAGTGTGGTCTTACCCATCGACGGCCGACCAGCAATGATGATGAGATCGCCGGGCTGTAAACCGGCGGTCAACTTGTCGAACTCGTTGTAGCCGGTCGAGATACCGGTGATATCGCCTTCAGACTGGTGCAGCGTATCAATGCGATCAACGGTTTCCGGCAGAATATCCTTCAGGGACTTGAAGCCTTTCTTGCCGCGAGTGCCTTTGTCGGCAATCTCGAACACCATTTTCTCGGCGTCATCGAGTACTTCGGCGGCAGTTCGTCCGTCATTGGTAAATGCGCTGCCAGCGATCTCATTACCCGCGCTGATCAGGGCGCGTAGCGTGGCACGTTCACGGAGGATCTTGGCGTAGGCCCTGGCATTCGCGGCACCGGCTGTTTCATTGGACAGGGTCGCGAGGTATTCCAGTCCACCGGAATTATCAAGCTCACCTCTGGAATCGAGATGTTCGGAAACGGTAACGACATCGCAAGGGCTACCGCTTTCAACGAGATTCGCTATCGCTGAAAAGATCAATCGATGATCTTTACGATAGAATTCGTCGGCTGTTATGACATCGGCGACCTTGTCCCAGGCCAATGCATCAAGCATCAAACCGCCGAGCAAGGATTGTTCCGCTTCTATGGAGTTCGGTGGCACCTTGAGGCGCTGTTCAGCACCTCCATCTACCATTCCATCGTCCAAAGCTCGGACCATCCCCATATTTCCTTTGCCAGTATTTGTTCTGGCTTAAAGGTAACACAGCCGGCGCGACGGGCCGGCAAAAAACTACTCTGCTGCAACGATACGAACAGTAACTTCTGCGTTGACGTCACCGTGGAGGTGAACACCAATCTTAAACTCGCCGAGTTCGTGAATCGGGCCGTCCGGCATACGAATCTCGCTGCGCTCAACCTCGACCTGGATCGCTGCAAAAGCCTCTGCAATATCGAGTGGGCCGACTGAACCGAACAGCTTGTCTTCGCTGCCCGCATTCGCCGAAATAACGAGCTCAACGCCGTTAATGCTTGCAGCACGGGTGTTAGCCTTCGCCAACTCTGCAGCAGCCGCTTTTTCAAGATCTGCACGACGTGCTTCGATCTTCTTCATGTTCGAGTCAGTGGCGAGGGCCGCTTTACCCTGTGGTAACAGGAAGTTACGGCCATAGCCCGGCTTAACCTTAACGAGGTCGCCGATACCACCCAGATTTTCAACGCTTTCTAACAAAATAACGTTCATGTTTTCAAACCTTTACGCTTTTTTAAATCGACGCCGGAAACCAAACCATGCGTCAGTATATCCAATCAGTGCCAGCACCATTACCAGCAAAACCTGTAGCAGTGGTAACAACACATACATCGAAACCACTGCAATCTTCGGCAACATTCCTTCGCTGTGCAACCAGTGCACAATTGCCAATCCCTGCATCGTGAACATCACGAACACAATGAACGCAACATTCTGCAACCAGGTCGCGTCGAGCGCAAACGCCAATACTGAAGCCAGCGCCAAACTTAACGCGATCACGCGTCCGAAATTCAAATCCCGAAACCGACCATAATCGACGGTTTCAATCGGTAAACGGCGGTACAGCCCGTAACCCAATAACAACGCACCGGTAAACAACAACCAGAAAACAAGCACCGCCGAAATCGTCATGATCTCTGCAGTAAGCATCGCTGTATCCAGCTGCATGCCGTTTTCTCGGACGATTCTAACCATCTCATCCAGATACGGTTGCCAAAAGGCGGCTGCATCCGGAACAGCTATCTTAAAAAACAGCATCGCTGCTACCGCTGCGATCACGGACACTTGTAACGTCAGCGTCAATGACCGCATCGCCACCAGCGATATCGCCAGTAAGCCGACGGGCACCCAGGTCCCCGCCGTTAAAACTATGACCGATGCGAGCGACCGCTCTAATAAGAGAGACATCATCGCCAGTACTGCGGCAGCGACGCACGCTTCGATCACTGCAAACCTCGTTCCTTGCCCCAGCACCAGTAGTACTAAGACGGCACCACTGATTAATTGCGGTGCCGGTGGCAGTAACAGCGTTACAACCAACGCAAATACAGCGTTATGCGGACGTGCGAGCAGCCATGTGGCTATCGCCTGCACGAGGTTCGCTCCGACTTCGCTTAGTGGCGGTCGGTGTACGGCAACAGAGCGAGAAAACGTGCTCGCTTGACCGCCGATGCCAGCTGACGCTGGTAGTGAGCCTTTGTACCGGTAATGCGGCTCGGGACAATCTTGCCCGTCTCTGTAACATAGGCCTTCAGCAGGTTGAGATCCTTGTAATCAATCTCGGTGATGCCTTCGGCAGTGAAACGGCAATATTTACGTCTACGTGAATAACGACTCATTATAATTCTCCTCAGGCGCTCTTGGCTTCGGCATCAGCGTCGGCATCAGCGTCGGCATCAGCATCAACTTCAGCTGGCTCTTCAGCAACTTCTGGCTCAGCTGGTGCTTCTTCAGCAACTTCTGGCTCAGCTGGTGCTTCTTCAGCAGCTTCTGGCTCAGCCGGTGCTTCTGCAGCAACTTCTGGCTCAGCTGGTGCTTCTTCAGCAACTTCTGGCTCAGCTGGTGCTTCTTCAGCAGCTTCTGGTTCAGCCGGTGCTTCTGCAGCCTGCTCGGGAGCAGCATCTTCAGCAGCAGGTTCTTTTGCGGCTTCCGGAGCATCCTCGTCTGACTTCTCTTTTTCAGCAGCTTCAGTACGCGTACGCATGGCAGCTTCGGCAACAGCCTTAGCTTCACGGCGCTGCTGCGCTTCCTTCTCTTTGGCCTTCTCTTCAGCCACTGCAACCGCCATCGGCGACGCTTCGGCGACGGCTTCGTCACGAGCGATAACGAGGTTACGTAGAACGGCGTCATTGAACTTAAACGCGCTTTTGATTTCTTCGAGCACAGCAAAGTCGCACTCAATGTTAAGAAGAGCGTAATGCGCTTTGTGGATTTTGTTGATCGGGTGTGCCAACTGGCGACGG
>Ga0164320_10000319_pt1 | contig 15203 bp, 13 predicted proteins | sample GuaBasSediGuay11_FD_113736 | JGI IMG/M metagenome (GOLD analysis project Ga0164320, IMG submission 113736) | Subseafloor sediment microbial communities from Guaymas Basin, Gulf of California, Mexico - Guay11, Core 4567-28, 0-3 cm | ecosystem: Environmental > Aquatic > Marine > Hydrothermal...
GCACAGTTTCATCCAGAACGCTCATCTGCGGCAGGTGCACGGCTGCTGAGAAATTTCGTGGGACAAGCGCTATGAGGATCATCCCGGCGATCGACCTCAAAGACGGGATTTGTGTACGACTGTTCCAGGGGAATTTCGAAAAAACCACGGAATACAGCGCTGACCCGGCAGAGATTGGCCAGCGATTTTCCGCGCTCGCTGTCGATGACCTGCACATCGTGGATCTCGATGGTGCACGAACCGGAACACAACAAAACCACACCATCGTGGCCGATATAATTGCTCAATCGGGCCTGACCGTGCAGCTTGGCGGCGGCATTCGCGAACGGGATGATGTTGTGCGCTGGCTGGCGGCCGGCGTGACTCGGTGCGTTGTTGGTAGTGTGGCGATCAAGAAACCGGCAACTGTGCAGCAGTGGCTGGGCGAGTTCGGTGCGGACGCTATCGTGCTGGCACTGGATATCAAACTGAATGAGTCGGGCGTACCGATGCTGACGGCGCAGGGCTGGACAGAAGATTCCGACGTATCATTGTGGGATTGTATCGACAACTATCGGGATGTCGGTGTGCGCCACGTGTTGTGTACTGACGTAGCACGAGACGGCGCAATGACTGGTCCCAACTTCAACCTGTACGGCGATATTCTTGCACGATACCCCGGTCTCTCATTGCAGGCGTCAGGCGGCGTTCGAAACATTAAAGATCTGTCCAAGCTTCGTGAGCTTGGTATTCCTGCAGCGATCACCGGCCGTGCCTTGTTGGACGGAAAAATAACAGCGACAGAGGTGGCGTCATTCCGGCAAAGCGTATAATTCCGTGTCTCGATGTTAAAGACGGCGTTGTCGTAAAGGGCGTGCAATTTCGCAATCACCGCGTCGTCGGCGATATTCTTGAACTCGCCGAACGTTACTGTCAGGAGGATGCCGATGAACTGGTGTTTTACGATATTACAGCCAGCCCGGATGGTCGTAGCGTCGATAGAAGCTGGGTTGCGGGTGTTGCAGCCGTTCTCGACATACCATTTTGTGTCGCCGGTGGCATCAAGTCGGTTGCCGACGCTGAGGACATACTTGCTAAAGGTGCCGACAAGATATCGATTAACTCCCCTGCTCTGGCAAATCCGGCGCTCATTACGGAACTCGCGCGACGCTTCGGATCACAATGTGTTGTGATCGGAATCGACAGCCGCGAGGAGCACGGTGATTACTTCGTCTATCAAAATACCGGTGATCCGGAAAAGACATCTGCGGCAAAACGGCGCACGCTGGACTGGGTAGAAGAGGTTCAAAAACGTGGTGCGGGGGAGATTGTGCTGAACTGCATGAATCAGGATGGTGTTCGAAATGGCTACGATACAGCGCAACTACAGATCATGCGGTCACATTGCACCATACCCCTGATCGCATCCGGCGGAGCCGGTGAAATGGCCCATTTTCTTGCCGCATTCGAAGTTGCCAATGTCGACGGCGCTTTGGCTGCAAGTGTTTTCCATAGCGCCGAAATCAATATCGGCGATCTAAAACATTTTCTCGCTGCGAAAAACGTCAGCATGCGTACTTGAGGATTGAACGTGAGTATTTCAGACATCGCATTTCTCGAAGACCTTGAATCGATCATTATTGATCGGCTTAAGGATCCACCGGAAGATAGCTACACTGCCCGCCTGGCAAACGCGGGCATAAAGCGGATCGCACAGAAAGTCGGCGAAGAAGGCGTTGAGCTTGCGTTAGCCGCCGCCGCTGGTGATAAAGATGAAGTCGTCGACGAAGCGGCCGACCTTCTCTACCACGTCATTGTGTTGCTAACAGTGCAGGATCTCGGTCTTAAAGATGTTTGCGACCGGTTGAAAACGCGGCACTCCGGCTCTTAGACTATGTCAGAAGAGAAGGACGAACGATGAGAGCTCGGCGCAGGGATGCTGCTGGTATGCCAATGACTTCTCCACGACCCACAGTCGAATTCATTGGCGTACCAGCAGCATCTCGTCAGTCGGTCACGTATTTCATCCAACCGTTGAGCATTGAACAGGTGTTGGTCTGGGATAGGCGGCGCTGTTGACTGTGTGTCGTGGAGACGGCGACGCCTATCCCAGACCGACGCCGGATTAAGAACTCTATTGCGTCGTAATATAAAAAAAACCCGCGAGGAGGACCTGGCGGGTTTGGTGACAATGTCCGAACTTTATTATTTAGCCGGTACAGTTGCCATTCGCACCCACGTACCTCTGGCGCGCCATGGTTATTGTGTGTTTTATCGCAACGAGGTCATCGCTACGCTGGCACAATTCGTGGGTGTCGCAAAAAATCATCGTAGGAGTAGAGCGGACATCACCGCAAAGGTCAAGTTTGGGACCGAAATCGGCATACTACTCATCCCATGGCGGCGGAATCGTGACCGCTCCTTCTGATGCCGAAGACACTGCGCTACGGTATTTCGCCAGTGCTCCACGCGTGACGGGCGATACAGGACGTCGCCAGCGCTCACGTCTCTCGGCCATCACCTCATCACTGATATCAACACTGATTTCCTTGCTTTCGGCATCAATGCGGAGGGTATCGCCGTCTTCTACCAGGGCTATTGGCCCGCCGACGGCGGCCTCCGGCGTTACGTGCCCGACGACGAAGCCATGACTGCCGCCCGAAAACCGGCCATCCGTTATGAGAGCAACATCCTTGCCCAGTCCTTTGCCCATGATGGCGCCTGTCGGACTTAGCATTTCCCGCATTCCGGGACCGCCCTTCGGTCCTTCGTAGCGGATGACAATGACGTCACCTGCTTTGATCGTGTCGTCGAGTATTGCCTGCAGCGCTTCCTCCTCGGAGTGAAACACACGGGCTGTACCCTCAAAGTGCAAACCCTCCTTGCCTGTAATTTTCGCGACCGCCCCCTCCGGAGCGAGATTGCCGTACAAAATCGAGAGGTGGCTGTCTGCTTTGATGGGATTATCGAAGTCCCGAATAATGTCCTGTCCCGGCGGGTAATCGGCAACGTCCGCGAGATTCTCGGCCAATGTCTTGCCGGTCACCGTCATGCAATCACCATGCAACATGCCTTTATCCAGCATGCGTTTCATCAATGGTTGAATACCACCGATCTCAATAAGCTCCGACATAAGATACTTGCCGCTGGGTCTAACGTCGGCAAGCACCGGCGTCCTGGTGCCAATGCGTGTGAAGTCGTCCAGCGACAATTCAACTTCAGCTTCGCGGGCAATCGCCAGCAGATGCAAAACCGCATTCGTTGAACCCCCTAATGCGATGACGACAGCGATCGCATTTTCGAACGCTTCCCGCGTCATGATGTCGAGCGGCTTGATATCTTCACGAATCAGGTGCATCACCGCCTCGCCTGCACGATGACAGTCGGCGACCTTGTCTGCGGAGATAGCTTCCTGAGCGGAGCTGTTGCCGAGGCTCATACCCAATGCTTCAATTGCCGATGCCATGGTATTTGCGGTGTACATGCCACCGCAGGCACCTGGTCCCGGTATCGCCGTTCGTTCGATGTCGAGTAGTTCAGCACCGGATATTTTGCCACCTGACTTGGCGCCAACCGCCTCGAACACCGACACAATATCGCGACGCTTGATTCCTGGCCGTATCGTGCCACCGTAAACAAAAACCGCTGGCCGGTTCAGCCGTGCCATGGCCATGACACACGCCGGCATGTTTTTGTCGCAACCACCGATAGCGACAAGACCATCAAATCCTTCAGCACCGGTAACCGCCTCGATGGAGTCTGCGATAATCTCGCGGGAGACGAGCGAGTAACGCATGCCGGGCGTCCCCATTGAGATGCCATCCGACACGGTTATGGTGTTGAATATGACGCCCTTTCCGCCGGCATCATTGGCTCCTTTTGCGGCTTCCTCCGCAAGGCCACCAATATGCATATTGCACGGCGTCACCATGCTCCAGGTTGATGCAATTCCGATTTGCGGACGTTGAAAATCGTCCTCCTCAAAACCTACTGCACGCAGCATAGCGCGGCTGGGTGCTTGCTCATCGCCATCAACAACAACGCGTGAATAGCGTCGCAGTTCTTTCTCAGTCATGGTATTGCCGTCGCTCTGTTATTGCCCTGCATGATGCAGAGCCTGCGCGGCAGTCTAGCAGTAAACTAGCGGGTTTGCGGTTCGTCGTCGCGGATCGTGACTATGATCTGGCGGTTAATATCCGTCGCCCTTGAGAACCGGTCACTTACGAGTTCAACGACGAAAGTTTCATCACCTTCAACGACAGCATCCTGTACCAGCGGCACCAGCAAGCGTGCTGATCGTTGGCCTGGCCCGAAGGTAATGGAGTGCCCGCCGGGTGCGAAATAGTCTTCGCCTTCAGTCGCTGTGATGTCGCTCACGGTGTATTCGATTACGAGTGGTGAATTGTCGGGGTTGAAGCGAACCAGATCGATCTGTACGGCAGGGTCGGTTTCACGAATTGATACCTGGCTTGTCGAAAATGCGATCGTGTTGGTCGATAAACGGGCCTCGAATTTTCTCTGATCATCATCTTCCAGCGTAAGATTGACAATCGCCAACTCCGAGTCCGGAAAATCAGCCTCACGCAACCGTAGCGTGGATTGCTGATCAACTTCTCGCAATGGATCGGATGCCATGGTCAATGTCACACGGCCACGCGCCTGCCCTGCAGGAAAATGGATTAACCCGGAATTGGATAACGCGTACTGCCCGGCAGCCCAGGGTGAGCGATTGCCACTGAAGCCCACTTCCTCAAGACGCAGGTTCATGGGCGTTGCAAGGTTACTACCCCGCACGAAATCAATGATCACATCAGGGCCATCTTCCCGGATGGCGATATTTACCGCTTTACTGCCGCCGCCGCCGGGACTAAAGGGAATAATTTCTGTTGCTGGCGGTAACGTAGAAAAATCAACCAGCATCGAGTCTGGTCCGATGACCGGACTCTCTTCGACTATGGGTTCGTTAATAATTTCGGCTTCAGTATTTTCCTCTTCAACTGTGGCCGTTACCTCCCCAATCGCATCCGCTTCCTCATCGACACTCAATTCTGGCTCTGGCTCCGATGCCACCACAGGATCCACTATTTCCGGCGTCTGAATTATCGCTACAGGCGCTTCGATGATTGCGGGAGATTGAATTTCCTGCCCGGCGATTTTGTCCAGCAGTGGATCAAGGTATCCGTATTGGTATCCTCCTGCTGCGGCCAAACAGGCGATAAGCAACAGCGCAATAAGCCACTTGCTAACACCGGGTTCATCATCGATATCTGCAAACCGGTCAGGCGCCTCTATCCGAAAAGGTTCGTCCTTGTTTTCATCCAGCGCATCTACAAACTCACGAACAGAACTGAAACGCGCCACGCGCGAATAGGCCAGCCCCTTCTTCAGTGCTTTCCATTGATTGTCATTCAGTCCTGTCAGGCGCTGTGGCTTCATGCCTTCCTGCGATGCTTCGGCAGCGTTACGCGGCCCGAAGACGCGGTATCCGGCAATCAGGCGGTACAACAGGCAACTTAATGAAAATACATCATCAGCGGCTACTGGTTCTTCACTCGTCAAGACCTGCATACTTGAATATGCGGGCGTCAGCGCACCGAGCACGCCTGGGTCGAATTCAGTATCGGCATGCTGTTGCCGTACGCGAGCGACACCGAAGTCAAATAGCTTGGCATCGCCATTGGGCATGATCATGATGTTGCCGGGCTTGATGTCTGCGTGCACGATGCCACGGCTGTGTGCATAGTCGAGAGCGTCGCCTATTTGACGGACAATTCGAAAAGCGGCTGCGTTATCGATAACCGCAGCGTCTTTGGAATCCAGAATGTCAGCCAGAGTTCGTCCTTCCAGCCATTCCATGATCAGGAAATAAAGGTCGTCGTCCCTGTCAAGGTCGATAAAACGAACAATATTCGGATGCACCAGACAGCGACCCTTGGCCGCCTCTTGCTGCAATGCCCGCAGAGCCTGACCATTTTCAGCCAGCTGCGGAGACAATACTTTGATTGCAACCCAGTGGTCCTTGCTGCCTGCTTCAGCCAGTCGTCGATCCATGGCCTTGTAAACGACACCCATACTGCCGCCGGATATCTTTTCCTGCAGCAAGAATCGATCACGTAGCAAGGATCCGACCTGCACCCTGGCATCGGCTGATTTATCGAGGACAAATCCCGATGGAATAACTGTTGTCGCTCCAAACGCATCATCACCCACCGGCTCCTCGAATACGGGCGACGGATTGATCGGGGGCTGCTTGCTGCTCGACGCAGGAACCAGCTCCTCCGGAGTTGGGCTGGTTGCAATGTTCTCGGTCACGTAACGGTCCAGCATGGATTTGACGAGCTGAAAGGTTTCCTTGCGGAGTACTCCTGCTTCGTAGCGTTCCTGCAGGACCTTGCGAATCTGGGCCTCGCTGTTGCCCGTAGTCGTGAGCAAGCGGCCAATTCCATTCTGGATATCGGCAAGCATATCCACGTCATTGGCTGTGGCTTTGAGCTTATCGTCAAAGCTAGCTAGCTGATCAGCGAAGGTATCGCGCACGTTTTCGGATTCTGCATTCATATTCATTTGACATTTTATAGCCTGAGCTCACCCGGAACCCGGAACTGGTCGTCAAATTACCTTCCCGGGGTTGAGGATATTTTTTGGGTCCAGAGCACGCTTCAGGGTCCTCATGAGCGCGATTTCACCCGCATTACGGTATATGGGTAAATATTGACGCTTCAGGTAGCCCACCCCATGTTCGGCGCTAAAGCTGCCTCCCAGTTCGTCCACAAGGTCGTATATCGCTGTAGTTACGCTTGTTGCATCCTCAGATCCTTCCGCCAGCGCCACGTTGTAATGCAAGTTCCCGTCACCAACGTGACCAAACGCAACCAACTGCGCATCCGGGACCATTTCTGTCAGCAATTTTTCTCCTCGCTGCAGGAACTCTTCCATGCGAGATAACGGCACTGAAATATCGTGTTTCAGTGCCTTGCTCTCGGATCGTTCGGCCTCGGCAATTGAATGTCGCATGCGCCAGAGCCGCTCTGCTTCGGCAGAATTCTTGGCAATGACAGCATCGGACAGCAGGCCTTCATTTACTGCCCCCAATAACGCGCTTTCAAGACGTTCTTCGTCCCCACCGATGGCAACATCCAGTAGCACGTACCACGGCGCCTGGTCGTCAAATGGCAATGCCGAATCCGGGATGTGTTTTTCGACCAGGCCGAACACATAACTGGATACCAGTTCAAACGCTTCTACGGTATCTGCTAGCTCGGTTCTCAAGTACGCCAGCAACCTCACGGCATCGCCGGGTGACCCGATCGCCACTAGTGCTGTGCTGATAACGCCGGGCAACGGATAAAGTTTTAGTGTTGCGGCAGTGATGATCCCAAGCGTCCCCTCACTACCAATAAAAAGTTGTTTAAGGTCATAACCTGCCGTGTCTTTTCGCAGCGACCGCAGGCTGTCCACGATGGTTCCGTCGGCCAGCACCGCTTCAAGGCCCAGAACCTGGGCACGAGCCGTTCCGTAACGGACCACATTAATGCCACCAGCATTGGTCGATAGATTGCCACCAATCTGGCAACTGCCCTCCGCACCGAGACTTAATGCAAAATGCCGATCGACGGCGGTAGCCGCCTGTTGGATATTCTCGAGGATGCAACCAGCCTCGACTTCCATTGAAAAATTCGCTGCATCGACGTTCCTGATGGCGTTCATACGAGCTAACGACAGGATGATCTGCGTACCCGACGCATCCGGGACCGCCCCGGCACACATTCCCGTGTTGCCACCCTGTGGTACGACCGCGACATTGGCCTCGGCGCAGACCCGAATCACCGCAGCAACCTCTGACGTGCTCGCCGGTGAAACGAGAATAGGCGTCGCACCGTGAATAGCCGCACGCCAATCCGTCAATCGCGGCTCGAGTTCATCAGCATCTGTCGTCCAGCCTTTCGACCCGACAATATTCTTGAGTTCCTCAAGCAGCATCGTCAAAAACCACCTGTTTCGAAAAAGTTTCCCAGTCGATATTGCTGCCGCACATCACTAATACCACCCGCTTACCTCGCAAAGAATCTCGTAATGGCCCCAGGAGTGCTGCGGTCGTTGCTGCACATGCAGGTTCAATAGCAATGTTCATCGACTTAAACAGAAATCCCATCGTCTTCCGTATTTGCGCATCGTCAATCATTGCGAGTCGGTCTACATTTTTTCGTGTCAGCTCGAAAGAGTATGGCATCGCAAAAGGTGCCCCCAGACTATCGGCTATGGTCGTAACCTTCTCAATACTTTCCGGTTCACCGCTGGCGAAACTACGGTGCATTGAATCCGCACCCTCCGGTTCAACGCCAATGATCTCTACCTCCGGCCGGAGCTGTTTCACAGCGTTTGATATTCCGGCAATGAGGCCACCGCCTCCGATTGGAATGACTAACGCATCAAACTCCGGAACTTGCTCGCAGATTTCGAGACCCACAGTACCTGTTCCGAGTGCAACGGACGGGCCCTCAAAAGGATGTACAAAGAATCGTCCCTCTTTGTCACGGATATCTCGCGCAAGTTCGAATGCATGATGCACATCGTCGGCTATCACCACTTCCGCACCATAGGCCTTGCACGCAGCGACGCGCGATGGGTTTGCGGACGGTGTCATGACAACCTTCGCTGTCGTAGCAACCGCTCGCGCAGCAAAAGCCGTCGCGATCGCGTGATTGCCCGCACTGACCGCTGTGACACCACTTTCGAGTTGCCCTTTTGTCAGACCAAGCAAGGTCGCCAGCGCGCCGCGCGCCTTAAACGTCCCGGTGCGCTGCAGAAACTCCAGTTTGGCGACGACCACTGTATTTCCGCCCAACTCCGCCTCAATAGCCGCGCATCGCATAACCGGAGTGCGCAACGACAAGGCCGTGAGTTGTTCGCGCAAGGCGCGAATCTCTTCAATTTTTGGTCCAGATTCAGGCATTAGTTATGTAAAATGTAACTTCGCGTATTGACTTGCGTTGTTCACAAGTGTTGATTGGGTAATTGAAGCGAACTGTGGCAGAGAATCCACGCTCGCGAAAGTCGCAACGGGCCAAAAAATGGAACTAGATGATTTGTCGAAATCCGGCATACGACGAATAGCTGACTATTCGCCGTATCTGGACCAACTGGCAGGTCTCGTGCAGCAAATGGGGTTGCGGCAGCGCAGCAACCTGACGCATGTCGAGACCGCTTTGCGCAACCATTGGTCGCTTGGACAGAACAGCATTCTGAGCTGGACACCGTTAGACCAGAGCATATTGATACTGGTCGTCCCCCACTATGCCATCGCGGAATACACATCGGCTCGTGATGGCACGATGCCACCGCGCGTTTCACCCCGGTTTATCACTGAATTAATAACCGGTGATCGTCAGCTGACAATTACACAGATGCAAAAAGTTGCGCGTCTGCTCGACATCGAACCGGCCAGCATTCCGTTGCGCGTGCCTCTTGAGGGCAGCGAGATCGAGACGAAAATCATTGAAAAAATGATTCGCAAGTATGGCATCAACTACATTCCGAGCCGGGCTGTGACGCTTTTCGACATAGTGGGCTTTAGCCTCCTGACACCGTTCGAGCAAATGACGCAATTGAACAGTCTCTCGTATTCGCTCAATTCAGCGCACGCAAAAATGCTCGAGGCGGATGTGAATATTGATTTCGCCCGTTCCTCAAGCGGTGACGGATTCTATATCTGGAATCGGGATGAGGGACTTGAGGCGAGCGTCAATCTTTATCATTTCATGCATATCGTTCTGGCCGATAACGCGATAGCAAGAAGCAAGTCTGCGTCAAAGGCCGTGCCGCGGCTTCGAGCATGTTTTCATGTTGGCAGTTGCTACGAATTTCACCAGGCCGAGGGAGTGAATCCAACGACACATGATTTTATCGTCGGAGACGTGACCATTGAACTCGCTCGCATGATCGACGCGGCGCTGCCTGGCCAGATTCTGGTTGGAGACTTCATGGCTGACATCGAAGTCGAAAACGACAAAGGCGAAGTCACAGTTCAACCCAATGTCGACGCAGTGACATTCATGCAGCGCGCACAAGGTAATCTTTCCCAACTGAGTGGTATGGAGTTATCAGGCGAACGCGTAACTGCGATCAAATGCTATTTGACGGGCGAAAACATGGGCGGCGGGCAATTCAACATTCGTCGTCTGACGATCAAGGATAAACACGGCCTCTCGCGCGTCGCGTTCAATGCCAAAGTAAATATCTACCGGGAAGAGGCACAACCCATCCTGTTGGGTATCCAGGATAAGAAATTGCGGGCGCCCGCTCCTGCCTAGTTGATTGCAGCGCGGACGATATTGACAGCCATCCCGTCGCTGAGTCCTTCAGCTCCACGTACGACAACCTCGTCTCCAGCGCTTAACTCACCGAAGACTTCGATGAACGGCCCGGCACCCAGTCCGACAATGACCTTTATCTGGCTGACTGTGGATTGCTCCGTAACTTTGAAAACAGACACACCTTCGCGACGCAAAATCAGCGCGTCCCGGGGAACGGCCAGCACTTCCTTGCTCTCAGCCGTCGGCATTGAAAGTCGGACGCTTTCCCCGACAGTCCATATCTCCGGATTTGCATTGAGGCGCACCTCAAACATGTGCGATTGCGGATCGCCAAATGGAACAATGGTGCGGATTGGCGCATCGCTGTTGCGATAGTCGTTGCTGAGCGACAAAACGTCACCTTTGCGGATAAAGTTAACCGTGCTCAAAGGTGCCCTGGCAATGATCTCCAAAGAATTTGGATCTACGAGGCGCAGGACTTCATCGGCAATATTCAGCCGCTCACCAATATTTCGCAGCCTTTCGGTTACAACGCCGTTGAAAGGTGCCCTGATCTGAGTGATGTGCATGGCGATTTGCGCGTAACCCAATTGCGCTTGCGCGATTTGCTGATCGCTTTTCGCGATTGCGAGATCGGATGTCGTCCGGTCCAACTGGCTTTGCGCCGAAAGATTGCGATTAGACAACTCTTCGAGGCGCTCCAATTCCGACTCCAGAAAGGTAACGCGGGCTTGCTCTCTATCGACTCGACTCTGCGCCTCCATTTCACGAATTTTGAAGGTAAAGTCTTCCAATCGGGCGACCGTTTCGCCTTCTTTGACTTCAGTGCCGACTTCAGCAATCCACGTCAGTTTTGCCGCCAATTCAGATGCCAGCCGAGAATCGAAACGGCTGACTACCGTTCCGGGCACCTCGACGGACGGTGCCAGCATCTTCATGGTCGCCGTTTCAGTAATGACGTTGGCCGGGCCGAATTGCGCTGCCGCGCTGTGCGTCGAAGCAATGCAAATCACCGCCAGAACGGTACAGATTATTTTCCTAATGATCATCAATTAGCCTGCAACCACTGCGTCGTCAGTAGCAACTGGTGCCATGTGCACAATTTCACCCAGGCGCAGCAAGCTGGGCAGGAAAACGAGTGTGAATAGAGTACTGACGGCCATGCCGCCAACAATAACAGCAGCCAGACCCTGATAGACCTCGGATCCCGGTCCCGGTATCAGCAGCAACGGCAACATGCCGAACAAACTGGTCATGGTGCTCATCAAAATGGGCCGCAATCGACGTCGAATCGCCTGCTCGACCGAGCTGCGTCGGTCGAGACCGCCTCGCTCCGCCACGCGCGTCTGGTGTACCAGTAGAATCGCGTTGTTGACGACGAGGCCGAGCAAGGTAATGAAGCCGATCATGGTCAGCAGATTCATCGGCAAATCCATCATACGCAGCATGGCTACGCCACCGACGGTCGCGAGTGGCAGCGCGGCAATGACCAGCAAACTATCGATGAATGATCGAAACAGACCGCTCATTAGCAAATACAAGACCACGATCGCCAGGGTAAAACTCCGCGCCATGCTCCCAAGTGCAGTATTTAGATCATCGGCACTACCGTAGTAGCTGATTTCACCGTCATCCGGCAAATAGCTCATCAGCGCAGGCTCGACCGTGGCTTTGAGAATCTCGATCGACTCCTCCAGCGATACACCATCCGCTGGTGTGATGGACAACGTCAGTGCTCTACGGCGATCGACACGACGTATTTGGTTGGGACCGGCCGTGCGCTCGAGACCGACCAGTTGATCCAGCGGTAGAATTCCACTTGCCGGCGTCGCCAAAGGTGTCGCCGCAAGCTGTTCAGGACTGGACCATTCCGGGGCACGAGATACGATATCCAGCCTGCGGTCGCCGTCAAAAGAATCGCCAACATAAACACCGTCACCAAGTGCGCGAACCACCGTGGACATTTGCCGGCGGCCCCAGCCTGCCTCACTAATCCGACGCTCGTTGGGGATCAATCGCAACTCGGGCTCAGCGAAATCGACTCCCGGTATTGGCCGCGCCTGAGCCCCTGGCAGGTGCTCGGACACAAGCCCCATACCTGCCCTTGCTGCCGCCAGCATCGCGTCCATGTCTCGACTCTGAATATTGAGTTCAATATTGCTGCCGCCACCCATTCTGTCGAAAATTCCCCACTGGTCGGCGAACGCCATCGTATCCGGGAAGCCCGCAAGAATTTCGTTATTCAATTTATCAACAAACGCATCGGAATCATTCGGATCAACCGTCATCGCCCCGACGAAGGCATTGCTACCGAACATACCCATGAAATAGTTCTCTAGCTGCAGATCAGCACCCGCCTCAAGATACGGCGCCATGCGCTCGATTACGACATCCGCGAATTCCTCCTTTCCTGCCGTCACGCTTTGCCCGGGTGGCATGACCACAAACGCGAAAATCCAGCCTTGCTTTCCCTTTGGCAAGTAGTCCGCTGGTGGAAGCATTACCCAGGTTAGCGCTGTTGCACCCACGAACAAACCCGCGATCAACATCCTTCTATTTCGGTTACTGTCCGTCAGACTCATGATGCCGCCGGTGATCTGCTCCCACCAGGCAGCATGTGGGTCGTCATCCCTCGAGTCTCTGATCCATTTTGCTGCAGCCGTTGGAATCACGGTCACAGCAATGATAAGCGACGCAATAACGGCGACAGAAATGACGAGTGCGAGGTCCGCGAAGAGCTGACCAGATATGTCTTTCAGGAACAGAATCGGGAGAAAGATGACGACCGTGGTGGCCGTAGACGCGATTAACGCGCCCCATACCTGAGCAGAGCCCTTCAGCGCTGCTGCTTCTGCTTCCTCCCCGTTTTCACGGAGGCGGACTATGTTCTCCAGGACAACGATCGCAGCGTCCAGTACCATTCCGGTCGCGAATGCCAAACCAGCGAGTGAAATCATATTGAGTGAACGGCCGGTGATCTGCATCACCATGAAACCAGTAAACAGAGAAATCGGTATCGCGAGCGCCACGACGCAGGTCGCTCGAAACCGCCGCATGAACCACCATAAAATAAAAATGGCTAATGTGACCCCGATTAACAGGTTTGTCCGTAACATGGCGATGGATTCTTCGATATATAGGGACTCATCGTAGGCTTGCACGATTTCCAGCCCCTCTCGCTGTAACACACCGCTCTGCAATTCTTCAATGGCCAGCTTCAGTGCCTTCATCACCTCGAGAACGTTTACGCCTTTCTCCACTTGCGCATTAAACGCGATCGAATCAAGTCCGCTTTCCAGCATGAACCCACTGTTGTCACGCATGACAACGTCAATGGTCGCAATGTCACGGAGGCGAACCGGGTTGCCGCCTCGCCAATCAAGCACCATCTCGCCAAAGTCGGATATTTCGTACTGCCCGGCGTAACGCAGTGTGTATTGACGCCGTCCCACTTCGCTAAATCCACCTGACGTGTCGTTGTGGTTCCCCGTCAGTTGTGCGAGCACCGGAATCTCGATCCCCAGAGCCGATGCTTCGTAGGGATCAAAGGTAATTCGTACTTCATTGTCCCTGCCCCCGTAGGCATTCGAATTCGAGATGCCGGGAACACGTTCGATGCGAGCCTGTACAATCTCGCGAACGAAGTCGCTATAACTCGCCATCGGCCTCGTGTTGCCAGCGGCCTGTATCAATGAAAACCACGCGATTGAAGAGCCGAAGCTATCCTGCCCGGCATAAATTCTGGGTTCAGTGACATCGTTCGGATATCGTGGGACTTGATTCAGGCGATTGATGACTTCAATAAGTGCACGCTGCAGGTTCGTCTGAACAGAGAACATCAGACTAATGCTGGCTCTGCCTCGCGATGCCGAGGACTCCATTTTTTCGAGCCCCGGTAGTCCACGCAACATGTCTTCTTGTGGCTCAAGAATCTCAGACTCGATTTCCTCCGGCGCCGCAGTTCGCCACCCGGTCGTAATCTGGATAAACGGACGCTGCACATCCGGGATCATTTGCACGGGTAGGTTAGAGAGCCCGAGCGCACCCATCAATAAGACCAGGAGCACGGCCGAGATGACCGCTACTGGGTTCGAAATCGATGCCTTGGTCAGGCTCAACGGCGTTGCCTCTTCACTCTGACCACGGTTGAAGTCATGGGTTCGCCAGGAAAATGGTCGGGGCGAGAAGATTCGAACTTCCGACCCCCACAACCCCATTGTGGTGCGCTACCAGGCTGCGCTACGCCCCGACCGATGTTTGTGTCACGGCTTTATGCCTTGGGGGTGCAAGGGCCGCTCCTACACGGCAGCAATGATACTTGCCGCGAGTAGACTTTGAAAGCTTGGATTTTAGCGACGCAGAATCTTGAGAAGTTGTTCAAGTTCGATGCGTATCTGTTTGATTATCTGCTGACTTTGCGTGACATCTGACTTGGCATCGTCGCCGGTCAGGCGCTGGCGAGCACCACCGATGGTAAAACCCTCGTCATAAAGGAGACTTCTGATCTGTCGAATGATCAGAACGTCCTGACGCTGATAATAGCGGCGGTTACCCCGACGCTTAACAGGTTTTAATTGTGGGAACTCTTGCTCCCAATACCGAAGTACGTGCGGCTTAACAGCGCAAAGATCGCTGACTTCACCTATCGTGAAGTAGCGCTTACCAGGTATTGGAGGAAGTTCGTCGTTATTCCCCGGTTCCAGCATATGCTTCCACTCGGGCCTTTAGTTTTTGTCCTGGCCGGAAAGTCACCACGCGTCGAGCGCTGATTGGAATTTCCTGTCCGGTTTTCGGGTTTCTTCCAGGCCGTTCTTTTTTATCCCGAAGGTCAAAGTTTCCAAATCCGGAAAGTTTGACCTGCTCCCCAACTGCGAGTGATGCACGCAGCTCCTCATAAAACATATCGACTAA
>Ga0164320_10000320_pt1 | contig 15198 bp, 13 predicted proteins | sample GuaBasSediGuay11_FD_113736 | JGI IMG/M metagenome (GOLD analysis project Ga0164320, IMG submission 113736) | Subseafloor sediment microbial communities from Guaymas Basin, Gulf of California, Mexico - Guay11, Core 4567-28, 0-3 cm | ecosystem: Environmental > Aquatic > Marine > Hydrothermal...
AGCACCAGGAGCTTGCTCGGCAAGGAAGCATTACCGTGCTGCTCAAACACGCTCGCTGGATCGCTGGGATCGATCCGTCGGCCGCGATAACGCAGACTCATGTTTATAGCGAGCGGGTTTCCAGTACGTGCAAGGTAGTCGCCATACACGCCGTTCGCTGCGGATCGGAATGCGTCTCGGGCCGGCGAGAACTCGCCCTCTGACAGCGACGCCGTCATCGGTGCGAGGCTGACGTCGATGGCCTTACCAACGAGGCGAATTCCGCCTCGAACACAACGATAGACGAAGCCCGTAATGCCACTCGTACGATCGGGCTCGGAAGCGCCAAGCGGACTCGGGCGCATCTGTATCGTCCGGTGCATCTTCTCGACGACCTCCGCCGTCGCCTCTGCCGCATCAAAGGTCATACGCGCGGCGCCACGGAGATCCGAAAGATGTGAGCGGTTTGAGGCAGGCATGCCGACTATCCTACGTCTTTACGGTTGATATCGCCGGCTCAATTGCGGTTTTCCATGTGACAGCAACCCAAAGCAATGGTATGGCTAGTTTGTCAACTTACCGGACGTTGTCTCGCTGGGCGCTCGTCGCTCGCTTCGCGCTTGCGGGTTTTTTTGCCGGGTTCTTTGCCTGGGTTCTTGTATTTGGCCTGCGCTTACTTGCGGGCGACAGTGGGCCGACGATAACTTCACTCTTATGGGCGATGCCCAGAGGCGCTTTGTTTGGTGCGATTCTCGCGTTGATTTTGCATGCTTGGTGGCGACGTCATCGGAGTCAATAAGCTACGTGATTGCTACAGACCTATTTCTACTTCCTCGTGCCGGCACCAAATTACAGGAGGGGCCCCAGTGGGGGCCCTTTCTTGTAGGGACGCAATCATTTCGACTTGCAGCTATTACTTTTCTTCTTCCGGAGGAGGTTCGGTGTACTTGATGCTCCGCATCATCTGCATCGCGTCAGGGCCAAATTCAGGCGCACCGTCGCTGGAGAGGAAGAAGCACTTGATCAGTAGTTTTCCCGAGCTGATGACGGCCATTGTCAGATAATCGTATTCACCCCTTTTCGATTCCTTATCGGTTATCGAAAAGAGATGTGCCGAGATGTTTGGTCCTTGGAAGTCGCTGATCGGAATGTCGGTTTCGAACGCAGTGTTCTTGTAATTCTCAACGTCAATTTTGGTGATTTCCATTAAGTCGGTATCGCTGATTGGATCAACGGCGACAACCGCCTGGATATGCACAAGGAAAATCGGTTTTGCTCTGGTTCCAAATGGTCCGAATTGAATATCCGTAATAGAGTCGACAATATTGTAGTCGGGCTTTTTGCCCCATGACTTGGGGAACTCGAATTCGAGTGTGCCACCGCCCACTGTTTTGAAACTTTTATGAATCCAGTCGTCGGCTTTAGCGGCTGCGGAAAACATCAGAACGAGTCCAAAATATACCGCTGCCGTATTTCGGGCGCTTTTCAGTAGCATACTTACCTCCAATGTATTTCTCCTTAGTGTGACTTCACGGCTCTCGCAATGTTCAGAGTACAATGACTTTTTCCGGGGATGGAAGCCATGAATTTGAACGCAATCGCCATCACCGCATTGGCGATGACGGCATTTGCTGCCAATTCAGTGTTGTGTCGACTGGCGTTGGGTGCTCATCTTATCGATGCGGCATCGTTCGCAACAGTCCGCGTAATAGCAGGTGCGGTTGTCCTTGCTGCACTAATGATACCCCGTTGGCGAGGGCGGACTCGGGCATCGGCCGACTGGCGAATGGTCCTTACGCTCTTCGCTTATATGGTTTTTTTCTCGTTTGCCTATATCACACTGAGCACCGGAACCGGCGCTTTGATCTTGTTTGGTGCTGTGCAGTTGACCATGTTTGGCGTTGCGCTGCGATCCGGTGAACGGTTTGGCGCCATCTCCTGGGCGGGCCTGATCATCGCATTCGCGGGTTTGATTTATTTGGTATCGCCTGGTGTAACCGCGCCGGATCCATCGGGCGCATTACTCATGGCCGTCGCCGGATTTGCCTGGGGTGTTTACTCGTTGCTCGGTCGCAGTGTTGCCGATCCGCTCGAAGCCACTGCAAATAATTTTATCTTTTGCGTGCCCCTGGTCATCGCGGTGAGCTTGATGTTCTTCGCTGATTACAATGTGACTCCCGGAGGCGTAATGCTGGCCGCTGCATCGGGCGGCGTTGCCTCGGGCATCGGTTACGCGATTTGGTATAAAGCGCTGCAGGGGTTGACCGCTACGCGAGCTGCGACAGTGCAGCTATCTGTGCCGGCGATAGCAGCGCTGGGTGGTGTACTGCTGATAGCGGAGGATCTGACGACAAGACTGGTCGTTGCATCCGCCGCGACTCTCGGCGGAGTCTGGATTGTTCTTGCCCACAGGACTAAATCCGGCGGCCTGGAGTGATGTTGTTTTAGGGACCTGTAACACAGAAAAAATAGCCAAATTCGGCTACAAATGGTGAATCTTAAGGATTTATCGCGACATGCGTGGTTTGTAGCCGAATATGGGAATATTTTCAATGCCAGGGAATGGCACCTTAAATCGAAGAATGATTCGTTGTATCGCGCTGTTGCTGGCTTTGGCTCTCAGTGGCTGCTCGATATTCGAACCCCAAATTGAACCCATTTACGAGCCTGAAATCGTCAGCGTGCCGGTGATTACGGAGCCAGAGCCGGAGCCAGAGCAACCCATTAAACCTCCCGAGCCGCCGCGCTTACCTCCGGTAGCTATTGTGCTCACCAGTAAACAGCCCGCGTTCCTGGATGTGGCGAATGCTCTGACTGAGCATCTCGATGACTTCCAGATCTTCGACCTGAGCGATAGCAGTCGGCCGCCGGTCTCTGTTCTGCGGGGTATCAATGATTCGAACTCAGGTACCGTTGTTGCTATCGGTCTGCGTGCGGCTAAATCGTCCGTCGCGATGGCCGATATGCCGGTCATATTCAGCCAGGTTTTCAATCACCAGGATTATGGTTTGCTAACCGCCAATAGTCGTGGCGTTGCACCGCTCGCACCACTTGATGCTCAGCTGACCGCCTGGATCAAAGCCGATCCTTCAGTTTCACGCATCGGCATTATCGTCGGCGAAGGCCACGATGATCTGATTACTGAGGCGCGGCTGGCAGCACAGAAGCACGATGTTGAACTGCGTGTCCGCATAGCAAGCTCAGATCAAGAGACGCTCTACCTGTTCCGGCGGATGTCTCATGATATCGATGGTTTCTGGCTGTTTCCAGATAATCGAATTCTCAGCGCACGATCATTGCAACAAATACTGGAATCTGCGAAGCGAGGACAGGTGGCCGTTGCTGTGCCCTACGAATCGATGTTGACGATGGGCGCGACCATTAGCATGGCGACACAAGCAGATGACATTGCTGCGACCATCGCCAAAATTATTCGGCAGATTCACGCCGGCGGTCTGAGTAGCGTGCCAGCCATTAGTCCGCTGTCAGCGGTTCGTGTTGTAACGCGCACAAGCGCCAAGGTTGCGAACCGGTGAAAGCACGCCTGCTTGCATTTGTCGGTAGCGTTAAGGAACGTTTCGGCCGACAAAATCAGAACAACAAGCCAAACAAGCGAGCACTTGTACACGAGATATTATCCATTCAGGTGTTGAGCGCTACGGTCGTTGGAATGATGGCGATCAGCGGGCTCTACTGGGGAGGCCAGTGGATATTGCAGGACAATTACAGTCGCTGGGCCTTGCAATGGACCGAACAACTCAACGACCTCGGTTCTCCCCTGTTTCTTATAGACGATCATGAAGCGCGACTAAGTCTGGACAACTTTGTTGAGCGTTATCCGGAAATTGACCAGGTTATCTACTATGCGAAAGACGGCAGTGTTTTGCACTCTGTGGACTACCCTGGAGATATTGATGCGGTAGAAGCCCTGTCATCTACGCAGTTGGAAGACGCGATCGCCGTTGTTGCAGACAATAAACCGTATCTGATGTCCAGTGGCATGCTCGATCCGCGGCAATTTGAGATTCTCGCGCCTGTCTGGATCGAGTCGATTCCTGATGACGGGCTGTTCGGCTTCGACGCAGCCACTGCGGATGATACAGCCAACATCGAGCTACTCGGTTTCGTAAAGATGAAGCTCGACTTCGTAATGTTTCATGATCGATTGCTGTCCAATATCCGATTTGCAGTTGTCATTCTGGCGGTATTTCTAATCGCGTTCGCGCTGTATGGACGCCACGCTTTGCGCAAGGCACTGGCATCTATTTCGGAGTTGCAGATACCCATTCAGGAATTGGCCAAGGGAAATCTGGCGGTAAAATTCGAGCCGGCACAACACCGGGAGATTTCCGACATTGTCGAGGCCCTCGAGACCACTGCTTCGGCGTTAAGCGAGCGAGATGCACAGCTACAAAAACTTGCGAATCACGACAGTCTGACCGGGCTTTTCAATCGACGTCGTTTCAACGAAGAGTTACGAAAAGAAGTCATGAGTGTGATGCGAAAGGACCATTCCAGCGCTCTTTTCTTTATCGATCTCGATCAGTTCAAGTCCATCAATGATGCTTGCGGACACGCGGCAGGCGACCGGCTCATTTGCAAGGTTGCCGATGAACTACAACGTAGCGTGCGGAAAGGAGATGTAGTTGCGCGCATTGGCGGCGATGAGTTTGCAATACTTGTTCGTAATGTGGACGTCCTCGGTGCAGAGGCCTCCGCAGAGAGCATTCTTGCCAATATGCGGCGCATGGCCCACATAGAAGGAGAGCAGGTCTTTCACGTGCATTGCAGCATCGGCATTACGATCATGACCGGCGATAACCTGCACCATGATGAGCTGGTCAATCAGGCGGACATTGCTTGCCGCGCTGCTAAATCTGCTGGCCGCAACCGAATGCGTGTTTTCTCCCAGGAAAACGAAGATGATGAAAGCAACAAGATCGACGTCAGCTGGATGACCAGCCTGCGGGAGGCGCTTGATGACGATAAGTTCGAGATACGCTTTCAGCCAATCAACAACATATTAACGGGCGAGACAACACATCATGAGTTGCTCATCAGGCTGCGGGCGGAAGATGGAACTTTCATATCGCCAGATGCATTCTTACCGTCCGCAGTGCGTTTCGGCCTGATGCACGAGATCGACTTCTGGATGATACGCCACGCAGCTATGGCGTATGCGGAGCACTCGCATCCCGGGAATCGACTGAAATTTTCAATCAACTTGTCCGCTAATGCATTCGAAGATGACGATCTAACCGGATACGTAAAAGAAATGTTCAAGAAGTACGATGTGAAGGCAAGTGACATTGTTTTTGAAGTGACCGAGAGCCTTGCTGTTCGTCGCCCACTGCAGGTTGATCGTCAAATTTCGACCTTGCGTGATCTTGGCTGCCAGTTTGCACTGGATGATTTTGGTACTGGATATAGCTCCTTCAGTTACCTGCAAAAGTTACAGTTTGACTACATCAAAATTGATGGCACGTTCGTGCAAGACCTTCCCAATAACCCCGTTGATCAAAAGATGATCAAGTTAATTGCCGAGGTTGGCAGGGAAGCGGGAATGCAAACCATTGCTGAGTATGTACGTGACGTTGAATCACTCGAACTGTTGGCAGAACTCGGAGTGGACATGGCGCAAGGTTACTTCGTCGGCCGACCCTCAAAAGTACCGAAGAACAAGGCTACGCCGATTTCTCTGCGCTCACGGCGTCAGCAATTCTCGCGGATAAACTCGCCGAGCATTTGAAACTCGTCAACGCGACGGCTGCCCTTGCGCCACACCATACCGATATTGCGATAACTGTTTTCACTCAGTGATTGCAGGCGCACACGCGTATTTCGCAGCAATGAGCTTCCCCGCGCCATTTCAGGGAGGAAAGAGATGCCCAGATCTGCATCGATCATCTCTATCAAGGTAAGCAGACTGCTGGCGCCGAAGCGGCGGACCTTCTCAGTATCGCGGATTTTGCACGCGGCTAGTGCATGGTCTCTAAGGCAATGACCATCTTCCAGTAGCAGAACACTGTCGGCATCGAGCCTGTTGAACTTGTAATTCTCGGGATCGACTCGATCGGTACCTTGGCGATACGCCAGGCAAAATTCGTCACGAAACAGGACCTGCTCTTCGACGCCATGCATGGCCCAGGGCAGAGCAAGCAATAATAGATCGAGTTCGCCGCCCATTAATCGTTCGTAAACTCGCTGCGTCTGATCTTCGATCAGGTACAGCTGCAGCTTGGGGAACGCCTTGCGTATCTTTGGCAAAATACTCGGTAGAACGAAAGGAGCGATGGTCGGGATGACTCCCAATCGCAGCTCGCCGCACAGTGGATCGTTATTACCCTGGGCAATCTCAACCAGGCTTTCCACATCTCGCAAGACGAGGCGGGCCTGCGTGGCAACGTCCTGGCCAATTGATGTGATAGTGACGCTTCGGTTCGTGCGGTCTACCAACTGTGTCGAAAGCGCAGTCTCAAGCTCCTGAATGGCATTGCTGAAGGCGGATTGTGAGACGAAACAACGTTCTGCTGCATGCCCGAAATGTTGTTCCTCGCAAAGCGCCAGAAAGTAGCCGAGTTGTTTCAGTGTCGGTAATCGCATGATCGAGAAAATAGCATATTGTGATAGAAATAACCCATTTTATTAATTACTTGAAAATCTCTATGCTGGCGCTATTCAAACTACTGGAGCAAGAAATGTTGAACAATCTCGAAGGACAGCACATTCCTGACGTTACATTCCGTACCCGCAAAGAGCATGAGTGGGTAGATGTTACGTCCGCTGATATTTTTGCTGGCAAGACCGTCGTCTTGTTTTCACTCCCGGGCGCATTCACGCCGACATGCTCGTCTTCTCATGTGCCACGTTACAACCAGTTAGTGCCGCTGTTTCAGGCCAATGGTGTCGACGATGTCATCTGTGTTTCTGTTAACGATGCGTTCGTCATGAACGAATGGAAGCGTAGTCAAAATGCAAACCGCGTGACCTTCCTGCCCGACGGCAATGGTGATTTTTCGGACAAGATGGGTCTTCTTGTTAATAAGGAAGATCTGGGGTTCGGCAAGCGTTCCTGGCGCTATTCAATGCTCGTCCGTGATGGTGTAATCGAGAAGATGTTTATCGAGCCGGAAGTGCCCGGCGATCCGTACGGTGTTTCCGATGCCGACACGATGCTCAATTACCTGGCCCCGGAAGGCGAGCTGCCACTCGATGTTGCAGTGTTTACTCGTGACGGCTGCCCGTTCTGCGTGCGCGCAAAAGGATTACTCAACGACGCTGGTATCGAGTTCGAAGAACTCCTGCTAAACCGTGATTACACAGATCAGACGTTGCGAGCGGTTTCGGCCAGCATTACTTATCCGCAGGTGTTCATAGACGGCACCTTGGTTGGCGGGTCCGACGAACTTGCAGAATGGCTGCAACAGCGCGATGCCAGTATGACTCGCAACGCCGCCTGACACGACCGGATCCTAGAGGTCCGAATCTGGCTAGTTTGAGTCCGGAGTATGCGTATACTTTGCGTATGCTCCGGAATTCAAACATTGCAGACAACGAAGTATTCGAACGTGCGAGGTTGTCTCGCGATGCACGTTTCGATGGCCGATTCTTTATCGGTGTCAAAACAACCGGAATATACTGTAGGCCGATCTGTCCGGCGAATATGCCAAAAAGTCAGAACGTTTCATTTTATTCGACGGCAGCAGCAGCAGGTGAAGCGGGCTATCGCCCCTGTCTTCGATGTCGACCTGAGTGCGCCCCCGGCACTCCCGCCTGGGAAGGAACATCAACAACAGTTCGCCGTGCTCTGCGCCTCATTGCCGATGGTGCATTGGACGATGGTGACATAGAACATTTGTCCGGGCGGCTTGGTGTGACCAGCCGCCACCTGCGTCGTCTGTTCCATAAACATCTCGGTGCCAGTCCACTCGCGGTAGCACATACGCAAAGGTTGCACTTCGCGAAGCGTCTCATTGACCAAACCACTCTGCCGATGGCCGACATTGCCGTCACGTCGGGCTTTGGCAGTACGCGCCGATTCAACGACGCATTCCGCAAGACTTACGATCGAACACCGCGAGAGTTACGACGGCGACGCGCCGTCAGCGAGCCGTCCGCGGGTCTGACCGTGCAATTGCCCTATCGCACGCCTTTTAGCTTTGCACAGTTGCTGCAGTTTTTTGCGGCCCGGGCGATACCTGGTGTTGAAGTTGTGCGCGATGGGCGGTACTTGCGTAGCGTCACTATCGACGGGGTGCATAGCATCATCGACCTGCAAGATGATGGTGCGAACGTCTTGTTGACCGTGCATGGTGCGGGCACCCGATCACTGTTACCGATTATTCAGCGCGTGCGTGGCATTTTTGATCTTGATGCATCGCCTGACGATGTTACGAGTGTCCTGTCACGGGACAAAACTCTTAAAGCGTTGCTACGCAAGCAGCCGGGTATTCGTGTTCCTGGTGTCTGGGACGGATTCGAGCTGACCGTGCGAGCAATTCTCGGTCAGCAGATATCGGTTGTGGCTGCGACTACGTTGTCCGGCCGACTCGCGAAACGCTATGGCGAACCAACCGATGTTTCAGTTCCCGGTGCAAAAGATGAACAGACACCGCAGCTGATATTTCCGCGACCGGAAAAGCTCTTGCGTGCACGCCTTGGCGATCTGGGAATCATCAGGAGCCGGGCGGATACTATCAGGAGAACTGCCAAGGCCGTGGTTGAAGGGCAAATCAGTTTTGATTCTGCGCAGAGTGTCGATGACTTTTGTCAGTCGCTGGTCGAGATAAAAGGTATCGGCGAGTGGACGGCACAGTATATTGCCATGCGAGCCCTGAAGGACCCTGATGCTTTCCCGCATTCTGACCTGGGGCTGCTGCGAGCATTCGATGCGCCTGATCGCGAACGTATGAAGCCCACAGAGCTCAAATCTCGTGCTGAGGCGTGGCGTCCGTGGCGAGCTTATGCGGCACTTTTATTATGGAGTTCCGGCGAGAACTCCGGAGGTTGAATGATGTACTACTGTTACCTTGAAACCCCGATCGGGGAGTTGTTATTAGCTGGTGAGGAAGGCGCGTTGTCGATGATTGGCTTCCCGAAAGGCGTAATGCGACGCGACCCGGAGCCCGACTGGATCTACAACGAAGAGCCGCTCGAAAATGCACGCACGCAGCTAACAGAATATTTCTCCGGCCAGAGAAAAGACTTTGATTTACCGCTGAAACTTGATGGCACCGAGTTTCAGGTCAGCGTGCTTGAGGCGCTGCTCAAGATACCGTATGGAGAAACGACTTCCTATGGTGCCGTCGCCAAACAAATTGGCCGGCCAAAGGCGGTGCGAGCGGTAGGTGCTGCCAACGGCAGGAATCCAATTCCAATCATCGTCCCGTGTCACCGGGTGATCGGTAGTAGCGGCGATCTCACCGGCTTCGGTGGTGGGCTGGACACCAAAGAAGCGCTGCTCAGGCTGGAAGCCGAAAACAGCAATGGACTATTGTAGGAGCGGCCCCTAGGCCGCGAAGCGTCGCGGCCTAAGGGCCGCTCCTACAGTCTTTTATTTTCCATTGCGTGGATTACAGTGGAAGCTTCAACACCTTCGATCAGGCGATCATCACTCTCGATCGTCGTAAACTCAGATTTCAGCGGCAGTATCCCCGCCCAGATCGGAATATCGTAGTCGGCGTCTTCATCATCAGGCATGCCCGTCGAAATCTTGGCAGATGCCGATTCGATATCCAGAGCGATAATGCCGGTTTGCTTGATTTCATTCTCAAGTGGTTCGCGCAACTCATCCCAGCGCCCCGGCATTGTGCATTCCGTTATGACGCGTAACGCGTGAAGTTTTTCATCTGGATCTTCCACCAGTCGCGGTGACCCGAAAACCGTAGCAGAACGGTAGTTCATCGATGAGTTAAACGCCGAGCGCGCGTAGACCAGCGCATCGACGTGCGTCACGTTCATGCAAGCCGTGCTGGTGCCTTCAAGCAAGCGAATCACCCGAGCCTTGCGCGCGCCGTGCAGAAACACGACTTCGCCTTCGCGGCCATACAACATGGGCACGACAATCGGCTGGCCATCCTGCACAAAACCAACAGAGGCGAGCAAAGCCGAATCCAGTATCTTGTGTACTGTTTCTTTATCGTACGCCGCTTTCTCGGGGATCTGCCGGACTTTGTTTTGCCTACTGACTTCGTATTCTTCGCTCACCGATCAAGTCTCCGCATTAACTCAGGAACATCGGCGCCAGCTTGTAGGCGACGGCCGATACCAGCACGATACCAATAAGATTTAACGCCAGGCCGGCTCGCGCCATGCGCGGAATAGTCAACATTCCGGACCCGAACACAATGGCGTTCGGCGGTGTCGCAACGGGCAACATGAACGCACAGCTTGCGGCGAGCGTCACCGGCACAGCCAGTATGATTGGGTCGTAACCCGCCTCGATCGCCACAGCGCCTACAACCGGAAGGAAGGTCGCAGTTGTAGCGATGTTGCTGGTTAGCTCGGTCAGGAAAATAATCAAAGTCGCCGCGACTATAACGATCACCACCAACGGCAATGTGCCCACTTCATGCAGACCGCCCCCGATCCATGCGGCCAGGCCGGTTCGCGACACGGCGCCGGCAAGCGTCAAACCACCACCGAATAACAACAGTACACCCCACGGTAATTGCTCCGCGTATTTCCAGCGCAATAACAGTGGGTCCGATTTTTCACCGCTTGGGAGCAGGAATAACAAAATGGCGCCGGCGATGGCGATGAGTGAGTCATCGAGTGCTGCGAGCGCCGGAATCTTTACCAGCATGGGTCGCAGTATCCATGTCGAGGCCATTAAGACGAACACAATGGCAACACGAATTTCCGGCACTGTGATGTTTCCCATTTCCTGCTTCATGCTCTTGAGTGCTGACAGGCCCTCCGCAGAAGTAACGAAATCGACCTTGAATACCCACCTTGTCAGGGTGAGCCAGGCCAGCGGCAACATCATTGCTGAAAGCGGCAAACCCACCATCATCCAGTTTGCAAAATCGATACTCCTGCCGTAGTTCTCTTGCATGAAGGCCGCGAACATCGCATTTGGTGCCGTACCAACGAGGGTTGCGATGCCACCGATTGTCGCGCCGTAAGCGACGCCGAGCAGCAGTGAGAACTGGAAGTCTTCCTTTCCCTTATCGTCCAGGCTACCGACAGTCTTGTGTATAACCGCAATGATCGATACGGCGATCGGTAGCAGCATCATTGTGGTCGACGTGTTCATTACCCACATGGAGATGAGTGCACTGGCGAGCATGAAGCCACCGACCAGCGAACGCCCATTACCACCGGCGTGTTGCAGTACAGTTAAAGCAATTCTTCGATGCAGATTCCAGCGCTGCATTGCGAAGGCGACGATGAATCCACCGAGGAACAGGAAGATGACCTGGTTAGCGTAGGGTGGAACAGTGTCCTGAATACTTGCGATGTCGAACATCGGAAACAGGACAATTGGCAGTAATGCCGTTACAGCGATAGGAGCGGCTTCAGTTGCCCACCAGACAGCCATTAATATTCCGATAGCGGCTGTCGTCCACGCCGCTGTGCTCAGTTCATCCGGCGCGCCTGCAAGTAGCATGATGACGAACAGGCCGGGCCCCAAAAACATTCCAACTTTCTGGCTGGTCGATCGTCCCCCGATCATTGCACCGTTATTCATTCGTTAAGGCTACCTGTTCTTCGTCCGTCCGTCGTTAAATTTCGAGTTTTTTCAAAAACCACCTAAATATAGTGGTTTTCTCGCCTTCCAATACTATATGTAGTAGCATCTCGTGCGTACCAATCTGGTACGCACGGAGATGAGATGTAGGAAGGCAAGCGGGTAAACTGCCATGCCGGATGCATGACTCGAAGGCGGGTGATACGTGAACCCTCTCAACACGTCGCCTATACAACTGGTTACCTGCAAGCAGCTGTGGCCAACGACGAAGTGGAATACCAACCGGGAATCAGAGCACGCCGAATACTGTTGCAACATAGATGTTTCAAATTATTCGAAAGCGATCTGAACCCAGCCGAATACATCTTCTGCTTAATATGCCGCCCAGTTTATGGGCGGCTTTTTTAATGCCACATTAGAAGGCGTCAATGAATTCACGTTTTGGAAACACGCTTATCCTTGCTGTTGTTACAACACTGCTGACGGGCTGCGCGGGCGGACCACCCAAACTTCCGTATCCCGCATTCATTCAGGTTGATGAGCTGGAAGACATCTTCATGGCCAGCCTGCCCGGAGTCCGGGCGAAACAGCTGTCGGGTGATCCACAGACACGTCGCACCAGTAATCGGGTTGATTTGCCGAGAGACTGGAAGGGCACCAGTGGCGGGTCGCCGGGTCGTTCTTTGGAAATATTCGTAGTGGATGGCGAATTGAGTGTCGCGGACGTGTCGCTGAAGAGCGGCGGATATGCATACCTGCCAGCGGGCTCCCTGGGATTCAACCTGACGTCTGACGAAGGAGCTCGAATCCTGTATTTCGTGGGTGATACCGATCCAGATGCTGTCATTCGGTCACCAATAATTATCAACAGCGGTTTGCTGGACTGGCAACCCACCGCGAAGCTTGGTGTCAGCTCGAAAGAACTGCGTAAAGACCCGGGCAGCGGCGCCAAAGTCTGGCTTGTTCGGGTATCTACCGGAGCGTCGCAAGGGTGGGAGTCATCGAGTGCCGTGCGTGAGGGCTACCTGGTCTCAGGCAATCAACAATACGCTGAGTGCGTGAATGGCGAGATAGAGAGCTGGCAATATGCTCCGGGTGGATATTTCTATCGCCCGGCAAAAACGATCAGTGGTGGCCCGGAGTCGTTTGCATTGACCGATTCAATTTGGATGCTGCGAGAGACGAGCCATGGCAACGTGACCCAGTGGCCGTCGTGTGTGGTGCAAAAAGCGAACTAGCTCCGCTGGGGCGTACGTCCTATTTCTTGACGAGCTTTGTAATCTTGCTGCCGAGCGACATGAGCTTGGTCAGGGTGCTGGTCGGAATTTCGCTGATTTGCTCATACCAGTCACTGGTTGATTCGACGAACTGCAGCATGTTCTGTATACGTTCTTTGGTAATCGTATCAGTTTCCTTTTCCGCCTGAACTTCAGCGGCACAGCCCTTGAGCATAGCGAGCGTCGGGTTGAGTTCCTTTTGCTTGCGTTGCTCAATAATCACCCGGAACAATTCCCATACGTCGTGCAGAGATTCAAAATAGTCGCGTCGATCACCCAGCAGGTGAGTCATGCGAACGAGACCGTGACTTTGAAGTTCGCGGATGCTGGTGCTGACATTTGAGCGGGCAACAGAAAGCAGGTCAACGATTTCATCGGCGCGCAGGGGCTTTGGTGACAGGTAGAGCAGGGCTTGAATTTGAGCGACGGTGCGGTTGGTGCCCCAGCGTGTGCCCATTTCACCCCAGTGAAGGACATACTTTTCTACGGCAGGGGTCATTTGCATCAGTTATTTCTCTTGTTTCTGTTTAAACAGAAATTACATCTAACTGACAAATTTTTCAATGCTTTCGCTGGCCGATCCGATTATCAGCTTACGCCAGGAAAGTGATATCTTTAGTACTCGCACATGACTGACAGCCCCTTGTACAACGCAGAGACAATTACCATCGATAGCAGCGATGCATCGATCGGTATGTATGTGTCCAGACTCGACAGACCCTGGCTCGAGACGCCGTTCGTATTCCAGGGGTTTACGGTAAAAGACCGAACAGAGATTGAGTTGCTGCAGTCCTACTGCCGCACTGTATATGTCGACGTTCGGCGTAGCGGGCTTACGAGATTACAGGTCAAGAAATTGTTGGGGTCGAGTTCACTCCGATCGCAATCCGGTCAGGCTAAACCTCGCAAGAAAAAATCCAGTGGAAAATGGTTTCGCCGTTTGCGAAATCTGTTGCTGCGATATGGCCTCCTGCGAGAACGGCAAGCGGAATCTGAGCCAGGAGTCGATGGCTATAAGGTTACGTCGACGATGCGAGGCGAAGCGTTGAAAGCATTTGCCGCGTACAAGGCGCTGGTATTGCAACATAGCGAAGTCATCAAGTTTGTGGAGCGCAAAGGAAGTCTTCCTGAAGGCGTTCTCAAGAAAGCGGTGCAACCATTCATCGAGAGTATCCTGCGTAATCCAGATGCAATGGCCTGGACGATATTTTCCCGCAGAGACAATGGTCGAGGCTTAGGCCGGGCTGTGGCGACGTCGGCATGGTGTGTCATGTTCGGGCGCCATCTTGGGTTTGACCGCGACGGCCTGAACGACCTCGCCGTCGGTGGCTTGTTACTCGATATCGGTCTGCTTCGCGTTCCGGCACGCATCCTCAATATTGAAGGTGAACTGACTAAACAACAACATTCGATATTGTCAGAACATGTTGAGTTCGGGTTGCAGATGCTCGAGAGGTCCGGGCAATTCTCGAAAAATATCCGCGACATGGTTGAGCATCATCACGAACGTGCGGATGGCACAGGTTATCCGCAGGGTTTGCAAGGCAATAAGGTTCCGATCTATGGTCGAATAGCAGCGATCGCAGATTGTTATGACGCGATGACAACGACAAACGCATACTCCCCAGCGTATGGCGCCTTCGATGTGGCGAGATCGTTGCATGAAATGCGCGACAAGGATTTTGCAGCGGAAGTCGTGGAACAGTTCCTTTGCACTGTCGGGATGTTTCCTACGGCAAGTGTGGTCGAACTGAACGATGGCACAATTGGCCTCGTTCTTGAGCAGAATCGCGACAATGCGTTGCGGCCCAAAGTTATGGTTTTGCTAAACAGGGATCATAGTCGGCTCAGCAAGCCCAAAATTCTGGAAATGCGTGACTTGCCAGTGGATGCAACGCATGCAAGAGCCAACTGGATTACGAAGGGCCATGAGCACGGCGCATTCGGAATCGACCCGAAAGACTATTTTAACTCAGGTGCTTAGTGCCTCGAGGAACACTCGTTCATGGCACGGTCGCGGTAATAACAACGCGGTGCGGGGCGGGCCAGCCTTCCACTGTGTGGGTCGGATCATTCGGGTCCAGTGCTTCGCGCAACGATTCGAATGCCATCCACTCGGTGGATCTCTGCTCATCGACGGTTGTCATCGATGTATCGATCACCTCGATGTCCTTGTAGCCTGAGCGCGTCATCCAGGTCGTCAACTCCTTTATCGTTGGCAGCAACCAGACATTTCTCATGCGTGCATAT
>Ga0164320_10000321_pt1 | contig 15183 bp, 15 predicted proteins | sample GuaBasSediGuay11_FD_113736 | JGI IMG/M metagenome (GOLD analysis project Ga0164320, IMG submission 113736) | Subseafloor sediment microbial communities from Guaymas Basin, Gulf of California, Mexico - Guay11, Core 4567-28, 0-3 cm | ecosystem: Environmental > Aquatic > Marine > Hydrothermal...
CACGAACCCCCGCAAGAGTTCCAAAGCAGGGACCGGTGAATCCGACATACCGGTGACGTTCGGCGGGTTGACCTTCGCCATCGGTGAGCGCGTCTTCAGCGACGAAGATGGGATTCTTGTTATTCGGTAGCCGCTGCAACGACCCCCTGAACTCGCAAAGCAATGGGACGGGTTGTGGTTCCCATGTTGAGCGATACACAGACAACCAAGACGCCGTGTTACCAACCCAGCTCGACCGCAAGCGTGTCACTGACGACGGCGAGAGCGTCGCCTGGGAGGCCGGGATCCGCCACCTGACTGCCAAGTTCTACAACCCACTGCTCATCGGTAGGACTGTTCCGGAATTCATGGAGGAGAATCGACCGACCGAGCAGAACACGCACCAGGGCCATACAGTCGGCTCCCAGAGCACCGGCCTGCGCCAGCTGCCTCAGGTCAAAGAGATCGCGTGCGGCGGCGCGCTCGACGTACGCCGTTAGCTTCATCGCACCAAAGGCGTCGATCGTGGGGACGGGTAGTTCAACAGAGTGCGGCAGGTCCGAGTATTTGAGACGTACCGACATGAGCTGTGAGGGCAGCTGCATCCACTCGTGTCGGCGCAGGATCACTTGTACCTGAACACGCAGATCGTCAACACTCAGGGCATAGGTAACAACACCGCTTCGACTCGAACGCGAGATCACAGCAATGCCGGGGAACTCAAGGCGTACCGCGTTCGTGGCACGATCCACGAGTTTGTCGGCGTCCCCTTCAACCAGGAGCAGGTCCAGATCCTCTGACAGTCTGACATCAGGCAGATGGGTCCGGTTCAGGGTGGTTCCCCCGATGAAGATGACACTTTCTGCCCCGGCCACGCCGTCGATCAGGTGCGACAGCAGATGATCTCTTCTCACTTGTCGTTCCGGCACACCAAGAAGCGCAGCGGCGCCTCGTATCTCCCTGTCGTCAATCATCACGGATCCCGAATGAGGATCGATCGGTTGGCTCGACCGGACGAAGGCCTTGGCTCGCCACTGGATGTCGTGGGCGTTCGAGCGTTGGCGCATCGGGGACCAAGGCATCAGCGAACCAGCGTGCCCGCCGATACGATGGGAGGGCACGCTGGTTCGCTGCGAGATCGCGCGCTATCTCCCAGTCGGCTTCCAGCGATAGTGTCCGGAGCACTTCCTCGGCGGTCCCTAGCGTGACGCCCGCTTGTTGGGGCTGGCGAGCAACGTCGAGCAACGCCTGTTCAACCGTACTCACCCGACCCTGGCCGAGTTCGCTCCGCCAGACCTGGGTTTCGAACTCTGCTGCATTCCGGTGCAGGAAGTGAACCAGTCCGGCCGTGGTGGTCATGAAGCGTCGCCTCGCTGGTACGGCTACGACCGCGCTACCCAGCGCCCGTGGGACAAGTCCCAGTACTCGAGCGGCAGAGATACCCACGAGTGCGACCTCGCTCACCTCGTAGTCAGCCACGGCGATACCCAAAGCGACCGCTTCGACTTCGGGAACCCACGATTGATCGCCGATCCACGCCGCTTGGGGCACGGCGTAGTAACCGTGTGCCAGGTGGAGGAGCACACCTTGTGAAGCAAGGCGCTGCACCTCTTGTGCGGGAATCGCATACAGGTCCTTGAGGTCGCGAGGTCGCACAACGCGATTCGATCTACGTAACAACTGCTCCGGAATAGTGAGTGAACGCGACATCTCCGCGCTGATTATAGGTTACAGACCTAGTTTCGGCGCGCACTTCGGCGCATCGGGGCTTCACGAACTCCCACGGTTGTAGATCGTTGGTTGTTTCGTCGATGCCGCTCCTGGGTCTCGACGACATCGATCAGGCCATCGACCGCTGCGAAGTCGGCTCCGTTGCGGGTCTAGAGCAAGGTAGGCACGACTACCACCGACATGTGCGACCTCGATCGGCACATCAGGCGACAGTACGGAAAGAGTCAGCGTAGTCGCCATGGCAATCAGGTCTGATCGTTCCCCAAGGGCTTCAGCTATCCGGGCAATGATCAAGTCGTGGGCTGCACCAACGAGTCCTGCACCGTCCGATTCCTCTGTCCCCGGGTGGAGCATCGGGTGGCACCTACAATGCGACCAACGGACGAGTCCGTGCGTTGCGCGTGGTCTTTTCGCACCGTGCGCGTCCAGAGGAGGGTCTCATGCGTATTGCCATCGTGTACGACAGTCGAACCGGAACAACCAAGGCCGCAGCCGAGAAGATGGCTGATCTGGTCACAGGCAAAGGCCATGACTGCAGCGTGGTGCCGGTCGAGGGCGCCGACGCGGCGGAGGTGTCGCGCGCCGACGCCGTCTGCATCGGCAGTTGGACCGAGGGTCTGTTCTTCATCCTCCAGCATGCGACCAGGGCAACGATGGAGTTCATCGGCACGCTCTCGCTCGAGGGCAAGCACGCCGTGGTGTTCTGCACGTACAAGACATCGTCCGGCAAGATGCTCCCCAAGATGGCACAGGCCATGGAGGATCGAGGGGCGCGGGTCACAGGTCAATTCAAGGCGCGTGGCCCGGACATCCCGGGAGGCTTCCCTGCCTGGGTCGATGAACTTGGCAGTTGAGCGTGTCGGCGATAGGCGCAGTCATCGGAACGACCTCGATCGCAAATCTTGATCTTGCAGCCCTGAATCATTGACGAGCGTATCGACACCGGCAACCATGGTTACATGACGGATCAGGCCTTGGCGACTGAAACTGCGGATTATCTCGGGCGTCTTCGTGTTGAACGAGGCCTTGCCGAGAACACGATTGTTGCGTACAGGGGCGACCTCGCCGGCTTCGTGGAGTTTGCCGCTCGCTATGGCGTGTCCGAGGTGGATGGTGTCGACCGCAAGCTCATACGGAGATTTGTCGCGAACCTCACGACCCGGGGCTACGCACCGAGGTCGGTCGCACGAAAGGCATCGGCTGTACGTGCGTTCTTCGGGGACCTTGCAAGACGCGGAATCATCGATCACAACCCCGCTGTAGGCGCGCCACAGCCGAAGCGTCCGCAATCCTTGCCCCGCGCGATTCCGGCCGGCGCTCTCGGCAGAGCACTCGATGAACTGGACGGATCCGACCCGATCGATGTCCGCGATCGGGCGATTCTCGAAACACTGTACGGAACCGGACTCCGAGTCTCCGAGCTTGCATCTCTGACGATCAAATCGTTTGACGAAGGATCGTTTGTTCGGGTGCGTGGCAAGGGGAACAAGGACCGAGCCATACCGATCGGTGGTGAGGCACGCCGAGCAATCGACAGATACCTTGAGGACGCCCGTCCGAGAATCGTGACTGCCGAGTCAGGTAGTTCGCTCTGGCTCGGGTTGCGAGGCAAGCCACTTGGTCCTCGTGGCGTACGGAGAGTCGTGCGAGCCAGGGTCGGTACGTTCCCTCATGCGCTTCGTCATTCGTATGCGACGCATCTGCTGGAAAACGGAGCAGATCTTCGCTCCGTGCAAGATCTACTCGGCCACACCGAGCTCGCGACGACGCAGATATACACTGCCATTACACGAAGGCACATGACCGAGACCTACGAAAGAAGCCACCCACGTGCGTGAACCCGGAGAACAAGACCTCCAGGACCTGTGGACCGGATTCAAGTCCACGGGCGATGAGCGCGCACGCGAGGGTCTCATCCTCCACTACTCGCCCCTCGTGAAGTTCGTGGCTGGCCGTGTCGGATCCGGCTTGCCAAGGAATGTGGACCAGAACGATCTCGTGTCTTTCGGGACGTTTGGTTTGATCGACGCAGTCGACAAATTCGAGCCTGAGCGTGGCTTCAAGTTCGAGACCTATGCCGTCAATCGGATCAAGGGCGCGATCCTCGATGAACTCAGGCATCTCGACTGGGTGCCGCGTTCTGTGCGAGCACGTGCGCGCGAGATCCAGCGAACGATGGCCGAACTCAACCACAAGCTTCAACGTACTCCGACCGAGGACGAGGTTGCGGAAGCAATGGAACTTCCCCTGGACACCTTGCGCGAACAGCTCGGCGAGATCGCGAACCTCGGATTCGTGGCGCTCGATGAGCTCTTGAATCCCACCGAGAGGGACTCGGGTGCGATGTCTGAGATGATTGCCGATCCTGGAGCGATCGATCCGCTCGGCAACTTCGAGAAGGAAGAGACCCGCTACATGCTCGCGGACTCGATCAACCGGCTGCCAGACCGCGAACGCCTTGTGCTCACGCTGTACTACTACGAAGGACTCACCCTTGCCGAGATAGGTGGAGTGTTGAACGTCACCGAATCGCGCGTTTGCCAGATCCACACCAAGGCTGTCATGAGCCTGAGGAATAGGTTCATCGAACCTGCCCATCGATAGGCAGGCTTCACCTGCTGGTTCACCATTTGCAGTTGTCAGTTCCCGATTTCGGTGTTTTGCGACAGTGGACTGTCAATGCGCACCGAGCAGTCGCCGGCCCATACGCACATTGCCGCTATACACTCGCGGCAACACACACGTCCATCGCAATCCCCGTGTGGTGCGGCTACGCGAGTAGTCGTTCGGGGGCTCGAAGGATGGGCGGACGCAAAACCCGAACAAGGAGAGACAACGTGGCAGTAATAGCCATGCGCCAGCTCTTGGAATCTGGCGTTCACTTTGGTCATCAGACCGCACGATGGAACCCGAAGATGCGTCCGTATATCTTCACGGAACGCAACGGGATCCACATCATCGACCTTCGTCAGACACTTGAAACTATCAACGAGTCATACAAAGTGGTGTCAGACATCGCTGCCGCCGGCGGGACGGTCCTATTCGTCGGCACCAAGAAGCAGACCCAAGCTGCCATAGAAGACGCGGCCATTCGTGCTGAGATGCCTTATGTCAACAACCGCTGGCTCGGCGGGATGCTCACGAACTTCCAGACGATCCACAAACGGATCCTGTACATGCGAGAGCTCGAGCAGATGGAAAAGAGCGGCGAAATGGAGTCTCTCCCGAAGAAGGAGCGAATCCGTCTCAGGCGCGAGCTCGTCAAGCTCCAGAATGTTCTCGGAGGAGTGCGTGACATGCGTCGCCAGCCCGATGCCGTCTTCGTGATCGATATCAACGCGGAACACATTGCGGTTGCAGAGGCGAGTCGACTCGGCATTCCGATCATCGCCCTCGTTGACACGAACTGTGATCCGGATCTGATCGACTATGTCATTCCTGGCAACGATGACGCGATTCGAGCGGCTCATCTCGTTGCCGGAGCCATCGCAGAAGGCTGCGTCGCGGGTTCTGAGATCGCCCAGGCAAAACGCAAAGATGCAGATCCTTCCGACGACGGCAACCAGGCGAAGGAGTAGCAGGGTGCCAGAATTCACAGCACAGGACGTTCAATCTCTGCGCAGGGACTCCGGTGCAGGAATGATGGATGCAAAGAGGGCGCTCACTGAGACTGGCGGCGACGTTGACAAGGCCAAGGACCTCTTGCGTGAGAGGGGACTGGCGAAGGCAGATAGGCGTTCTGGACGTGAGCAGGGTGAGGGAGTCGTCGGCGTGTACATGCACGTTCAAGCGGGCCGTCCGGTCATCGGCGTTCTCGTTGGTTTGGCATCCGAGACGGATTTCGTCGCAAAGAACGACGACTTCATCCAGACGGCGAACGATATTGCGATGCACGCCGCTGCGGCGAAGCCGCTGTGGCTTTCACGCGAAGATGTCCCTGAGGATGCCGTTGCCAAGGAGAAGGAACTGATAGCGGCGGAGGCGCGCAACGAGGGCAAGCCAGACGCGATCATCGAGAAGATCGTCGCAGGCCGCATCAACTCCTTCTACAAGGACAGTGTTCTACTTGACCAGGTATTCGTCCGCTCGGACCGGTTCGAAGGTACCGTGGGCGAGTTGGTCCAGGACCTCGCGATCAAGATGGGTGAGAACATCTCAATCTCGAGGATGGCAAGGATCGAAATCGGGGAAGGTTGACAGATGACGAAGCGACGGGTCGTACTCAAGCTCTCGGGCGAGGCCTTCGCCGATGCAACTCTTGGATACGGGATCGATCCGGCGACTGTTGACCGTACCGCGCAGGAGATCGCCGCTGTGCACAAGGAAGGCCATGAGATTGCCATCGTTGTCGGTGGTGGCAACATCTTCAGGGGTCTCAGCGAGGCCGCAAAGAACATGGATCGTGCGAATGCAGACTACATGGGAATGTTGGCGACCGTCATCAACGCTCTGGCACTCAGAGATGCCCTCGAACGTGCTGGAGCAGAATGTCGGGTGCAGACTGCGATCGTCATCCAGGAGGTAGCAGAGCCCTACATCAGGTTGCGGGCGATCCGACACCTCGAGAAGGGCCGCATCGTGATCTTCGCCGCGGGAACGGGAAACCCGTTCTTCACCACCGATACGACGGCCGCGCTACGCGCGGCCGAGATCGGCGCAGATGCGGTACTGAAGGCAACGAAGGTGGATGGTATCTACACGTCCGATCCCGCAACGAACCCCGATGCTGAGCTGCTCCATGAACTCGACTACATGCACGCGATCTCTGAACAGCTCGGGATCATGGACACAACGGCAGTTACGATGTGCATGGAGAACAACCTCCCGATCCGTGTGTTCAACATGACCACACCGGGCAACGTCGGAAAGGCGGTGCGCGGAGAGCCGGTAGGGACGGTCGTGGATGCGAGGAGGGCTACGTGATCAACGAATTGCTGCAAGATGCAGAAACGAAGATGGATCAGGCTGTTGAGCACACCGTCCAGGAGTTTGCTGGTGTGCGCACCGGAAGAGCGAATGCAGGGATCCTCAGCCGTGTCACTGTCGACTACTACGGAACACAGACACCGTTGCAGCAGCTCGCGAACTTCTCCGTCCCAGAGGCCCGGATGCTCATCGTTCAGCCGTTCGACAAGTCGTCAATCGCGGCCGTAGAACGTGCCATACATGCTGCCGACCTCGGTCTCAATCCGTCCAACGACGGGAACATCATCAGGCTGGCATTTCCTGCTCTCACCGAGGAACGGAGAAGGGAACTGATAAAGGTTGTGCGGGGGCTCGCTGAGGACGGCAGAATCGCGATCCGAAGCGTTCGTCGCCACTGCAAGGATCGGATCGAGGATGAAGATGTCTCTGAAGACGATATTCATCGAGCCGAGAAGGAACTCCAGGAACTCACGGACAGGCATGTCAACAAGATCGACGAGGCTGTCGTGCGCAAGGAAGAGGAACTCCTCGAGGTGTGAGCCTGGAGCTATTCCGCTGCAGGTCTGATCCACCATTTGATTGCTTTCGCGACGACAAGGAAACAGGTACCGTTGAGCCAACATGAGTGATGATCGCAAAGACCAACAATCGGCTGAGGGCTTCGATGATTGGCTCGGCGATGAACCAGGTCCCGTGACCGACCCATACAAGGTTCTCGCTTCGGAGGATGCTGAAGAGGAGATTGCCGACTGGATGGAGTTTTCACAGGGGACAGGGACACATGAGGTGCCGTCACCTGAAGAGAGTGAAGAGGACGTGACCGCTGAGATCGAGGCTGTAGCGACGGGCGACGACGCCGGAATCGAATCGGGGGATGAGACGTCTGAGATCGATGCTGTGGCACCTGACGAAGGGTCCACCGCGACTGAAGAGGCCTCGGATGAGAATCAGGACGACACAGGTGAACTCGATGTCGTGTCCGTTGATGAGCCAGAACCCGCAGCCGAGGAATCGGAGGCGAAGGTCCCCGAGATCTCCGATTCTGCAGAGCCGATGGGAGCTGACGGCTGGGAGCTGACGTCCGACGATGACACCGATGAGCTCGAGCCGGTTGCATCTATTGCGTTCGGTGAGTTGTGGGCGGACGATGCTAAAGAAGAAGCAGGTTCGACAACGACAGGCGCCGAACCGGAGTCGTTTGACATCTCCGAAGAGGACTATCTGCATACCGCCACGAGGGAGCACGCCGTCCTCGCCGAGTCGATTGCACTGGCCGATGACGAGAGCACCGAGCGGGTTGCTCTCGCGGCTCCAATTCCGGGCTTGGATTCCACGGTCGTGGGATTCGAGGACGTTGTTGAGGCCGAGGGGCATGGACGTGTGAGGGCTCGCGCATCGGGTGACCTGATCGCCAGGGTGATCACGGGGATTGTCCTCGTTGCTGCGCTTGGAGCGTCACTGCTGTGGCGACCTGCATTGGTTGCGCTGGTTCTGGGTATCTTCGTTCTCAGCGCTGGAGAGTTCTACACGGCGCTCGTGAGGTCCGGAAGGAAGCCGATCGCACTGTTCGGGTTCCTCGGCATCATCGGAGCATGCCTCGGAGCTTTCTTCTTTGGGGCACTCTGGATACCCGTTGCGTTCATCCTGGTGACAACGGTGCTTCTGCTCTTCTATGCAGTCGTTCCGGGTAGGGACGATCCGATGGGAAATCTTGCTCTCACCATCACGGTGATGGTGTGGGCCGGCCTCGGTTCCTTTGCCTTGCTCATCGCCAACGCGGACGGGTATCGAACCCTGGTCTTCGGTCTCGTGGCTGCTGTTGCGGCGATGGACATTGCTCAGTACTTCTTCGGACGCGCCCTGGGGAGACACCAACTTGCACCGTGGGTGTCGCCGAACAAGACGGTAGAAGGACTTGTTGCTGGTGTCGTGGTCGCGCTGACCGTAGGCGCACTCCTTCACTTCCTCCAACCTTTCGAACTGACGTCTGGCCTTGCCATTGGTGCCGCCGTTGCGGTCTTCGCCCCCATGGGAGATCTGGCCATGTCCGCTGCGAAACGTTCGCTCGGTCTCAAAGACATGGGGTCGGTACTTCCGGGGCACGGCGGCTTCCTCGACAGGATCGATGGATTCCTGTTCGTGATACCCGTCGCGTGGGCGATCTTCCTGTGGGCGGGGATACTCTGAACCCGCTCGTTGTCCTGGGTGCTACCGGTTCCATCGGTGGGCAGACGCTTGATGTTGCCGCGCGAATCGGTGTCCCGGTGGTCGCGATGGCCTCGCACAGCGCATCTGAAGCCCTCCATGAGCTCGCATTGGCGCACGGTGATGCGATCGTTTGCGTTGCCGATCCCGGAGAAGGTCGCGATCGATTCGAGGCGAGCTTCGGTGATCGGGTTCACTTCGGTCCCGGAGCCGTCACGGAGGCCGCCGCCCTCCCGAACACCACTGTTGTCAACGGCGTGGTCGGTGCGGCAGGTCTCCGATCATCCTTGTCCGCTCTGTACGCGGGGAACCGCCTCGCTCTTGCGAACAAGGAGAGTCTGGTCGCTGGAGGGTCTCTGATGCTTGATGCTCTCGAAGACGGTGGCGGCGAACTCGTTCCAGTCGACTCAGAGCATTCGGCCATCTGGCAGTGCATTGTTGGCGAGTCGCGGGCCGATGTTGCGCGGGTGATCCTCACGGCCTCTGGTGGACCGTTCCGTGGAATGACCCGGAAAGAGTTGGAATCGGTGACGGTTGACCAGGCGCTGCATCATCCCACGTGGGAGATGGGTCCAAGGATCACGACGGATTCTGCGACGCTGATGAACAAGGCATTCGAGGTGATCGAGGCGCACTATCTGTTCGGTTTGGATTATGGCGATATCGATGTTGTGATTCATCCAGAAAGCATCGCCCATTCGTTCGTCGAGTTCTCCGACGGTGTGGTGAAGGCTGAGGTTGGCTTTCCTGACATGAGAAGGCCCATCCAATTCGCGATCACCGAGCCCAATCGCGTTGACACGGACCATGAACCGTTCCGCATCGCTGGAATCACGATGTCGTTCGAAGAGCCAGACCGAGAGAGCTTCCCGTGTCTCGATCTGGGATACGAGGCCGGCCGCATCGGAGGAACGGCCACAGCGGTGCTCAACGCGGCAGACGAAGTGGCCGTTGATGCTTTCCTCGAAGGAAAGATCCGGTTCGTCGACATACCGGAGGTCGTATCGACCGTTCTTGGCCGCCACGACGCAACGATTCCAAGGGACGTCGAGGATGTGGCTGCGGCCGACTCGGAGGCCAGGGCGTACGCGGCGGAAGAGTGCGTTGCCCGTAGCTGAAGACATAGGACCTTCGATTGGCTGTGCTGCAACCGTATCCTTTCGCCATGGCTGGAGGAGGCAGAGTGACAACAACGACCAAGTACGCCGCGAGGTTGGACAACGGCATCAAGACATATGGAGAGGGCGAGTCTGCAGTCCATGCCCTCAACGGAGCGACGGCAGAGTTCGAGAGAGGTCACTTCACCGCGATCATGGGACCGTCAGGATCTGGAAAGTCGACACTTCTCCACTGCATCGCAGGCCTCGACAGTCTCACATCGGGCAGCGCCTACATCGGCGACGTAGATCTGTCCTCGCTAAAGGACCGAGACCTCACACTTCTCAGGCGCGAACGAATCGGATTCGTCTTCCAAGCCTTCAATCTGGTTCCTTCGCTCAGCGCAGAGGAGAACATACTCCTACCACTCTCGATCGGTGGCAAGAAGCCCGATGAGGACTGGTACGGCCAGATCCTCGACACCGTCGGTCTTCGGGATCGCCTCAAGCATCTCCCCGCAGAGCTCTCTGGTGGGGAGCAGCAGCGTGTGGCAGCGGCTCGGGCACTTGTTTCTCAGCCAGAGATCATCTTTGCGGACGAACCGAGCGGGAATCTCGACTCGAAGGCCGGTGCAGAGTTGCTGGCCTTCATGCGAAGGGCCGTCAAGGAATTTGGCCAGACGATCGTCATGGTGACTCACGATCCGAACACTGCAGCCTACGCGGATCGGATCATCTTTCTTGAAGACGGCAAGACGGTTGACGAGATGTACGACCCAACTCCAGACTCCGTGCTTGATCGGCTCAAGAGCCTCGGTGGCTGAAACATGATCAAGACTGCGATCAAATCGCTCTTTGCCCACAAGATCCGGTTCATTCTTACGGCCGTGGCCATCGTGCTTGGCGTGAGCCTCGTGGCTGGCACATTCATTTTCACAGACACGATCAATGCCCAGTTCGATGATTTACTCGACGACATCTACGCCGGAATCGATGTGAGCGTGCGCGCCGACGCTGGTGACTTCGGCGCAAGCACAGAGCCTTTCCCTGCTGAAGTCCTCGGCTCAGTCTTGGCGGTTGACGGCGTCGACGTCGCCGAAGGAGGCGTGGCGTCGATCTCAATCCAGGTGCTCGACAAGAGTGGAGACCCCATTGGAGGCCAGGGGCCCCCGACGCTGGGGTTCTCATGGGGAGAGGTCCCTTCGCTGAGTCCCATGCGTATCAAGGATGGCGGCGGGTTGCCACCATCAGGACCAGGTGAGGTCATGCTCGATGCGAACACCGTGGACAATGCTGGTTTTGTCCTTGGTGACGAGGTCACCGTGATCGGATTCTTGGGCCCTGAGGAGTTTGAGCTCGTAGGCATCGGGTCCTTCGGCGACCAGGACAGTCTCCTCGGTGCGACCCTTGTTCTCTTCGAGCTCGAAGAGGCACGCAGGGTCTTCGGCTTTGGGGACGAATTCTCAGGTATCAGCGTCCAAGCTGTGGCCGATGTCGACGCGGATGAACTCACAGAAAGAATCTCCCTCGTGCTGCCGAGCGGTGTCGAAGCTGTGACCGGTGAGACCGAACAGGACGAGCAGGCGGCCGACATCAACGAAGGCTTGAGCTTCTTGAGCATTGGACTGCTCTCCTTTGCAGGCGTATCGGTGTTTGTCGGTGCGTTCATCATTCAGAACACCTTCCGTATCGTTGTCGCTCAGCGCACGCGCGAACTCGCCCTTTTGCGTGCGATCGGTGCTACAGGCAGACAGATCCGCGTGATGGTCATCGTGGAGGCCCTTTTCATCGGGCTCGTTGGCTCCGTCGCTGGGATCGCATTCGGTTTCGTCATGGCATTGGCCATTCGGGGTCTGATGAATGCCGGCGGATTCGGCGTTCCCGCAGATGCCCTCGTCCTGTTACCACGAACGCTCGTCGTCTCGATGCTCGTTGGACTGGGTCTCACGCTTCTCTCCTCGTTGTTGCCGGCAAGAAAGGCTTCTCGTATCCCTCCTGTTGCAGCGATGCGAGAAGACGCGGCCAGGACTCCGCGTCGTAGTCTTCGCACACGCGCAATTGCAGGAACAGCGATCACCGGCCTTGGAGTACTGCTGTTGGCTGTCGGACTCTTCGCCAGTGTTGGGCGAGCGATCATCTTCGTTGCAGCGGGTGCAGCGATCGCCTTCATCGGTGTATCTGTGCTTGCACCGCTCGCTGCAAAACCACTTGCAGACGTCATCGGGTGGCCGTTACCACGCCTATTCGGGATCTCAGGTCTCCTCGCCAAGGAGAACACGAAGCGCAAGCCCCGTCGAACTGCCTCGACCGCGTCCGCGTTGATGGTCGGCGTCGCCCTTGTCGCCTTCTTTTCGGTGTTCGGAGCCTCGACGAAGGCCTCCATCTCAGATACCGTCTTCGAGCTCTTTCCCGCAGACCTCACATTCCAGTCCGAGAACCAGAACGATCCGGAGCTGCCAGCAGCGATCAGCCCGGCATTTGCCGTGGATCTGGAGACCTACGATGAACTCAGCGTCGTTTCCGCAATGCAGTTCGGAAGAGTTGTCATCGATGGTGACCAACAGTTCCTTGGTGCAGTTGACCCATCCACGATCAATCAAGTATTCGCATTGCAGCCCAACGGAGACGCAGTATCCGCGCTTTCTCAGCCTGGATCGATGATCGTAGCAAGCGGGTTCCTCGAAAAGAATGGCTGGAAAGTCGGAGACATCGTGACCACGGAGTTCGCTCATTCAGGTGAAGTCGAGATGTCCGTTGTCGGTACGTTCGAGGCTGACGAATTCTCGAACATCTATGTGTCGACGGAGACCTTCAAGGCGAACTACCAATACGTCGGAGATGGTCTGGTGTTCGCCAACGCCAGGGACGGGGTAGGTGTTGCCGCTGCCCAAGAAGCCATCTCGCCGACGGTCGATGCATTTGGAAACGTGAAGGCTCAGACCAAGTCCGAGATCGTTGATGAACTGGAGACGCAGATTGACCAAGCGTTGGCGCTGTTTACAGGTCTGCTGCTCTTCGCCGTGATCATCGCGATTCTCGGTATCACGAATACGCTCACACTTTCGATCTACGAGCGAACGAGAGAGATCGGATTGCTGAGAGCGGTTGGAATGGTGCGACGCCAAGTAAGGCGCATGATCCGGTGGGAGGCTGTGATCATCGCTACCTTCGGTGCGATTCTCGGCGTTGGCCTCGGGATCGTGCTCGGCTGGGCTGTTGTGAAGGCCTTGGAAGAAGAGGGGTTCGGTGCTTTCAGCATTCCCGTTGGTCAGGTCGTTCTCGCGTTGTTCCTCGCCGCACTGGCTGGAGTCCTTGCGGCGATCTGGCCCGCGAGAAAGGCTGCTCGCATGAACATACTCGACGCGATATCGACTGAGTAGAGAAACGACAGACGACGGCTTTACACATTCGCGGTGACTTGAGATTCGAATCCCCTGACTCAGATCGAACTCGTCTCCGCCAATCTGCCTTCTTACCGCCGCGGCTCGCTAACTTACGCTCACGCCTGACCTGACCTAGAGGAACATATGGGACCTGTGATCATGATCGCTGGCATCGTGGCGATGATCGTCATCCACGAAGGCGGTCACTTCGTGGCTGCCAAGGCATTTGGGATGAAGGCCACCGAGGCGTTCTTTGGCTTCGGTCCGAAGCTGTGGTCGACAACAAGAAGTGAGACCGAATACGGCGTCAAAGCGATTCCGTTCGGCGGCTACGTTCGAATTATCGGCATGAACCCGTTTGAAGAGATTCCCCCAGAGGACGAATCGCGGACATATCGGGCAGCCCCGTTCTGGAAGAAGACCGTCGTTGTGCTTGCCGGGATCTTCAGCCACTTCGTGGTTGCATTCCTACTCCTGTGGTTCGTCGGTACGGTATGGGGAATCGTCGTATTCGATACCGATGGAACTCCCGTCCGTACGAGGACAGTTGCTGCCGTGAGCAATGTGGTACCCGGCACGACCGAGGCATCGCCTGCACTTGTCGTCGGGGTAGAACCTGGGGATGTCATCATCGGAACAAACGGCATTCCGATCACGACGTGGGACGAATTCGGCCTCTTTGCAGAAACCCGCGCCGGCGAAGATGTGATCATCACTGTCAACAGAGATCATCAAGCACTCGATTTCCACGCAACGTTGGCTACGGTCGAACGACGGGTTGTTGTCGACGGAGAATACGTACTGGGTCCGGATCGTGAACCGATCACAGAGGACGTTGGGTTTTTCGGCGTGACGCCTGAGGCAGAGCGCGAAGCGATCGGCGCGATCGCCATGGTCTCCAAGTCCGCAAGCCAGCTCGGTGAAGCCGTGGTGATGAGCGTTCGTGGTATGTGGGAGTTGGTGATCGGCTTCCCAAGCCTCGTCATGTCATTGTTCGGTGGTGATGATGCGATCCTGGACACCGTTCGCCCCATCAGTCCAATCGGTCTCGTGCGGATCGCCGGTCCTCTCGAATCGACGCTTCAGTTACTCGCACTTGTCAACATCTTCGTCGGTGTGCTCAACTTTGTACCGTTGTATCCGCTCGATGGTGGCCACTTCGCCGTCGCAGGCTACGAGAAGGTGACTGGTCGCCAGCCGAAGATCGAGAGGCTGCTCCCCGTTGCCGCGGCCGTCTTCTTCTTCCTCGTGAGCCTCGGTCTGATGGGTGTCTACCTGGACATATTCAAACCGATTCAGTGATCGGATCAGAGCCAAGCTCCGGATCGCTCGACCGCGGTCGCTGTCAGACAGAATTGCCGCTGGTCACGGCCCCGGGTCGACGACTAGCATGGTGGTTTCTGCCGATACGAGGGAGTGGAGACTTATGTCCTTCTGGGACCAAATGGTTGCTGAATTCGAGTCGCTCGGCCAGTTGGTCGCTGAGTGGCTGCCGCGGGTCATCGTTGCGCTGATCGTTCTCATGATCGGTCGTTTGATCCTCTCGTGGATCCGCAAATTGATCGAGAAGTTGCTGACGCTTGGATTCGTTCAAGGCATCTTCGATCGTGCAGGCATCACCGGTGCCCTGGCTGCCTCGGATCAGACTGCCGCCGGTGTTACGGCGTCTGTCGTGTACGCATACCTTGTGGTGGTGCTGTGGCTGATTGTGTTCCGGATTCTCCAGATCAACACACTCGAAGTGTTGCTTGAGCGTTTCCTCACATGGATCCCGACGGTGTTGCTGGCTGTACTTGTCGTGGTCATTGCCGCTGCAATCGGTAGTTGGGTCGCCGGACTCGTGAGGCCGTTTGCCGATTCGA
>Ga0164320_10000322_pt1 | contig 15167 bp, 16 predicted proteins | sample GuaBasSediGuay11_FD_113736 | JGI IMG/M metagenome (GOLD analysis project Ga0164320, IMG submission 113736) | Subseafloor sediment microbial communities from Guaymas Basin, Gulf of California, Mexico - Guay11, Core 4567-28, 0-3 cm | ecosystem: Environmental > Aquatic > Marine > Hydrothermal...
GGGCCCGTTTGCTCGAAATCGTGGAGCGGCGTGGAGCGGAATTCGTGGTGGGAGTATTACGCAAAGTGATCGAGGATAGTGCCACCGCAGCCAACGAACGGGTCGCAAAATTGCCGGACGGCCGCTACCGCTGCGTCGGTTTCCTGGACACATACGGACCGGCGGAAGCGTTGACACGAGTGCCGTGCACGCTGATCAAGAAGGGCAACAAACTGATCGTGGATTTTAGCGGAGCGTCGCCGCAGTTTCCGGGTCCGTTCAATGCATTCGAGCATGTCGTATACGCACACCTCGTGTGTATGTTGTTTCAATATTTTTTCTCCGACCTGCCAGGAAGCGCCGGCTCGCTGGTGCCTTTCGAGGTCAGATGCGAGAACGGGACTTTCTTGAATGCGTACGCACAGGCAGCTGTGTCGAGCGGCACGGCGATGGCCCCGATCGCGGGAAATATCTTCATGATGTGCCTGATCAAGGCGATGTTTGCATCCCGGGATCCCGACGCGCTGGCAAATATTGCGCTGCCACCGGGAGCCTGTGCGAGATCGTTCTTCTTTGGTGGCATCAACCAGTACGGCAAGGAAGTAGCCGGGGTCAGCTTGCGGCCCAGTAACACGGCGGGGCTCGGGGCGCGTCCGGACAAAGATGCCGTGAATGCCGGTTCCTTCTGGTGGGTAGGAAGGGGCAACGCAGTTGACGCGGAGCATGAGGAAGCCCTCAACCCTTATCTCGTCGAGTATTCGAACTTCGCGCCGGATAACGCAGGACCGGGTATGTACCAGGGTGGGTCCGGGATGAGCTACGGTATCCGGGTACGCAATACGCCGGGCTTCTACATCCAGACATTCGGTCTGGCCAGCCGTTTTCCCACCAACTCGGGGCTGTTCGGCGGTTATGCGGCCAACGTTCGGCCCGGCATACGGGTCACCGGTGGGAATGGTGAGCATGTCTCCGAAGAAGGACAGGCACTGTCTCCACGCAACGAATTTGATGTGTTGAGCATGGCCAGGACAGAGAAGTTGGACATAGAGTTGACGCCTGCTTCAACCCTGGGTGCTGTTTTTCATGAAGGTGATTTCGTCGGAGTCGTGGGGCCCGGCGGGGCCGGTTATGGTGATGTCCTGGAACGCGACCCGGAAGCCGTGGCGGCAGATGTTTCCAGGGGAATCATCACGCAATGGACCGCGGAAAATGTCTACTGTGTTGTTCTGGATGACGAACAACGCGTCAATCACGAAGCCACTCTGGAACAGCGCACAGCGGAGCGCAAGCAACGCCTGGCCCAGGCGAAACCCTACAAGGCATTTGTCAGGGAGTGGTCAAAGTTGCACCCACCCGCGGATGCTCTGACCCTGTACGGGGAATGGCCCGGCACCACGGCAGCGGAAGAAAGCCCTGGCGAACAGACAAGGACCTGAAGATGGATACCGTTTCAAATTCAAGCCGCGACCTTGTCATGTCCGCGATCGACGCGGCACGCAACGGCCTGGGCGATGATTTTTTTGCCTGTTTTGCCGATGATCTGGACTTCTGGTTTCCGGGCACCACGCCGATTTCAGGTCGTCGCCAGGGCCTGCCGGCCTTCATCGAATATGTTGAACAGGTCGCGGGCTATCTGGACCAGATGGTTGTGCTGGACGTCACCAATGTGGTTGTTGCCGGCGAGTGGGTCTTCACCGAGGCACTCGGCCACGGCGTGACCAACAAGGGCCAGGATTATGACAACAGCTACTGCCTTGTCTGGCAGGCGCGCAACGGCAAAATCATCCGTTTCGTCGAATACTGCGATACTGAACTCGTTAGCAAGGTCCTGTGTGCCTGAAGGTCTTGATTGAAGAACCCGCCTGGCGGGTCCGGGCTTAGAAAAGAAGTCTTTCAGTCCAATGGCGGCTGTGTGTTCGATGACCACATCCGACCCATATCATCTGTTCAACCCAGGGCTACTCTCCCGGCCATAAGCGGAAGCCGGGAGACCAACTGGATCATGGAGTTTGAATGGCTCCGTTGAAACTGAGCTTTAAAACACTGACCGGAAAGACCTGGGATGACTTCCGGGAACTGTTTGGCGAACGCGGTGCATGCGGCGGTTGCTGGTGTATGTTGTGGCGGCTCGCGCCAAAGCAGTTTGAGCAACAAAAAGGCGAAGGCAACCGCCTGGCAATGCAGAAGATTGTGGAATCGGGCACGGTACCTGGCATCCTCGCCTTTGACGGAAACCAACCGGTCGGCTGGTGCGCATTGGCCCCGCGCGATCACTACCCGGCCCTGGCGCGTTCCCGGGTCATGCAGCCGGTGGATGATCTGCCGGTGTGGTCAGTTTCCTGCCTGTTTGTGCATCGCCGGTACCGGAAGCAAGGCGTTGCGACAGAAATGCTGGAAGCAGCAGCCGAACACGCAAAAAGACACGGCGCTGAAATTCTCGAGGGCTACCCGGTGGAACCGAAGCAGGGACATATTCCGCCCGCCTTTGCGTGGACCGGGATTCCGAAGGCATTTGAGCAAGCGGGATTTCGCGAGGTCGCACGGCGCTCACCGACGCGCCCGATTATGCGCTTGTCGCTGCGGTGAGCAACCGCTTGCCGTGGGCAAGCAGGAAAAAACAACTTTGGGACGCCCGCCACTCATGGTTCCGGGCCGACGATGTATTTGCTGATCCTGCCTTCAGCGAGTTCCACCCAGCCGAAAAAATGCATGCTCTCGCCCATGGTCCCCTGCACCTCGGCACGGAAAGCACCTTCGTCGCCTTCTGTGATGACGTGCGTCACCAGGTGGCGGATGCCTTCTTCCTGCATCTCCGCTATGCGTCCAGCCAGGAAGTCCCGCACTCCAGAACGGTCGTGAAAAACATCTGCGCGGTTACGCGCGTGACCATGGTGTTCCCAAACTTGGGAGTGGGACCACTCGACATTTTTGGTAAAGGCCTGCACGGCGCGGCTGGCATTTTGCTGGTCGATGGCGTCAAAGTAGGTCTGCTGTAACAGCGTTTGCAACTGTTTGCTTGTCATGGTCATGAGCCGTTCATTCTCCGTCGTCATGTTGCGTCTGCTAAGCGGACTAGGATAACTTGTCATGCACATGGATGCTGGCTTGACTCTTGCTTTTGCCGATGTTGTGCTGCGCGCGCTCGGAGCGCCTGCGGATACCGCCGCATGCGTGGCTGAATTCCTGGTCAATGCCGACAAGTCGGGCAGCAGCACCCACGGTGTCGGATTGCTCCCGCTGTACGAGGAAATGATCGCCGCCGGCTCGTTGGACCCGCTCGCCAGGCCCGGGCTGGACAGGTCTGCGGGATCCACGATCCGGGTGAACGGACACAATGCCTTCGGGCAACTCACTGGCGGCTTGGCTGTCAGGACCGGGATCGAAATGGCGCGTGAACACGGAGTCGTGGCTGTAGGTATTCGCAATGGCGGACACCTGGGACGTCTCGGTGACTGGGCCCAAATAGCGGCTTCTTCCGGGATGCTTTTCCTGGCGTTTTGCAACAGTGGCGGCGGCGCCAGAAACGTTGCTCCCGCCGGCGGTCATGACCGCAGGTTGTCTACCAACCCGATCGCGTTTGGCGTGCCTGCATTCGGCGGCTTGCCGTTTGACATCATTGCGGATTTTGCCACCAGTCAGGTTTCCGGATCCGCGATACGGGAATGCTTCCTTGCCGGAAGACCGCTGAGGCCGGATTGGACCACGACAGCGGATGGCAGGCCTCTGACCGATGCCCGGGCTTTCATGCGGGGCGACGGCGCGCTTCTGCCGTTGGGCGGGCGTGAAACGGGTCACAAAGGTTACGCACTGGCTGTGATAGCGGAGATTCTCGGTGGAATTGCCGGAGGCATGATGGCTGGTGAGCATGACCCAGAATGGTTCAGCAACTCAGCGCTTTTCCTGTTTGTCGATCCCCTGAAGTTCCTGTCCCGCAAGGAAATCAGGTTGCGAGTGCGAAATCTGGCAGCGTACCTGCACGAAGGAGATGGGAGAATGCCCGGTGAGGGCGCTCAGCAGCGGAAGATGCGCGCGGAGCAGGGCGGACTCGAGCTTGACGGGCATATTTGCAGTGCCCTGAGGCGTCTTGCCGACGAACTGCGGCTGGCCATCCCCCCGGCACTGGTCGAAATTGCCTCTGCGACAGCGAGGGCTGATGGCACCAGGACCTGGTAAAAGAAGCCAAAGCCCCTGACCTGGACACCGGCTCCAGATTGACGGTCTCTGAGTCCGATTCTTCATCAGGGCGCCCTGTCTTCCTTCTTGTGTAGGATCGCGGGATGCGCGACGCTTACCGGGAACAGGCGGGACGAAAGAACTGGCCCAGATATCTCACTGAGCAACAGGCCGGCTAATATTAGAGTCAGGCTGCGCGGTACATGGTGACCACCGCCGCACCGCCAAGACCCAGGTTGTGCTGCAAGCCGATTTTGGCGCCTTCCACCTGGCGTGCACCCGTCTGGCCGCGTAACTGCATATTCAATTCGAAACACTGGGCCAAACCGGTTGCACCGATAGGGTGCCCTTTCGACATCAGGCCGCCGGAGGGGTTGACTACAAACCTGCCGCCGTAGGTGTTTTCGCCGTCTTCGATGAACCGGGTCGCTTCACCTTCACTACAGAGGCCCAGGGCTTCGTAGGTAATGACTTCGTTGGGCGTAAAACAGTCGTGCAACTCCACGACCTGCACTGATTCCGGTCCCAGGCCGGCTTCTTCATAGGCCTTTTGTGCAGCTCGGCGGGTCATATCCGCGCCGACCAATTCAATCGCATCTGTCCAGGTCTCCGGGGTGTCGGTCGTCATCGCCTGGCCGATTATTTCGGCCCTGTTGCTGATGCCTTGCCTGTTTGCGACAGCTTCGCTACAGATAACCGCTGCTCCGGCACCGCAGGTGGGAGGGCAAGACATCAGGCGGGTGAGGTAACCACCGTAGAGCTCAGGCGAGTTCATCACTTCATCTTCGGTGAGCGTCTCGGTGAACAGTGAGTAGGGATTGTGCACCGCGTGACTTCGCGTCTTGACCGATACTTTGGCGAATATCTCCGCTTTTGCATCGTACTTCTTGAGGTAATAGTCACCCGCCGCGCCGAAACAGCGAATTGCTACAGGTGCAGGAGGGTAGTCGAGTTCATCAAGTACGGTCGAAAAACGCTGGACAGGACACTCCCGGTCCTGATAGACAGCCCCCAGCGCACCGCGCTGCATCTCTTCGAAGCCAAATGCGAGCGCACAGTCTATGGCACCGGACTGCACGGCCTGGCGCGCCAAAAGCAAAGCGGTGGACCCACTGGCGCAGGCATTATTGACGTTGATGACCGGAATGCCGGTTTGAAAAACATCGTAGAGGGCATGCTGGCCGCAAGTGGTATCGCCGTATATGTATGCAGCGTAGGCCTGTTCAATGAGCGAGGCGTCAATGTCCGCATCATTCAGGGCGCCCCGAATGGCCCTGGCTGCCATTACCCTGTACGGTTCCTGCTCACCCGGCTTGACAAACTTCACCATATCAACGCCGGCGACAATTACTTTCCCCGTCACTTAACTCCCTCTTTTAGCGCTCGCTGTCATGCAATATGCGGGCAGCTAGCGGCTCTCCATGATATGCCGGTCGGGCCACAGGAAATCGATCCGCGTGCGGTCGATCAGCCAGCGACCGTCAACCTTGCGGTACAGGTCATCGTAGACTCCGACGAGAAACAGTGGATTCTGGTCAGCATCCGCCAGGTTCAGGTCGATGAGATAGCAACGACCCTTGGCCGTGTCTGCGCCGGTCAGCTCTATGATGTGGTTGGTGATGGCGTGCATCACGGACCAGGGCTGTCCTTCACTCTCCATGTAGCCCAGGAAATTCTTCCGGATCGTCTCATGTCCCACCCAGTCGCCGCCGTATTCGGGACCGAACTCGCAGACCACGTCCTCGGTGAGAAGACCCATCAGCTTATCGATCTCCTGTCCGTCGAAGTAGTGGGAATATAAAATCCGCAGGTTCTTGATTTCCTCGACGTCTAACAGGTCTTGCAATGTATTCACAATATTTCTCCTTATCCGGCAATGGCTCGATGCTGCTCTTTACGAGGCCCAAGTTCAACGGGAAAGCCGGTCCAGGCACAGATATTCTCGCCGCTCCGGCCCTCAGGTCCCTCACGCAGGCAGCTCATTTGCAATCGCCTGATAGCACGGTAAAACAACGCCAGGCGCCTTTCTCCATATCGTGCGCCATCACAGATCCCCGGGTTCCTCCAAAATGGCTTTTAATTTCGACAGGAATTGCGCACCGAGTGCGCCGTCGATCGCGCGATGATCACACGACAGCGTGGCGCTCATCACCTGGGCGCTGTGGATGTCATCCGTCCCCGAGATGACGCGATTATCACAGGCTCCCACGGCCAGTATGGCACCCTGTGGCGGGTTGATAATCGCCTGGAATCCACTGATGCCATACATCCCGAGGTTGGAAACCGTGAATGTGCCATTTTCAACTTCCACCCTCGTCAGGGCAGAATTGCGCGCGCGTTCGCCCAATGCCGTTGCTTCTTTCGCGAGCTCAGCCATGGTCAATGTTTCTGCCTGTTGTATGACCGGTGTGATGAGGCCTCTCTCGGTAGCCACCACAATGGCAAGGTTGATATGCCTGAAGCGGCGAATTTCATCCTGTACCAGGTGAATATTCACATCGGGAACCGATTGCAAGGCAAGGACAACCGCTCGCAGGACAACGTGATTGACCGATACTTTCTGCGCGCTTTGACGGTTGATCTCTTCACGACAGGCAAGTGCGGCATCCATAACGATATCGATCGATAAATAGAAGTGAGGAATCTGTTGTTTGGCCTCCACCAACCTGCGGGCAATCGATTTACGCATAGCGCTCAATGGTCTTGCCTCGTATGCAGCATTTTCCACATCGCTGCTTCCGGAATCCCGGTATTGTTGCGCATGGCGTTCCACATCTTCCGGTGAAATACGGCGTCCACTGCTCTGGACCTTGCTGGTATCTACGCCGAGTTCCCTGGCACGCTGTGCCGCAGCCGGACTGACCCTGACTCTCTTTTGTGTTGGATCCCCGGAAGCAATCGCAGGCTCGGGCTGTTGTTGTGCAGGCTCCGGCGGTTGCGACCCGAACGTTGCGCTGCGGTCTTCAAGACTCAACGAAGTTTCGGCAGGTTCGAAAGCTGCAATGAACGCATCGATAGCCGCGTCATCAACCTTTGCCGCGGCAACCACTCCGAGCAGGGTCCCAACATTCAGTGTCTCACCTTCCCCCACAAGATGCCGGCGTAAAACCCCACTGGCCGGCGCTTCCATGGTGTTGACGATCTTGTCAGTCTCAATATCGATCAACTCATCGCCCTTGTCGATGTCTTTTCCTTCCCCCACGTGCCAGCCGACGACAGTTCCTTCTCGCATTTCTATGCCCCACTTGGGCATAGTAACCGGGTAAATCCCATCAGTCATGTATGCTTCTCCTTAAGAATCGCTGTACTTCGTTCGTGACCTGGTGCATAAGCACGCACTGGTTCTTTGATAATTCCATTGTGCTGTCGTGTCGGGTGCGAATTCCAATTTTGGACAGAATTCCTTTGCTTTCCAAGCCTTGTTAGATGCTGAGCTGTTACGATCCGAGTCCGGCGGCAGATATTTTTTACGGAGAAGATCGTGGCCAGATACAATTTCTTGGTGTTTTCGAATTGCACAGATCCAGCCAGAGAAGAAGAATTCAACCGCTGGTATACGCACATTCATGTAGCCGATTTGAGTTCCGCCAAAGGGCTGGTCTCGGCGCGGCGGTATGTCAATCTTGAACCGGATGCCAAAGCAAAATATCTGGCTGTCTATGAGTTTGAAACCGAAAATATCGATGAATCCCTACAAAGTCTTTACGACCTGGCGGCTGCAGCCTGGCCGAAGGGGCGACACATTGACTTTATCGAGGGCGCGCCGTCGATATCGCTGCCGGTGGTGTCGTTTCAGGAGATCGATCCTCAATCTCTCGTGCCGCTCGAGGATATCAACTATCCCACTGAACCGTCCGAGGCTGTGCTTGCGAGTTTTGCGAGGCATTGATGCCCGCCCGGTAAAAAAATAAGAACCTGCTATTATTTCTTGGCAACTTCCGCTGGCGATACAGGGCGGAACTGTGGAATCGAAAATTCTTCGGACCAGTCCTCAAATACGACCTGAACCGGGCCGCCAACTTCCAGGGTCTCGGGATCGCACTGAACCACGTTGCTCATCATCGTTGGGCCTTCATCGAGCTGGATCAATGCGACAACGTAAGGAACATCAGCGGCATATGCCTCGGAAACAGCGCGGCGAACGATAGTAAAAGTTAGTACCTGGCCACGCCCGCTGGCTTTGACCCATTCCAGATTCTCACTCGCGCAGTTTGTACAAATGATCCGCGGGTAGAATTGGAACTCGCTGCATTGCGTACAACGCTGAAGCAGCAATTCGTGTTTACGGCATCCTTCCCAATAGGCTTCCGTTTCCGGAGTCGGACGCGGAAAATGTTTGACGGGTGCATCCGTCATCCGTTTCTCTCCCGGCCGAGGATCAGGGTTGCATGGCTGGACATGATGCCGCCCTGGGCATGCACAAGCGCGACCTCCGCATTCTTCACTTGACGGGCACCCGCACTATGTCGGAGCTGTGTCACAGCCTCGGTCAGTGCAAACATTGAGCCGGGGTTTCCTGGATGGCAGTGCGATAGCAATCCCCCGTGTGTGTTCATCGGAACCGATCCGTCGAGTGCGGTTTCTCCGTCCTCGACGAAGGCCCCGGCTTCACCTTTCTTGCAAAAGCCGAGATCCTCGAGCTCGATCAGGGCCACGGGCGTAAAGCAGTCATAAATCTCAGCGACATCAACGTCGCTGGGACCCAAACCGGCCATCTCAAAGGCCCGGCGCCCCGACTCCACGGCAGCTGAGGTCGTAAGACTCCGGGCCTGGCTGATATGTTCGTAACCATGCCCTTCGCCGACGCCGAGCACATAGACCGGATGGTGTGGAAAATCAGTTGCACGTTCGGCAGACGTCAGGATGACAGCAGCACCGCCATCCGAAACGAGGGAACAATCCAGCAGGTGCAACGGATCGGCAATCATCCGGGAGCTGAGCACGTCTTCGACCGAAATGATCTCTCGCATCTGCGCATTGGGGTTGAGCGCGGCATGCCGACGAGTGCTGACCGCAACCGCCGCGAGCTGTTCCGGAGTCGTACCATAAGCGTCCATATGTGCACACGCTATTAATGCGTAATAGGCCGGCACCGTCGGACCGTATGGGATTTCAAATTGGGGATGGCCGGTAGAGGATTGCAGGGTCATCGCCTGCTCACGTGACAAGCCGGTGCGCAGGCAGTCAGCCATACTAATCAATACCGTTTCGCACATTCCGGTCACGATTGCCGATGCGGCGTGATGAAGGATCGAGAATGTCGTTCCACCGCCCGCAGCGACACTGATGCAATAGCGGGGAAAGATCTGCAGGTACTCGGCGATCGCCTCAGCGTGATACATATAGGGCTCGGCCATGGAGTTGCAGGTCACCAGGCCGTCTATCTTATCCTTCGTAATCCCGGCATCCTCAAGCGCGCGCCGCGCCGCCTCGACACAAAGCGCCGTAGCACCGTATTGCGGAACTTTGCCAACCTCAGTGTCGGCTGCGCCCACGATGGCCACTTTTCCACGCAGTAAATCCATTTTCACGGCTGATTACTCCACTGGGAAACGCACAATGGCCGTACCCGGGGTGATGATCTCGTCCGCTTCATTCTTTATATACATTTCGAGTTCGACCGTACCGGAATCCTGCTCTGATGAGACGACCTTGCCGCCGGAGCGCAAGGTCTCGCCGATATACGACGCCTTTCGATTCGAATACTCGACAGACGTCAGCTTGCCATCATCGCCCAGCCATTTGATCTCTCTCAGGGTACGGCGGCCACCGAGAAGCGGCCCGGCGATAACCAGACCCGGATAACCTTCGACGTCGGTGGCATATGGATAGTCATAGTGAATGCGATGGGCGTTCCAGAGTGCCGAGTTGTATAAAAAAAGTTGCACATTATCGAGTTTGAACTGACGTTCAGGGAGCGGGTCGCCAGGTTTGATTGATTTAAATCTCGACATATCGTTCAACGCAGTATCCGGGTTGTTTTCTCGGTCAATACCGGTTCACCGGATTCGTTCTCGACCTCCATTGTGACCTCGTAAAAGATCAGTGGCCCTTGTGATCCCTGCTTCTCATAGATATCAGTCAACACACGGGTACAGACCAGAATATCACCAGGAAAAATAGCCTTGTGGTAGTCGATCTTCAGTCCACCAGCCATCGCCCGCTCTAATGGAAACTTCGGTAACAAGGTATCAATCGATACGCCGTCCGGCGTTAGTTCGTCGAGTTCTACAACATCCCAGAATAGCGCGAGATGATACATCGGAGGCGCTTCATCGCCCGCGAGGTATTTTTCCAGGCGTTGACCTGTCGCTACCGAGTACTTCCGAATATCACGACGAGTGACCACCTCTTGCCTCGGCGGCGCCGAACGACCGATGTTCGCCAGCAATTCACTCGTGAGTAGCTTGCTCATGCCGGCCGCGCCCTGCACTTCCAGAACATTGCAACCCTTCTGCCCGGACAGTCGGTCTCAACTACGCCACTCACAACGGTGGCCGAATACATGTACTGGACCGGTATGTGCTGATTACTGCGTGTCATCGATGGTTTGCATCATTTTTGTCAATTGGCTGCCCAGGAACGCCGACTGAGTTTTTGCGCTCCACAGGCCTATATCGCGTACATGTCCATTTGTTTCCGGTAGCGGTCGATGTGACGTGATACCGACAAGTCCTGGCAGGCCGGCGAGTTCTTGACTGTCACACCAATTGCATCCTCGAAGGTAGTCGCGCTTCCCTGGTAGATCAGTCCGCTAGGAAGGCGCCCTTCAGCAGTCAACCGGGCATAGTTGGCAATAGCCGCCGTTCTGTCGCCGCAGTCGTACGAATCGTCACTGTCAAGATTGACCAGCAGTTCCCGCCAGGACGGATAATTGTCATTGTAGGTGACACAGGGCGAGATGACTTCAAGGAAAGCGAACCCGCACTTGTTGCGTACATGCGTAAGAGCCGCATCAACCAGACTCACCAGCTGTCTTATTTGTCCTACATAACCGCGCGCGAGAAAAGTCGATCCTGGAATCGTCAAAGCCAGCTGAATAGCATCCACCGCATGTTCCTGGTCCGCCCTGTCCACCGCGGTGGGCGAAGGCTGACCCTTGGTCAGGCCGTAGGTGCCATTGTTCATGACGATATACAACAGGCTGGGATTGCGCCTGATAGTGTGAATCAGGTGTCCACACCCGATCGCGTAACCATCACCGTCTCCACCCGCAGCGATCACGGTCAGAGCCGGATTGGCGGCCGCAACACCCGTGGCGGTCGGCAATACGCGACCGTGCAGCGCATGGTATCCGTAACAACCAATGTAATTCTGTATGGTGCCCGAACATCCGATACCTGCAAGCACCATCGCTTCATGTGGCTCGATTGAGAGGTTATTAAGCGACTGCTTCAGGGCAGATTCGACACCGAAGTGGCCGCAGCCAGAACACCAGATGGGGCTCCCGGGTTTAAACGTCACGGCCATGTGCATTCTCCCGCTGCTCTATTTCGGTGACCAGACCACCCGGCCTGAATGGCGTGCCGTCGCATTGCCTCACGCTAAGAATTTTCGCTGACGGCACTCCCTCGCCCGTGATAATCCTGGCCAGTTGGCCCTCGTGGTTCAATTCAACCACGTAGGTCCGGTCATGGGCATTCACAAACTCTATCGTTTCATCCAGCACGGGCCCGATAGTCCTGGGTTCCAGGATTTCGACATCCACTCCCCGCGCCTGCAGGCGCTCAACAGCTTCCCTAACCGCACCGCATACCATGCCAACCGAGATGATTCCGATCCTGGCCCCTTCAACGCCGCCGCGGCGGGCCTTGGGAAGGAGATCTCGCGCCATTTCGATCTTGCGCGCCCTTTTGTCCATCATCTGCTTACGCATTCCAGGCTCTGTAGTGACCAACCCCCATTCGTCGTGCTCGTTGCCGGTCACCAGGTTCATCCCTCCGCGCGTGCCGGGCACGGCCCAAGGTGAAACACCGTCATCGCTGATCTGGTAGCTCACGTATTCTGCCATCCCGGCAAGCTCTTCCGCTGTCAGGCGTTTGCCCGTATCAATTTCCAGTTGTTCCAGTTCGAACGGATCCATAGTCACCGAATCCTGGCCGATACCCTGATCAAGCGCCAGGAAAACCGGGCACTGCAAGTGCTGGGACAGATTGGTGGCCCTGAATGAAATTTCGAAGCAGTCTTCCTGGTCACACGGTGTCAGTACAATACGTGGAAATTCACCGTGACCGCCAAAAACCATCATTTCCATATCGCTCTGCTCGGGTTTGGTCGGCATCCCGGTCGATGGGCCCGAACGTTGTACATCAACGATGACCAGCGGTATCTCTGTTGCACCCAGGTTGCCCACACCTTCCAACATCAAGCTCAATCCCGGGCCGGATGTGGCGGTCATTGCCCTGGCGCCACCCAGGGATGCGCCGGTGGCCAGATTGATGGCTGCAAGTTCATCTTCAGCCTGGACGAGCGCCCCGCCAAACTCCGGCAAGCGGGGCCGCAACCAGTCCATGATGTCGGTCGCTGGCGTTATCGGGTAGCCTGCAAAGAAGCGACCTCCGGCAGCCAGGAAACCAAATGCCGCGGCCTGGTTCCCGGACATCAGGAGTCGCTTTTGATGGTCCGATTTTGCAAGCGGCAAGGGACCCGTGCCTTCGTGCAGGCCCAGTTCATCGGCGAAGCCAAAGCCTTTTTCCAATGCTTCAACATTGGCCCGGGCGATGTCCGCAGGAAACCGCTGAACGTGCGCCGAGAGTATGGCGATCGCTTCACTGTCATCGACTCTCAGACAACGTGTGAGCAGGCCAAAGCTGAAACTGTTCTTGAAAAGCTCCCGCCGCAGATCGCGCACCGCCATTCGACCGAACGGTATGGCAATCAGTTGAACCCCTTCCGGGACTTTCGCGGCATCCGGCTCTCCGAGCGATGAGTCGTAGATGACCACACTGCCATCTTTCAGCAGGGGCCCGGCATGCTTGAGGGTGTCTTCGTCAAAACCCACGGCAATGTCGAGGTGGTCATTCATACACCAGCGCGGTTGCAGCGAGCCGCGGAGCATGGCTGCTGCGTGGCCGCCCTTGATGCGGGAAGCCACGTCCCTGCTGGAGCACATGTGAAAACCGCGCTGACCCAGCAACCGACTCAACAGAGTGACTATAGTCAGGGAGCCATCGCCACCACGGCCGGCAACCATGACGTTGATGTCAGAAACCGTTTCCTGTCTTTCCGCATCCACTAAATCATCCACAATATTGGACGGGGCCAGCGCTGAATCAGTCATGCTGTGGGCTCATTCGTCTGCTCGACAGACTGTGGTGCACCCGGCCCTTTCGTGTAAAAAGTCTTTGGATCCAGATAACCCAGCGCTTCGCGCTCTGCGTAAGTCGGCATCAGGGCAGGGTGCGGCCTGTTTTTCCGCTTGCCAATTGAAAGTTTTTGCATCAGCGTGTAACCCTTGGGCTCATCTTCGATGGGGCGCGTTTCCAGCCAGCCATCATCGATTGCGGCCTGCAGCGCCTCATGTCCGGCGTCTGTTCGAACCCAGGTGCATGTCCACCCATCGATGCCGATACCGCCTACGCCGATATCGGCAGTTTCTCCGCTGTAGTCCACGCAATAAAGGCAGGCTGGCCGTGCGAATTCCCGGTATTTCTTCAATGGGATGGTGAGCACTTCGCCATGGGGATCGTCCAGGCGGACCACAACCTTGCCCTTGATGTTGATGTTATCGATCCGCTTCGAGTCAATATCGAGCATCTCGCCCAGTTTTTCCAGGCTTTCATGAGTAAACGCCTCGGAACAGGCCAACGCAATGGTGAGCTTGATATTCTTGCGGTACCAGTTTGCCATTTCAGACTTAATGCTCGAATGCTGCTGCAGTCGAACGCCGTTGATCTGGCAGGGCACACCGATCACTGCCAGAGGTGTGGCACCCTGCTCCATGGCTTCCTGCAAAGCCAGCGTGTTGGGTGAATAGGTATAGCGTGAAGCCGCACAGGACAGCAGATCCTCACGCGTGGTTGCCAGTTTGTGGGTGCCGATCTGGTTGTTGTCTGGCAGAACATCGCCCACCACAGCCGCTTTCAGTCGCCCGGTCTCGAAATGGTGAAGCAGCAGGGCAGTGACCATGCCGCCGTCCTGCCCGGCCGCCAGGATTTCCGGGTCGGTTGCCCGGGTATAGAGGATGTAGCTGTACGGCCCGAAGCCTTCATCCTTGGCGTTGTCACGGTATCCCAGGAATTTCGGCAGATCCTTGTCCAGTGGACGAAGGACCGGACATACATCCGCACAGAGAACACATTGCACACACGCTTCCGGGCGTGCGTTTACGGGTAACTCGTTGTCGTAATCGAAGACACTGGTTGGACAAATCGAAACACAGGATGCGCAACCGATGCATTTGCCAGTATCAACGATTTCCCCCATCAGGAAATCGTTGGCCCGAAACCCGCCGTTGTTCAATTCGCAGCGCCAGGCGTAGGCCCATTCGTGCTCATCCTCGGCACTTTCAAGCAAGTTTTGATAATGCTCTTTGACCTTGTTAACGGTATCAACAATGCTCATGGTTCTTTTTTATACTCAATTTTACAGCACCGACAGTCGGCGCCCCGAGCCGTCCGAAAACGTGTTCACTATCCAACCAGAGTGTCTTCGTACTTTCACCCTGGTTCCGCAACGCCGATAACACATGATCTGCAGCGTGCAAAGAGGCGGTTGGATTCATTTTATCGCCCAGAATGTCATGCTAGCCGCCTTATCGATAATAGTAACTCAGGGGATGTACTGATGATTCGGCTGTCCTTCCCAATTACTTGACACGCCTGATTCTATTACGTTTTTCCCGGTCCTCGATCTAACATTCGAGCATCCTGAAGTGGCTCGAAATAATTGTCGTTGCATTCCGATTACACCCGCAACGGCAAAGTCCGGTTTGTTGCTGGTCACGGAATCAGGCTGCGCGGCTCGCATTTACAAGCTGGCGAAACTCCTCGTCTGTCATCAGGCGACCCGCGGCA
>Ga0164320_10000323_pt1 | contig 15163 bp, 16 predicted proteins | sample GuaBasSediGuay11_FD_113736 | JGI IMG/M metagenome (GOLD analysis project Ga0164320, IMG submission 113736) | Subseafloor sediment microbial communities from Guaymas Basin, Gulf of California, Mexico - Guay11, Core 4567-28, 0-3 cm | ecosystem: Environmental > Aquatic > Marine > Hydrothermal...
ATTTTCTCGCGCTGCAACTGGAACTGTTCGAAATGGTTGAATTTGCCGGTAAACAGACCTGTGTGCCGGTCGCCGAGTTTAATCTTGGCAAGCTCAGCGTTGCCGCGCTGGAGCATGAATTCGATGGCGTCAGCGCCCAGTACCTGCTGCTGGGCCAGTCGGTTATTCGTCGGCACCATCGGCAGGGGCAGAAACTGGGCACCGGGTTTGCCGCATCGAGGCGTTGCTTCGATCGCGAGGTAAACCGCGGTGTCGACTGGATTTTCAGCAACCATGCGCTCAAGCTCGAGGCGATCAGGCAGGAGCTGCTGCGCCAGGATTGAAGCGCATTGCCGCGCGTAGACGAAAAATCGATGCAGATCAGCCGGTTTCATGTCAGTATCATGGGCTTTGAACGAGCTGTTCGAGGGTCGACATTGGAAGCACAGGGCATTCGCGAAGCGCTGGCGACATCGCATTTGTTTTCAGAGCTGAGCGATGCGCAGATGGAGCGTGTGCGCCGCCATTCCCACATCACCGACATGCTCGAAGGCGAATCACTGTTTTTCCAGGGCGACAATGCGACCAGTTTTTACCTGGTGCTGTCGGGCCGCATCAAGCTGTTTCGGGTATCACCCGAGGGCAAGGAGAAAGTGGTTGAAATCATGGAGGCGAATTCAACCTTCGCCGAGGCGCTGATGTTCATGGACCAGCCGCATTACCCGGTGACCGCGACCGCGCTCACTCCCAGCCGGGTCATCGGTATCAACGGTAATGAATTCAAATCGATGCTGCGCGAATCGGTCGACACCTGTTTCCTGTTACTCGGCAGCATGAGCTTTCGTTTGCGCGGTCTTATCCGTGAAATCGATGCCCTCAGCCTGGACACCGGTACCGTGCGTACCGTCGCCTACCTGCTCAACCATGCGCCCTCGGATCATGCCTGCTTTGAGCTCAAGGTTGCCAAGAGCGTGATTGCATCGCGCCTGTCGGTCAAGCCGGAAACCTTTTCACGCATTCTGAAGAACCTGCACGAACGTGAAATTGTCAGCATCGAGGGGCGTAATGTCACCATTCATGACCGCGATGCCATGATCGGTATCTGTTCCGGCTAGTGGCGCGGAATCTCAGGAACGTAATTCCTTGTCCGCCTCCTGGTGTTTGCGATAGGGCGTCAACTCGACGCGCTCGGGCATGTCGACGACCCCGATTTCTTCATCGCTGAGATAGCAGCCCGGATCCTCGGCCCAGGGGTTGCCGGTTAACTGCCAGGCGCGCGTGCGTGAGTTGCCGCCGCATATCGCCAGGTGCTTGCAGCTTGCGCAGCGTCCCTCGAGTGGTCTGCGGGCGGCTTTCAGCCCGGCCATCAGCGGGTCCGTGGTATCCTGCCAGATTTTGGAAAAAGGGCGTTCCCTGACGTTGCCGATGCTGTAGTCCCACCACATGGTGTCGGGGTGCACGGTGCCGAGGTTATCGATGTTGGCGATGTTGACGCCAGAAGAATTGCCACCCCAGCGAAGTAGCTGCCGACGCAGCGCTTCGACGTGTTCGGGGAGGTGTTGCAGCGCCCACTGCAGCAGGTAAACTCCGTCGGCATCGTTGTTGCCGGTGACGAACTCACGCTTGATCCCCGCCTTCACGTCCTGCCAGCAAGTCTCGAACATCAGGTCCATGGCAGCGCGTGTCATCTGGTGGTGCAGGTCGCTGGCGCGATTGCGGTTACCGCGCCCGGCGTAGTTCAGATGCGACAGGTAAAACTTGTCGATATCCTCGTCGCGCATCAACTGCAGCAAATCGGGCAACTCCGCGGCGTTATCCTGGGTCAGGGTAAAGCGCAGACCGATTTTGATACCGGCCTCGTGGCACAGGCGGATACCGTTGATAGATTCGTCGAATGCGCCCTGCTTGCGCCGGAAGCGATCATGCGTGGCGCGCATGCCATCGAGGCTGACGCCGACGTAGTCGTAACCGACGTCTTCGATCGCTTCGATGTTGCTGGTGTCGATGAGGGTGCCGTTTGTGGAGAGTCCGACATAAAATCCCATCTCCCTGGCGCGATGCGATATCTCGAAGATGTCCGGACGCAGCAGCGGTTCGCCGCCGGACAGGATCAGTACCGAAACGCCGAATGCTTTGAGATCGTCCATCACCGAAAATACCTCGTCGGTGCTGAGTTCACCGTCGAAGTCGATGTCTGCCGAGGTCGCGTAGCAGTGTTTACAGGCCAGATTGCAGCGCCGGATCAGGTTCCAGATCACGACCGGCCCACTGCCGAGCATGACCGGTTTTGGCTTGGGGGTAACGCTTTGCCCGCGTTCGAGGGCATGCAGGTATCGGCTTATACGAAACATCAGGCAACTAACCTCAATCCGGTCTTTTTGAGAATGCGGGTGCTGAAGAGCACGTCGTGCTGCCGGCAGCTGGAACCGAGCAGGTCGGCGACCTGCTGCTGCTTTAGCATGACTTCGTCGCGATCATGACCGTGTATCATCGCGAACAGGTTGTAGGGCCACAAGGGCAGATGGCGTGGTCTCTGGTAGCAGTGGCTGACGAATTCGAGGCGGCCGATGCGGGCGCCGAGCTCGAGCAGGCGTTTATCGTCGACGTCCCAGACCGACATGCCGTTGGCGTTGAGACCGAGGCGGTAGTGGTTGGGGATGGCGCCGATGCGGCGGATGACGCCGCGCTCGAGCATGCGCTGCATACGCTGAATCACGGTTTGCGTATCACTGTCGCAGGCCTTTGCAATTTCGCTGTAAGGCGCGGGTTGCAGGGGCAAGCCCTCCTGCGTGGACTGTACTATCATGCGGTCGAGCTCATCGATAATCATGCCACCCTGTTTGAGCGGGCCGGCGACCGGCTCGGTGCTGACGCCGCCATCCGCGTCGAGGTGCAGCCACAGTCCCAGGTAAAAAGTTTGCAACTTGGGAAAGTTGTACACCGGCAGACCGGTTACCTGTTCAATGCGATCGAGCGTCTGCTGCAGTAATTCGGGCGTTTCGGTCGCGATCACGAACCACATGTTGAGGCTGTGTTCGCGTTGATAATTGTGTGCAACCTCGGGCATGGCGTTGACCAGTCCGGTCACTTCCTGGTAGCTTTCCGGCGCTACCGACAGCGCTGCCAGGGTGATGCTGCCGCCCATGCTGGAGGCGTCGTAGAGGGGGCCGAAGCGGCTCAGCAAGCCCTCGTCGAGCAAACCCTGGATCAGTTCGATCAATTCGTCGTGGTCGATGCCGAGCTCGGCGGCGACCGGGGTAAAAGGGTCCTCGACGAGCGGGAAACTACCCTGGTAACGATTGATGAACTGGCGGCTCAATTCATTCATTGACGGCCAGCCCGGGGCGCGTCAGCCCTGCGTTGCGCAGGTAGCTTGCGCCGCGTTGTTTGAAACAGCGCTTGCTGAACAGAATTTCGTGTTCGATACCCTGCAGGCCACATTGTTTGACGATGTACGCAACCTGGTCGATGACCGCCTCGCGGTCCTGTCCGTGAATCATGCTGAACAGGTTGTAACGCCACTCGGGCAGCCGTCGTGGGCGCTGGTAGCACAGGGTGACGAACGAGTATTGCCCGATGCAGTGCCCCACTTCGGCGACACGAGTGTCGGGGACGTCCCAGACCACCATGCCGTTGGCGCGGTAGCCCAGTTTGCGATGGCGCACGACGACGCCAAAGCGCTTCAGGTCACCGCGCTCGGTGATATCCCTGATGCCGTCGATGACCTCGGCTTCGCTGCAGTTGAGGCGCGCTGCAATTTCCGCGTAGGGCCGCTTTACTAGTGGCAGCCCTTCGCTGATCACTTCGATCAGGGCTTGTTGCAGGCGCGGGTTCAACTTTGAGTCCATTTCAGGTCAAACCCCAGGTCGATGAAATACTCGTTCAACAACGGCAGGTCGAGCACGGGATAACCGCAGTAGTCCTCGATTTCCGCGAGGACGCTCTGCAGTCGATCCTCGTCGTCGGCGACGACTACAAACCACAGGTTGAAATGATGTTCGCGCTCGTAGTTGTGGTTGACCTCGCTGAAGCTGCTGACGATTTCGGCGACCGTCTCGAGTTCCGCTTCGGGTATCGACATCGCCGCCAGCGTGCTGGCGCCGATGCGATTGGGCCGAAACACCGCGCCGATGCGGCTCACCACGCCTTCGGTTTGCAGGCGTCTCAGGGTTTCCAGCACCGTGGTTTCGTAGACACCCAGTTGGCACGCGATATCGGCATAGGGCTCCGGGGTCAGCGGCAAGCCGTGCTGAAACTCGTTGAGTAAGCGTTGTTCGAGTTTTGAAAACTGTCTCATAGCCCGATCCGGTGCGCGCGCGCGCTAAAGAAGATGCCGCTCGGTTTGTTCGCCGGCATCGATGACACACGTTCGAAACTTGCGGTGTCATAGACTTCGACGCGATTTTCGTCGCGCACCGACAGCCAGACTTCCTCACCGCGCGGCTCGAATTCCATGTGCAGTACGCCCTTGCCGGGATTGAGTTGCTTTATTACCGCGAGCGACTGGGTATCGATCACCTGGATGGTGTCATTGTCGGGCAGCGCGAAATTGACCCACACCTGGCGGCCATCGGGGCGCGCCATGACAAAAATCGGTTGCCCGTGTACCTCGATGCGCCCGGCCTCTTGCCAGCTGCGCATGTTGATCACCAGCACTTCGTGGCGTCCGACCGCTGGCACGAAGGCGAGGTCGCCGGCAACTGCCCAACCCTCGAGATGGGGCATCTTGTAGACCGGGAGTTTCTGTTCGCCCTTGCCGTACTGCGGCAATATGCGTTGCACGCCGGCCTGCATATTCCACAGGTCGAGTAGCGCCATGCCGTCTTCGCCGAACAGGCCGGCGATGTAGTAGCGGCCGTCGGGCGTAATCAGCGCGTCGTAGGGGTTGCGACCGATTCCGGTGAACTTGGTGATGCCGGGATTGGCCGGATCTGACATGTCCAGTACCCAGATCTCATCGGCGTCCCACAGCGCAAACACGAACTTGTGCCCGGGCGCGTCCACCAGTCCGATGACCTTGGAGCGCTGCTGCGAGGCGCCAAAAGTAGCGGGAATATCGGCAACCAGTTCGAGCGTAGCGGCGTCAAACACCTTGACCCCACCCGGTTTGTAATTGGAAACGGCGACCAGGCGGCCGTCCTGTGAAATCGCGCCGCCGATGCTGTTGCCCGCCTGCAGCTTGCGTTGAACCAGCTCACCGCTGAGGATGTCAACCTTGCTTAAGCCCCCGTCGCGGCCAAAGATATAGGCGTAACGCGCATCGCGCGAATAAACCGCCGAGGCATGCGAGAGGTCGCCCAGTTGGTCGACTCGGCCGATGCTGGTGTTACCGCTGGTTTCGACGATCTGGATGCTGCTGTCGGCGCGTTCGATGACGAGGCCGAGGTCTCCGCTACCGCGTAGCGCAGCGGCCGAACCCGATCCCGCGAACAGGACCAGCAGCAGGCAGATGGCGAGACGCTTCACTGCCGACCTTCCTGGCCCAGGTCACCCTGTAGCAACCTGTCGGCCATCCAGCGCGCCTCGTCCTCCGACAGCAGCGGGCGCCAGCCCGGCATGGCGGTGCCGGGTCGGCCCTCGAGAATCACCGTGGTGAGGTAGTCGCGGGACTTGCCTTGCAGGATCTCGGGCAGCAACGCGGGCCCGAGTCCACCGCGCATGGTGAGCCCGTGGCAGGAACCACAGTCCTGGATTAACAGGTTGCGCAATTCTTGTTGCCGTTCTCCGGGCAAAGCTTCTCCGGCCACCAACGGCATTGCGATTAGCAAACTAAGCGCGAGCCAGATTAAGCGAGTCATAGCGGCTGATCCCCTCGTCATGCTGGCCGTCGGGCTCGAACCAGTCGAGGTCATCGCTGAGGCTGACTACCTTGCCGACAATCGTGGTGACCGGTGATTTCAACTCGGCGCGGGCGACCTCGATGGCGAGATCGGCGAGGCTGGCGATTACCTTCTGCTGACGCGGCGTGCTGCCGTCGTGAATCGCCGCCGCGGGGGTGCTGGCGGGCAGGCCGGCGCGTACCAGCTCGCTGCAGATCGATTCGAGATTGCCCAATCCCATGTAGATGACCAGGGTACAATCGGGGTCGGCGACCTTGCTCCAGTCGATGGACAGGTCTTCATTGTTTTGTTGATGCCCCGTAATGAAACGTACGCCGTGATTGAGCCCGCGATGCGTCAGCGGAATACCGCTGTAACTGCTGCAACCCGCGGCCGCGGTCACGCCGGGTACGACTTCGAAGGGGATGCCATGTTCGCGCAACACCAGGGCTTCTTCACCGCCGCGGCCGAAGATGTACGGATCACCACCCTTGAGGCGCACCAGGCGCCGGCCCGCGAGTGCGAGGCTGACGATGATCTCGTTGATCTGATCCTGTGGCACACAGTGTTTGCCGGGTGATTTTCCGACCGAAATCTGGCTAACGCCGTGTGGAATCAGACTCAGTATTTCCGGACTGACGAGGCGGTCGAAAACCACTACATCGGCCTGCTGCAGCAAACGCATTGCTTTCAACGTCATCAGTTCAGGGTCCCCGGGACCGGATCCAACCAGTGATACAAAGCCTGTCGTTGACATAGAGTGTTCCTGTCGCTGTGCCAGAAGTGGTGAAGGTCTTCCGCCGAACGTTCAAGCGCGTTGGCGATACCGCGATATACGGTTGTCATTATTGATTTGCCCCGTCTTTTTGTATTTGATAAATGTCAACCACAGCGGGCATCCCGGTCGGCTAAAATGCCCCGATCGCGCAAACTATGGGCTGCAACAACGAGACTATTTCGATGAATAAGAAGTTACGTATGTTTGGCGTTGCGGTCCTGATTCTGACCCTGATTACCGCGGTAGTCCTGGGTCTGCTCATCAGTCCCGGCAACCCGTTGACCTGGTTGCTGATTGCTGTGCTGGTTTTGTTGCCGCTGATTCACCGGCGCCTCACGGTGAAGCAGTATCTCCAGTGGAAACCCGAGTACGATGTCGGTATCGAATCCATCGACAGGCAACACCGCAAACTGGTCGGCATGATCAACAACCTGCAAACCGCCGTCGACTACTCCACCGGTGAAGAATTTGAGCGTAAGGCGCTGGATGACCTGGTCGATTACACGCACACGCATTTCAAGTACGAAGAGGGGTTGATGGAACAGAATGGTTACCCCGATTTCGAAGCACACCGCGCCGAGCATGAGCGCATGATCGCGCGCGTTGACGAAGTACTGGAGGCCTATCGGCAAGACCAGGATAACGCCATGAAAAAAGCGGCGGCTTTTCTCAGGGCCTGGTTGATCAATCACATCAATGGTACCGACAAGCAGTACAGCCAGTTTCTCATCGACAAGGGCGTGCAATAGGTCACCGCTACGCCTGTACCCCGGGGCGCGGCTGCGGAAAAGTAAAGCGGGGTTATGATAGAGTGGCCGGCAAAACCGGCTGATATAGCGAAGCCCCACGACTGGAACGTCACGCGAAACCCACGGGTGTAAACAAGGTTCCCAGTCTTAAGTAAGAAGGAGGAGCTAGCGATGTTAAAAAAAATATTACTCCCGAGCATTCTTATTATTCTCGGATACGGCTTCTGGGTGAGTCCCGATTTCAAGGAAATCGCCGCGGGCGTTTCGATTTTCCTGTTCGGCATGCTGTTCCTGGAGGATGGTTTCAAGGCGTTTACCGGCGGCGTGCTCGAAAAGCTGCTGCAGAAAACCACCAACAAGACCTGGAAGAGCCTGCTGTTCGGCATCATCTCGACCACCATCATGCAATCGAGCTCGCTGGTTTCGGTCATTACCATATCTTTTATCAGCGCCGGACTAGTGACGCTGGTGGCCGGTATCGGCATCATTTTCGGCGCCAATATCGGCACCACCACGGGCGCCTGGCTGGTGGCGGCGTTTGGCCTGAAGGTGAAAATATCGGCCTATGCCATGCCGATGCTGGTGTTTGGCATCGTCCTGTCCTTCCAGAAATCGAAGTATCTCAAGGGTATCGGCTCGGTCCTGGCGGGACTCGGCTTCCTGTTTCTCGGTATTCACTACATGAAGGAGGGTTTCGAAGCCTTCAAGGGCAGTTTCGACCTGGCCGCGCTTGCCGTCGAGGGCTATCCCGGTTTGTTTCTGTTTGCGGCAATCGGCGCGGCCGCAACCGTTGTCATGCAATCCAGTCATGCGACGCTGGTGTTGATTCTGACCGCGCTGGCCGCCGCGCAGATTACCTATGAAAACTCCCTGGCGCTCGCCATCGGCGCCAACGTGGGCACTACCATCACGGCCATAATCGGTTCGCTTAGCGCCAATGTGCAGGGCAAACGTCTGGCCGGTGCACACCTGGTTTTCAACCTGGCCACGGGTCTGATAGCGATTGTTTTCATCAGCCAGTTCGTGTGGGCGGTGGATTGGGTTAGTGATCATGTCGGCATCGCCCAGGATGACTATACGATGAAGCTGGCGGTGTTCCATACCCTGTTTAACGTCACCGGTGTGCTGGTCATGGTGCCGCTGATTCATCGTCTCGCGGATTACCTGTTCAAGGTGTTTCCGGAAAAGGCGCAAGACCTGGCGGAGCCGCTGTACCTGAATGAGGCCGTCATCGAGTTTCCGGAAACCGTGCTGAAATCGCTGAAGAAAGAGGTTTGGCACCTGTTCGACTCGGCCTTCGAGCTCATGGCGCACGGCATAAACCTGCATCGCACCGAGATTCTGGAATCCCCCGACCTTGAAAAGACCATCGCCGACGATCGCGAGATCCACGAATTGGACCTCGATGAACTCTATGAAAGCAAGGTCAAGATACTCTACGGTGCAATTGTCGAATTTATTTCACAGGCCCAGGAACACATGCCAAGCATCTATGCCGAGGAAATGTTCCGCCTGCGCAAGGCGTCGTCGGGGATTGTCGAGTGCGTCAAGCACATCAAGCATCTGCGCAAGAACGCGACCCGCTACATGCTATCGGACAACGAGAACATCCGTGCCGAATACAATCGCCTGCGCTACCAGATCTCGATGATACTCAGGGAAATTTACCGCCTGCGAAATGAAGGCGACTATGATCACTCGCTGGCGATCCTGGAAATAGATGAACTGAAAGCGGAGATTCAACTCGAGCACAGGCAACTGGATGGACGCATTACCGAGGTGCTGCGTGATGAGCGCATTACCCCGATGATGGCGACCTCGTTGTTGAATGACTTCAATTACGTCGATGAAACGTCACGCAACTTGCTTGATACCGCCCAGGCTTTGCTGATTTCGCATTCAGACCTCATCGCCGAGGCGGCGCAGGAAGTGGTTCTGGACGAGGACGAGATCGACGACGCTACCACTATCTGAGGCGTGCGCGGCTAGCAATGGTTTCTTTTAGGAATAATATGAAGAGGGCACAATGAAATTTTCCAGATTGGTCGACCAGGCCGAAAAGATTGTCGAAACTCACCAACAGGGCCACTCTGTTGGAAGCAAGGAGTTGAGCGAACTGCAGCGGCGGCTCACGGAAAAAATATCGCACTACCAGGCAAAGCTCGAGGAGGCGGACGACCCGCAGAAACGCGAAAAGTGGCAAACCCGCCTCAAGGTGGTCAGCGCGCAGCTGCAAAAATCGAAACAGCTGTCTGTCCGGTAAAAACCTGCAGGCTGGCCTGCTATGGCACGGCGTTCCCGGCGCCTCCTTTCATAGAACGGTACACCAGCACCAGGAAGGTGATGCCGCCGATGATCGAAACCAGCCCGCCGAATCCCATCAGGCCCATGCCGGCAACCTGCTCGATGCCGCGTTCGGCGTCGGTCGATTTCTCATCGACAAGGGCGTGCAATAGGCCACCGCTGCGCCTGTACCCTGGGGCGGGGCTGCGGAAAAGAAATCGGGGTTATGATAGAGTGGCCGGAAAAACATGCTGGTGTAGCGAAGTCCCACGACTGAAACGCCGCGCGAAACCCCCGGGTGAAAGTGGGTTCCCAGTCCTGTAAGGAGGAGCTTGCGATGTTGAAAAAAATATTACTCCCGAGCATTCTGTTCATTCTCGGGTACGGCTTCTGGGTGAGCCCCGATTTCAAGGAAATCGCCGCGGGCGTTTCCATTTTCCTGTTCGGCATGCTGTTCCTGGAAGAGGGCTTCAAGGCGTTTACCGGCGGCGTGCTCGAAAAGCTGCTGCAGAAGACCACTAACAAGACCTGGAAGAGCCTGCTGTTCGGCGTCGTCTCGACCACCATCATGCAATCGAGCTCGCTGGTTTCGGTCATTACCATATCCTTTATTAGCGCCGGACTGGTGACGCTGGTGGCCGGTATAGGTATCATTTTCGGCGCCAATATCGGCACCACCACGGGCGCCTGGATGGTGGCGGCGTTTGGCCTGAAGGTGAAAATATCGGCCTATGCCATGCCGATGCTGGTGTTCGGCATCGTCCTGTCTTTCCAGAAATCGAAGTATCTCAAGGGTATTGGCTCGGTCCTGGCGGGACTCGGCTTCCTGTTTCTCGGCATTCACTACATGAAGGAAGGTTTCGAAGCCTTCAAGGACACCTTCGACCTGGCCGCGCTTGCCGTCGAGGGCTATCCCGGCTTGTTCCTGTTTGCGGCAATTGGCGCGGCCGCAACCGTCGTCATGCAATCCAGTCATGCGACGCTGGTGTTGATTCTGACCGCGCTGGCCGCCGGGCAGATTACCTATGAAAACTCTCTGGCGCTCGCCATCGGCGCCAACGTGGGCACTACCATCACGGCCATAATCGGTTCGCTCAGCGCCAATGTGCAGGGCAAACGTCTGGCCGGTGCACACCTGGTTTTCAATCTGGTCACGGGTCTGATCGCGATTGTTTTCATCAGCCAGTTCGTGTGGGCGGTGGAATGGGTTAGTGATCACGTCGGCATTGCTCAAGATGACTACACGATGAAGCTGGCCGTGTTCCATACCCTGTTCAACGTCACCGGTGTGCTGGTCATGGTGCCGCTGATAAATCGACTCGCGGACTACCTGTTCAAGGTGATTCCGGAAAAGCCGAAAGACCTGGCGGAACCGCTATACCTGAATGATGCCGTCATCGAGTTCCCGGAAACCGTGCTGAAATCGCTGAAGAAGGAAGTCTGGCACCTGTTCGACTCGGCCTTCGAACTCATGGCGCATGGCATAAACCTGCATCGCACCGAGATTCTGGAATCCCCCGACCTTGAAAAGACCATCGACGAAGATCGCGAGATCCACGAATTCGACCTCGATGAACTCTATGAAAGCAAGGTCAAGATACTCTACGGTGCAATTATCGAATTTATCTCACACGCCCAGGAACACATCCCGAGCCTCTATGCCGAGGAAATGTTCCGCCTGCGCAAGGCATCTTTGGAGATTGTCGAGTGCGTCAAGCACATCAAGCATTTGCGCAAGAACGCGACCCGCTACATGCTATCGGACAACGAGCACATCCGCGTCGAGTATAATCACCTGCGTTACCAGATCTCGATGATACTCAGGGAAATCTACCGCCTGCGAAATGAAGACGACTTTGATCACGCGCTGGCGATGCTGGAAATAGATGAACTCAAAGCCGAGATAAAACTCGAGCATAAACAGCTGGATGGGCGCATCACCGAGGTGCTGCGCGATGAGCGTATTACCCCGTTGATGGCGACCTCGTTGTTGAATGACTTCAATTACGTCGATGAAACGGCGCGCAACTTGCTCGATACCGCCCAGGCTTTGCTGGTTTCACATTCGGACCTGGTCGCCGAAGCGGCGCAGGAAGTGGTTCTGGACGAGGACGAAATTGATGAAGCTTCCGCTGCCTGAGGCGAGTGGATGGCTACCGTTAGTTTTCCCCTGGCGCATAGGTTAGAGAGGTCACAATGAAATTCTCCAGATTGATCGGCAAGTCCGAAAAGATTGTCGATAGTCACGAGCAGGGTCATCCTGTCGAATCCGCGAAGCTGAGCAAACTGCAGCGCTTACTCGGCGAAAAAATATCGCGCTACCAGGCAAAGCTGGAAGAAATGGACGATCCGAAGAAACGCAAAAAGCTGCAAACCCGCCTCAAGGTGGTCAATGCGCAGCTGAAAAAATCGAAGCAGCTGTCAGCCCGGTGATAACTCGCCACGGGCGCTAGCCTGCCATCGCCTGGCTCTTGGCGCCCCCTTTCATGGAACGGTACACCAGCACCAGGAAGGTGATGCCGCCGATGATCGAAACCAGTCCGCCGAATCCCATCAGGCCCATGCCGGCAACCTGCTCGATGCCGCGTTCGGCATCGGTCGATTTGCGTGCAACGTTGTAGCCCCCGGACCAGGCCAGGCCGATGATGTGCATCAACTGGCCGCCGCCGTAGAGGCCGGGTTGCCAGCGCGCAATCCTGCCGCTGACTTTCCTGAAGCCAAGCTGTGGCAGCAAGTGGTAGCTGATCCCCATGAAAGCGATGGTGACGCCGACGATGGAGCCGTGGTAGTGCGCGGGCACGGTCACGGTGTTGCCGCTGATCATGAAACCGATGCCGCCGCCGACGCCGAACAGCAAGACCGAAAACAGCAGCGCGTTTCTTTCGACTTCGAATCCGGGACTGGGACGCCATTTTTCCACGATCGCCAGCACCGTGGCGACGCCGATAGGTACCGCGGCGATGGCGCCGCCGTACTTCATCAACTGGATGAACCAGAGCAGGTGGTTACCCGAACTGACATCAAAGGCGAGGTAGATAACCGGGGCCGCGAGCACCGGCTGCAAGCCGAGGATGAACAGAAAAAGCGCCACGCGCGGCGAAATTCGCAGGTTCGCGCCGCTCACGCTCGCCAGCCATAACCACGCCACCAGCATCAGCTGGGTGTGGGTGAACTGGATGATATGACCGCTGCCCCAGAATAGCCGGTCGTAGTAGGCAAGACCCTCGAAGCCCGGGTCGATGCCGAGATACGACAACAGCAATGCCGCCAGTGCGAACAGCGACGCCACGACCGCGACAAACAGTCCGAAGCGCAGGCTGGATTCGCCACTGCTCTGGTTATCGTTGTCGAAGGCGGTCGCGCAGCTGCGCGCCACCAGGACCAGGAAGCCAATGCCGAACACGCCGAGGCCGACGAGGAATACGGTATTCTGCAGCACCGGCACGTAGTTGTTCATCAACGGATGGCTTTCTCCGGTAAACGGGGAAATGACGATGATGGCCGTGCCGAGGCTGGCGAGCGCGAGCGCCATCCAGCCGCAGACCAAGCAGCGCGCGGAATTGGTGTAACTCCAGAAAACTCCGGCAAAGGCGAGAAACCAGACCAGCACCGTGAGGTTGACGTGGACCACCAGCGCGGTGCGGAAAAAATCGACCCAGGGGATGATCTCCTGGAAGAAGGGCGTGCGCGACAGTACGATGAGGATGGTATACAGGCCACCGATGACCAGGGCCGCGAAGCCGAGCAGCAGCCAGCCGGTGGTTAATTTGCGGGCGTTGCTATCGACTGCGGGTAGCGTAAACTGATTTGCGATCATGAATTATTTTTTACTGCCGTGAGTGCCGAACAAACCAATTACAGCGAACAATCCGACGCAAACCCGGTCATGCCGGGGCACGAAGCGCCGATCGGTTTCTTTGCCATTGGTATCGTTATAAACCTGGTCTTGATTACAGCCTATTTCATCTGGGCTTACAAGCAGTGGAAAAAACCTCGATCAAGCGACGAACCCTGATTTCAGTGTTTTTAAAGGTTAGCCTGCGCCGCCAAAGTAGCTGGTGATTCTCCGGTATTGCGTTAGCAGCGTAGCGGCGTAGTGCGGCTGCGAAAAAGTCGCGACCGACCTGCCGAGTGGATCGACCAGGAAAATGGCGCTGGTATGCGCCACCAGGTATTGCCCGGGAGCCGTTTCCTCCTCGATGACGTAACCCGCTCCGAACTGGTGCGCGAAGTTGTCGATATGCGTTTTATCGGCGCTCGCGGCAATGAATTCACGGTTGAAATGCCCGATGTAATCGGCGAGCCTGGGCGCGCTGTCGCGCTGCGGATCGACCGAGACAAACACGATCTGCAGGTCTTGCGGGTCTTCCCCGGTTTCGTCCTTGAGCAATCGCCAGAAGCCGTTGAGTTCATGCAGGGTATTGGGGCAGACATCGGGGCAGGAAAGATAGCCGAAGAATACAAAGCTCCATTTACCCTCCAGATTTTTACGGTTGAATGGCCGTTGATTGTGGTCGACGAGGTCGAATGGCGCCAGTAATCGGTACTCGGGGCGCAACACGCCCTCCAGTTCGGGCGGTGCGGCAGGCGGCTTGATCAGCAGCCAGGTCGACAACATGACCAGCAGAAACAGCGCAAACAGCACGAGGCTGCCGATGGGAATAATCTTGCGGTTCATCACGGATGAATTTGCAAAACGGGCGCTAGTCTGCATTCCTCACCACCTTTCACCGTCGCAGTACGACTGCATGGATGCAGCGGTCCGGCGTCCCGGAGGTAGAGCAACGCATGGAGCAGTTGCCGAGAAGGGTGGTGAGAAATGCAGGCTTGTGGGTCAATCGATGGCGACATGCTGGTAGCGGATTATATGCTCGTTGATGACCCCGGGTTTTATCAGCTCCAGGTAGCCATCGCCGAGTTTGATGGTGCAGGGCGCCAGCGACCCGCACTCGAAAATGACGCGATCCTCGAGGTAGCCATACCTTTCGATGTGCAGTGTGGCTTTCTCGTCGAGCTCGCCAAAGGTCCCGCGCAGGTAGGCGCTGCTGGATGTTTTCGCCCTGGCGGCATCGAACACCCTGGTTATGGCCGCCTTGTCGACGCTTTCCGCGTAGGGGTAGGGCAGAAACAGCATGCCCAGCCAGCGATCCGCAAAGAAGCGGATATAAATGTTGTTACCGGCCGCCCTGGCGGGGCTGCCGCCGTTGCCCTCGCGCGCATAATAGCCGGACAGGTTTTCGTTGTACGCTCCCCGTTCGGCGCCGAAGGCGAGCGCGGGAAGCACCAGGCACAGCAGTAACAATCCCGGCAGTACGCTATTTACCTTACTGCTGCGGTCGTTGTAGTAATCGTTCTTTCGCATTTTGAATCAGGGTCTTCAGGGTTGATTGGCTTACGTTGTCGTGCGAACGCATGCTGGCGAGCTTGTGCAGGCGCGCATCGTGAGTCTGGAAGTGCAGCTTGAACCAGTCGGCGAGTTTACGCGTGAACGCGGCATCGTCTAGTTGCTCGGTCGCTTCGAATTCCTCGGTAATGTCGCGAATTTCGTCGAGCAG
>Ga0164320_10000324_pt1 | contig 15161 bp, 27 predicted proteins | sample GuaBasSediGuay11_FD_113736 | JGI IMG/M metagenome (GOLD analysis project Ga0164320, IMG submission 113736) | Subseafloor sediment microbial communities from Guaymas Basin, Gulf of California, Mexico - Guay11, Core 4567-28, 0-3 cm | ecosystem: Environmental > Aquatic > Marine > Hydrothermal...
TATCTAATCTAGATTCACATAATTGTAGCAATACCTCACCAGTAATACCAGTTGCAGCAGTTGCCTTTTTAAACATGTTTCTAAATTGACGTTCCAAAATACCGTAAGTGTATTTTGCTTTTTGCTTTTCCATTAGTTGGATAGCATATTCGGATTTTTTTCCACGTCTTCTTGTGTTTCCGTGTTGACCTGGAGGATAATTTCTTTTTTCAAAAGATTTATCTTCTCCAAAAATAGCTTCTCCGAATTTACGTGCTATTTTAGTTTTAGGACCAGTATATCTTGCCATTTTAAAATTTGTTTTGAGAGTGATAATGAATTAAGGTCTTATGCTTATCCTTCGAAAATCGTTGATCTCTCGTTTATACTTGTTAATTATTAATTTACGATATAAGAGTTACGAATTACGATTTTAATAATTCTGAAATCGTAAGTCCATAAATCTAAAATCGTTATACTCTTCTACGTTTTGGAGGTCTGCAACCATTATGTGGTGTTGGTGTTACATCAATAATTTCTGTAACTTCAATACCTCCATTATGAATAGATCTAATAGCAGATTCTCTACCATTACCAGGACCTTTTACATAAACTTTTACTTTCTTTAAACCAGCTTCTTTAGCTATGCCTAAAGCATCTTCGGCTGCTAATTGAGCGGCATAGGGTGTGTTTTTTTTAGAGCCTCTAAATCCCAATTTACCAGCTGATGACCATGAAATTACGTCTCCCTTTTTATTTGTAAAAGATATAATAATGTTATTAAAAGAAGCTGTAATATGTACTTCTCCATTAGACTCTACAATAACTTTACGCTTTTTAGTACTTGACTTTGCCATTTTACAAATTATTATTTAGTTACCATTTTCTTATTAGCAACTGTTTTTCTTCTACCTTTTCTTGTTCTTGAGTTATTCTTAGTGCGTTGCCCTCTTAATGGAAGTCCGATTCTATGACGTATTCCTCTATAACAACCAATATCCATTAATCGTTTAATGTTTATTTGTGTTTCTGAACGCAACTCACCTTCAATGGTAAATGACCCAACAGCTTCACGTATTTTACTGATTTCGTCATCAGTCCAATCTGAAACTTTAGTGCTTTCATCTACTTTAGCAGTTTCTAATATTTGTTTTGCTCTACTTCTACCTATTCCGTAGATATAAGTTAAAGAGATAACTCCTCTTTTTTGTTTTGGTATGTCTACACCTGCAATTCTTGCCATAATTATCCTTGTCTTTGTTTGAATCTAGGATTCTTTTTGTTGATTACGTAAAGCGTTCCTTTTCTGCGCACGATTTTACAATCTGCACTTCTCTTTTTTATTGATGCTCTTACTTTCATTAGTATCTATATGTTATTCTAGCCTTTGATAAATCGTAAGGACTCATTTCTAATTTTACTTTATCTCCTGGCAAAAGTTTAATGTAATGCATTCGCATCTTACCAGAAATATGAGCAGTTACAATATGACCGTTTTCTAATTCAACACGAAACATAGCATTAGATAATGCTTCATTTATTGTTCCGTCTTGTTCTATAGCTGCTTGCTTTGCCATTTTATATTAATTATTTTATTGCTTTTCTGTTTTTACCAGTCTTCATCAAGCCATCATAATGTTTATTCAACAAGTACGCATTTACTTGTTGCATCGTATCAATTGCTACTCCAACCATAATTAATAGCGAAGTACCTCCAAAAAATAATGCCCATCCTTGTTGTACATTCATTAGTTTAACAATAAATGCAGGGAATACCGCAATCAATGCTAAAAATATAGAACCTGGTAAAGTGATTTGTGACATTATTTTATCTAAAAATTCTGAAGTTTCAGTTCCTGGACGAATACCTGGAATAAATCCTCCGCTACGTTTTAAATCGTCTGCCATTTTGTTAGTAGGTACTGTAATTGCAGTATAAAAATATGTGAACACAATAATTAATAATGCAAATGTAATATTATACCATAAACCAAATATATCTGAAAACTGTATCTGCATCCATTGCCCAACTCCTGTATCTTTAAGAAATGAAGATCCTCCTATTAAACTAGGCACAAACATAATAGCTTGAGCAAATATTATTGGCATAACTCCAGAAGCGTTTAACTTTAATGGAATATATTGTCTCGATCCAAATACGTTTTTTTCGTAACCTCCAGAAGCAGTACGTCTAGCATATTGTACCGAAATTTTTCTTACAGCCATAACCAACATTACAGATGCCAAAATAATTACCATCCAAATTACAAGTTCAATTAAAATCATTATTAAACCTCCATTAGATTCTGTTACTCTTGAAACGTATTCTTGAATAAATGATTGAGGTAATGTGGCAATAATACCTACCATAATTAAAATTGAGATACCGTTACCAATACCTTTATCAGTAATTTTTTCACCTAACCACATCGCAAAAATACAGCCTGTTACTAAAATGATAATAGACGAGAAATAGAATATTCCTCCTTGACCTAATAAAAAGGCTTCTTGTGGAATACCTAAAGCTGGTAAACTCACTAAATACCCAGGAGCTTGTACCATACAAATTGCAATGGTTAACCAACGTGTAATTTGAGTAATCTTTTTTTGACCACTAGCACCTTCTTTTTGTAGTTTTTGTAAATACGGAATTGCTATTCCCATTAACTGTACTACAATAGATGCAGATATGTAAGGCATAATACCCAATGCAAAGACAGAAGCATTAGCAAATGCTCCTCCTGTAAAGGCGTTCAGTAATCCCAGAAGACCACTATCTGTTGCTGCCGCTATACCACCTAATTTACTTGCATCAATACCTGGAAGAACTACTTGAGCACCAAAACGATATACTAAAAGCATACCTAAAGTTAGAATGATTCTATCTTTTAGCTCTGTTATTTTCCAAACATTTTTTATAGATTCTATAAATTTCATTTTCTACAGTTCTTATAATGTTACGGCTTCTCCACCTGCAGCTTCAATAGCAGCTTTTGCCGAAGCTGTAAATTTATGAGCAGATACTTTTAATTTTACGTTTAATTCTCCTCTTCCTAATATTTTTACCAGATCATTCTTCCTAGCTAAACGAAAAGCAATCATAGTATCTAAATCTACAGTGTTTTTTATTTTCTTGTCATCAACCATTTGTTGTAAAGTGTCTAAATTAATACCTTGGTATTCTTTACGATTGATGTTAGTAAAACCAAATTTTGGTACACGTCTTTGAAGCGGCATTTGTCCACCTTCAAAACCAAGCTTTCTAGAATATCCAGATCTAGATTTTGCGCCTTTATGACCTCTAGTAGAAGTACCGCCTTTACCTGACCCTTGTCCTCTACCAATACGTTTACTATTATATCTAACTGAACCTTCTGCAGGTTTTAAATTACTTAAATCCATTTTCCGGTTTTATTTTTTAAGCTTCTTCTACAGAAACTAAATGTTTAACTTTATTAACCATACCAAGAATGTTTGGAGTGGCATCGTGTTCAACTGTTTGACCAATCTTTCTTAAACCAAGAGCTTCAAGAGTTCTTTTTTGTCTTAACGAACGATTTATCGCACTTTTTCGTTTTGTTACTTTAATCTTAGCCATCTTAATCCTTTAATTATCCGTTAAAAACTTTTTCGAGAGAAACTCCTCTTTCTTTAGCTATTTTTCTTGCATCTCTTAATTGCAATAAGGCATCAAAAGTTGCTTTTACTACATTATGAGGATTTGAAGATCCTTGAGATTTTGATAAAACGTCGTGTACACCAACAGCTTCTAAAACTATTCTCACAGCTCCTCCTGCAATAACTCCTGTACCAGGAGCAGCAGGTATAATATTTACTCTTGCTCCACCATATTTTCCTTTTTGAGCATGAGGCAATGTTCCTTTAACTAGTGGGATTCGAACTAAATTTTTCTTAGCATCTTCTACTGCTTTAGCAATTGCACTTGCAACATCTTTAGATTTTCCTAAACCTTGACCAACAACTCCAGCTTCGTCACCAACCACAACAATTGCTGAAAAACCAAATGCTCTACCACCTTTTGTTACTTTAGTAACTCTCTGCACACCAACTAAACGATCTTTAAGATCTAATCCACTTGGTTTTACTAATTCTGCACTTTTGTATTTATGATACATAATTTTATTAAAATTTAAGTCCTGCTTCTCTAGCTCCTTCAGCTAACGATTTTACTCTACCATGATATAGATATCCACCTCTATCGAAAGAGATTTTTTCTACACCTGCTTTTATAGATTTTTCAGCTAAAGATTTACCTACCATTGCGGCAACTTCAGTTTTAGTTCCTTTTGCAGAACTAATATCTTTGTCTCTTGAAGATGCTGCGCTGATAGTTTTACCAGTTACATCATCGACAATTTGAGCATAGATTTCTTTATTGCTTCTAAAAACAGATAATCTTGGTTGAGTTCCAGTACCTGAAACTATTTTACGAATTCTGTTTTTTATTCTTTGTCTTCTTTGGGTCTTTGTTAATGCCATAACTTAATTATTAAGCTGTTTTACCAGCTTTTCTTCTTAATTGCTCACCAACAAACTTTATCCCTTTCCCTTTGTAAGGTTCTGGTTTACGGAATGAACGAATCTTTGCCGCTACTTGTCCTACGAGTTGTTTGTCGTGTGATGTTAACTTAATTATAGGATTCTTTCCTTTTTCTGAAATTGTTTCAATCTTAACTTCTGGAGCTATATTTAAAACAATGTTATGAGAAAATCCTAAAGCTAAATCCAGTTTTTGTCCTTGATTGTTTGCTCTAAATCCTACACCAACGAGTTCTAATTCTTTAGTATATCCTTTTGAAACACCTTCAACCATATTGTTAAACAATGATCTATATAAACCGTGTTTAGCCTTTTGTTCTTTAGTTTCAGCCGAACGCGCAACTAAAAGATTACCATCTTCAACTTTAACAGTTACTGTAGAAAACTCTTGAGATAACTCTCCTAATTTTCCTTTTACTGTAACAACGTTATCATTTACATCTACTGTAACTCCTTCTGGAATTGCTACTGGATTATTACCTATTCTTGACATTTCTTATTGTCTTTTATTAGTAAACGTAACATAATACTTCTCCTCCAACATTTTCTTTTTTGGCTTGTTTTCCTGTCATTACTCCATGTGAAGTAGAGATGATAGCAATTCCAAGACCGTTAAGAATACGAGGCAGTTCTCTAGAACTTGCATATTTACGTAAACCTGGTTTACTTATCCTTTGGAGTTTTTTAATTACAGGTTCTTTTGTGTCTTTAGTGTACTTTAAAGCGATTTTAATTGTGCCTTGTACAGAAGAATCATCGAACTTGTAGCTTAAAATATATCCTTGGTCAAATAATATTTTTGTGATTTCTTTTTTTAAATTAGAAGCAGGAATTTCTACCACTCTATGACCTGCACTTATTGCGTTTCTAACTCTTGTTAAATAATCCGCTATTGGATCTGTATTCATATTTATTAATTTGCGATTATGGTTTTCAACTAATTGTTAAACCTTTAATCAATTTATAATTTTACCAACTTGCTTTTCTAACTCCTGGAATTAATCCTTTATTAGCCATTTCACGAAACATAACACGAGAAATACCAAAATTACGCATATAGCCTTTTGGTCTTCCGGTTAATTTACATCTGTTATGCATACGAACAGGTGAAGCATTTTTTGGTAACTTTTGTAATGCTTCATAATCTCCAGCTTCTTTTAAAGCTTTACGTTTAGCTGCATACTTAGCTACTGTTTTAGCTCTTTTTACCTCACGGGCTTTCATTGATTCTTTAGCCATATCTTAATTCTTTTTAAAAGGTAATCCTAATTCGGTTAATAATGATTTTGCTTCTTTATCGGTATCTGCAGAAGTTACAAACGTAATATCCATACCAGAGATTTTATTTATTTTGTCGATATTAATCTCTGGAAATATAATTTGTTCAGTAATTCCTAAACTGTAATTACCTCTTCCATCAAACCCACTAGCCTTAATGCCCTGAAAATCTCTTACTCGTGGTAATGCAGATGTAACCAATCGATCTAAAAACTCAAACATTTGCTCTCCTCTTAATGTAACTTTAGCTCCAATTGGCATTCCTTTACGCAACTTAAATGATGCAACATCTTTTTTAGATATTGTTACTATAGCTTTTTGTCCAGATATTCTTGACATTTCATCTACTGCATAGTCAATTAACTTTTTATCTGCTACTGCACCACCTACTCCTTGAGATAAAACTATCTTTTTTAGTTTAGGTACTTGCATGATGTTTTTATATCCGAACTCTTCTGTAAGAGCAGAAACTACTTTTTCTTTGTACTCTTGTTTTAATCTTGGAATATAAGTCATAACTATATTACTTCATTAGATTTTTTAGCAAATCTTACTTTTTTATCACCTTCCATTCTATACCCAACTCTTGTTGTTTCACCTTTAGAGGTTAGCAATGATAAATTAGAAATTTGAATAGATGCTTCTTTTTCTATGATTCCTCCTTGAGGATTTTTTGCGTCAGGTTTCATATGTTTTTTTACCATATTAACACCTTCTACAATGGCCTTGTTTTTATCTTTTGATAGTTTAAGAATTTTACCTTCTTCTCCTTTATGGTCTCCAGTTATAACTTTTACTGTATCTCCTGATTTTATTTTAAGCTTTTTCATTTCTTATCTTTTGTATTAAAGCACTTCTGGTGCTAATGATACAATTTTCATGAATTGTTTATCACGAAGTTCTCTTGCTACTGGTCCAAACACACGTGTACCTGTCATTTCTCCTGTTGGATCTAAAAGAACACATGCATTATCATCAAATCTAATATAAGATCCATCTGGTCGTCTAACTTCTTTTTTAGTACGAATTACAACTGCTGTTGCTACAGCTCCTTTTTTAATACCACTATTAGGAGTAGCTTCTTTTATAGTAACTACAATCTTATCTCCTAAAGAAGCATATCGTCTTTTAGTACCACCTAGAACACGAATAGTTAACACCTCTTTTGCTCCAGTATTATCTGCTACTTTTAATCTTGATTCTTGTTGTACCATAATTATTTAGCTCTTTCTATTACTTCTACTAATCTCCAACATTTAGATTTACTTAAAGGTCTTGTTTCCATGATCCTTACAGTATCACCTTCGTTGCAGTCGTTTGTTTCGTCGTGTGCAACATACTTTTTTGTTTTTAACACGAACTTTCCGTACATAGGATGTTTTACTTTCTTAACTTCAGCAACCACAATTGATTTCTGCATTTTATTACTTGTAACAACTCCTATACGTTCTTTTCTTAAGTTTCTTTTTTCCATCTTTTCAGCAGAATCCTATTGTTCTATTTCTCTATTAGTTAGCTCTGTTGCAATTCTAGCTACTGTACGTCTTAAACCACGTAACTGAATTGGATTTTCAAGAGGAGATATTGCATGTGCCATTTTTAGGTCTGCATAACTCTGTTTAGTTTCGCCAAGTTTTTCTTGTAACTCAGCTATAGATAGTTCTTTAACTTCTGATTGTTTCATATTATCAATAAATTAAGCTTCGAAATCTCTAGCTATAATAAATTTAGTTTTTACTGGAAGCTTTTGTGCTGCCAGACGCAATGCTTCTTTAGCAACGTCTATTGGTACACCTCCAACTTCGAATAAAATTCTTCCTGGTTTAACTACAGCAGCCCAATATTCAACAGCACCTTTACCTTTACCCATACGTACTTCAAGAGGTTTCTTTGTTATTGGTTTGTCTGGAAATATTTTAATCCATATCGAACCTTCTCTTTTCATGTAACGTGTAGCAGCAATACGTGCAGCTTCAATTTGACGTGAAGTGATAAACTTTGAGTCTAATGATTTTATCCCAAACATTCCGTTAGAAAGTCGATGTCCTCTTCCAGAGTTCCCTTTCATGCGTCCTTTCTGTTGTTTACGAAATTTTGTTCTTTTAGGTTGTAACATTTTTCTTTTAATTTAAAAAATTACTTTCTACGACGTGATTTATTATGTGCATTTCTATTGCCACCACGACCACCTTTTCCTTGCTTCTTAGATAAACCAACAAGCGGAGAAAGTTCTCTTTTACCATATACTTCACCTTTCATAATCCATACTTTAATGCCCAGTCTACCATAAGTAGTATGTGCTTCTACTAAAGCATAATCTATGTCGGCTCTAAATGTAGATAAAGGAATTCTTCCATCTTTATAGTGCTCGTTACGTGCCATTTCTGCACCATTTAAACGACCACTAATTTGAATTTTAATACCTTCAGCATTCATACGCATAGAAGCAGCAATTGCCATTTTAATTGCACGTTTATAAGAAATACGATTTTCTATTTGTCGAGCAACACTTGATGCTACTAAATATGCATCTAATTCTGGACGCTTAATTTCAAAGATGTTTATTTGAACCTCTTTACCTGTAATCTTTTTAAGTTCTTCTTTTAACTTGTCTACCTCTTGACCGCCTTTACCAATAATGATACCTGGACGAGCAGTTGTGATAGTAACGGTTACAAGTTTAAGAGTTCTTTCGATGATTACTCTCGAGACACTAGCTTTAGATAAACGAGCGAAAATATACTTTCTGATTTTATCATCTTCAGCCAGTTTATCTCCGTAATCATTTCCTCCGTACCAGTTGGATTCCCATCCTCTGATAATTCCTAAACGATTTCCTATTGGATTTGTCTTTTGTCCCATTTATTAATTGCTTTGTGTGTTATTGTTAGCTCCAAGCACAAGGGTTACATGATTGGATCTTTTTCTAATTCTATGTGCACGACCTTGAGGAGCTGGGCGTAACCTTTTTAACATGGTACCGCAATCTACTCTAATCTCTTTCACAAATAATTCAGCTTCTTCAATATCGGCTTCTTCATTTTTAGCTTGCCAGTTTGCAACAGCAGACATTAATAATGTCTCTAAACGACGTGATGCTTCTTTTGGATTGAATCTTAATATATTAAGTGCTTTTTCTACCTTTTCACCTCTTACTAAATCGGCTACTAAACGCATTTTTCTTGGTGACGTAGGACAGTTATTAAGCTTTGCAAAAGCGATTTGCTTTTTTTCTGCTTTAATAGCGTCTGCCATTTGTTTTTTACGACTTCCCATTGCTCTTATCTTTTACCTTTATTTTTTGCACCAGCATGACCTCTAAAAGATCTTGTTGGTGAAAATTCTCCTAATTTATGACCTACCATGTTTTCTGTAATATAAACTGGTACAAATTGACGGCCATTATGTACAGCAATTGTTTGACCGACAAAGTCTGGTGTTATCATACTTGCTCTAGACCAAGTTTTGATTACAGTTTTCTTTTTAGCCTCAGCATTTGCTATTACTTTTCTTTCTAATTTATAATGAACGTAAGGTCCTTTTTTTAATGATCTTGCCATGATTTATTATTTCTTTCTACGTTCTACAATATATTTATTACTCGCTTTCGATTTAGAACGGGTTCTATATCCTTTAGCAGGAATACCTTTTCTAGAACGTGGATGTCCTCCGGAAGATTTACCTTCACCACCTCCCATTGGGTGATCTACAGGATTCATAACTACTGGTCTTGTACGCGGACGTCTTCCTAACCATCTACTTCTACCTGCTTTACCAGATACAAGTAATTGATGATCTGAATTTGATACCACTCCAATTGTTGCTAAACAATTTACAAGTATTAATCGTGTTTCACCAGAAGGTAATTTAATTGTAGCAAACTTACCATCTCTTGCCATTAACTGTGCAAATGCTCCAGCACTACGCGCCATAACAGCACCTTGGTTAGGATGCAACTCGATACAAGAAATAACGGTTCCTAAAGGAATTTGGCTTAAAGGCATTGCATTTCCAATTTCTGGAGCTGCTTTTTCTCCTGATACAACTGTTTGCCCAACCTGAAGTCCATTTTGTGCAATGATGTATCTTTTTTCACCATCTTGATAATTAAGAAGTGCGATAAACGCTGTTCTGTTAGGATCGTATTCTATAGATTTTACTTCAGCTGGAATACCAGTTTTGTTACGCTTAAAATCTATAATACGATACCTTCTTTTATGACCTCCACCTTTATAGCGCATGGTCATTTTTCCTTGACTGTTTCTACCACCTGAACGTTTTTTCGGAGCTAATAAACTTTTCTCCGGCTTATCAGTAGTTATGGCGTCAAATCCATTTACTACTCTAAATCGCTGTCCTGGTGTGATTGGTTTTAATTTTCTTACTGACATTTTTGTCTAATTACATATTAGCATATAAATCAATCATCTCACCTTCCGCCAGTTGTACAATTGCCTTTTTAACAGCATTTGTTTTACCATTTTGAATTCCCGTTTTTGTATGACGCGTTTTTCGTTCTGGACGGACATTTATAGTACGAACTTTTTCAACAGAAACACCATAAGCAGCTTCTACTGCTTTTTTAATTTCTACCTTGTTCGCCTTTGTGTTCACTTGAAAGCTGTAACGATTATTTAACTCACTATCGTTTGTTGCTTTTTCTGTGATTATTGGTTTAATTAAGATATTCATTGTTTCTTATTTACTTAAATTCAATTCAATTTCTTCTAAAGAGCTTTCTAAAAGTATTAACTGATTTGCGTTTAAAATCTTGTAAGTGCTTAATTCTGAATTAATTACAACCTCAGACCCTTTTAAATTGCGTGAGGACAAATATACATTATTATTTGAGCCTCCCAACACAAACAAAGACTTTTTGTTTTCAAGATTTAAAGCCTTTAAAATTGCTGTAAATTCTTTAGTTTTTGGCGCATCAAAATTAAAGTCTTCTAATACCGTTATTGCCTTTTCACTTGCCTTAATACTTAAAGCAGATTTACGCGCTAAACGCTTTACATTTTTATTTAACTTAAAACTATAATTTCTTGGTCTTGGACCAAAAATACGTCCACCACCTCTAAAAATACCAGACTTAATACTACCTGCTCTTGCAGTACCAGTACCTTTTTGTTTTTTAATTTTGCGCGTACTACCAACAATATCTGCTCTTTCTTTAGCCTTATGAGTTCCTTGACGTTGATTAGCAAGATATTGCTTAACATCTAAATAAACCGCATGATTATTTGGCTCAATAGCATACACATCTTTAGAAAGGTCTGCCTTTCTACCTGTATCTTTTCCGTTTATATCTAAAACTGCTATCTTCATTATTTTCTAATAATTACATAAGCGTTTTTATGACCAGGAACACATCCTTTAACCACAAGTAGATTCTTTTCAGCAACTACTTTTAAAACTCTTAAATTTTGAACTTTTACTGTTTCTCCTCCCATTCTTCCTCCCATTCGCATTCCTTTAAATACTCTTGCAGGATAAGATGCAGCTCCAATAGATCCTGGTGCTCTTAAACGGTTATGCTGACCATGTGTAGCTTGACCTACACCAGCAAAACCATGACGTTTTACAACGCCTTGAAATCCTTTACCTTTTGATGTTCCTGCAATATCTACAAATTCACCTTCTGTGAAGTGCTCTACAGTAATTGCATCACCTAACTTGTACTCCTCATCAAAACCTTGAAATTCGGCGATTTTGCGTTTTACAGAAGTTCCTGCTTTTTTAGCATGACCTAAGTCTGCTTTAGTAGCACTTTTTTCTGTCGCGTCATCGAAACCTAATTGAATGGCTTCATAACCATCAATTTCTTCAGTTCTGACTTGGGTAACGATACATGGTCCAGCTTTGATTACTGTACACGGAATATTCTTTCCGTTGTCATCAAAGATGCTGGTCATACCGATTTTTTTTCCTATTAACCCAGACATATTAATTTTTGATTTACGATTGTCGATTTACGATTTCAGAATTGCTCTGCTTTAAATCTTCAATCAATTATTAACTCAAATTACTTATTTAAAAAATTTCAGGGCTAAAATATACTTGTAACCCTGAGTGTATATTTTTGCCGTTTTTCCTTAACCAATCGTTAAGGACATGTTTATTAATTCTGAATTCTAAATTTCGAATTCTGAATTTACTTACACCTTAATTTCTACCTCAACTCCACTTGGCAATTCAAGTTTCATTAACGCATCAATTGTTTTAGAAGAAGAGCTATAGATATCTAATAATCTCTTATAAGAGCATAATTGAAATTGTTCTCTCGACTTCTTGTTTACGTGTGGTGAACGTAATACAGTAAAAATTTTCTTGTGTGTTGGTAATGGAATTGGACCAGTTACTACAGCACCTGTACTTTTTACAGTTTTTACAATTTTTTCAGCAGATTTATCTACTAAATTGTAATCGTAAGATTTTAACTTTATTCTAATTTTTTGACTCATTTTCTTAAAATTTAAGCTTCAACTCCTTTTACTGCTTTAATCACTTCTTCAGAAATATTTGAAGGTGTTTGAGCATAATGTGAAAATTCCATGGTAGATGTTGCTCTACCAGATGATAATGTACGTAACGTAGTTACATAACCAAACATTTCAGACAATGGAACAGTTGCTTTAACAACTTTAGAACCTGCTCTGTCGCCCATGTCGCTAACTTGACCACGACGTCTATTAAGGTCTCCAACAATATCTCCCATGTTTTCTTCAGGAGTTAACACTTCTAATTTCATTATTGGTTCCATGATTACAGCTCCTGCTGCTTTAGCAGCAGCTTTAAATCCTAATTTTCCAGCTAATTCGAATGATAATTGATCCGAATCCACATCATGGTATGACCCATCTTTTAAGGTTACTTTCAAGCTATCAATTTCATATCCTGCTAAAGGACCATTAATCATTGCTTGTTTAAATCCTTTTTCCACAGAAGGAATAAATTCCTTTGGCACATTACCTCCTTTAATTATAGAGACAAACTCCAAACCACTTTTACCTTCTTCAGCTGGCTCTATTGTAAATGAAATATCTGCGAATTTACCTCGACCACCAGATTGTTTTTTATAAACTTCTCTATGATCTGCAGCTCTTGTAATCGCTTCTTTATATTCAACTTGTGGCTGACCTTGATTTACTTCAACTTTAAATTCACGTCTCAAACGATCTACAATAATATCTAAATGAAGCTCGCCCATTCCTGAAATAATTGTTTGCCCTGAAGCTTCGTCTGTTCTTACTGTAAACGTTGGATCTTCTTCAGCTAATTTTGCTAAAGACATTCCTAACTTATCAACATCTGCTTTAGTTTTAGGCTCTACAGCAATACCAATTACTGGATCTGGAAAGTCCATACTTTCTAAAGTAATAGGATGCTTTTCGTCTGTAAGTGTATCTCCTGTTTTAATACTTTTAAAACCTACAGCAGCTCCAATATCTCCAGCTTCAATAAAATCGATTGCATTTTGCTTGTTTGCATGCATTTGGTATATACGTGAAATACGCTCTTTTTTACCAGATCGATTATTCAACACATACGAACCTGCATTTAATCTACCTGAATATACTCTAAAAAATGCTAAACGACCTACAAAAGGATCTGTAGCAATTTTAAAAGCTAAAGCTGAAAACGGTTCGTTTGCATCTGGTTTACGGGAAATTTCATTTCCAGTATGAGGATGTGTCCCTATAATTGCCTCTTTATCAACTGGAGAAGGTAAATAACGACAAACAGCATCTAATAAAAACTGAACGCCTTTATTTTTAAATGCAGAACCACAAATCATTGGTATGATTGCCATATCCATAACAGCAGCTCTTAATGCAGCATGTACTTCATCTTCTGTAATAGAATCTTCATCTTCCATGAACTTTTCTAACAAGTTATCATCGTAGCTTGCTACTTCTTCAATAAGTAAAGCTCTATATTGTTGTGCTTCTTCTTTTGATTCTTCAGGAATATCAATAATATCGAAAGTAGCTCCTTGTGTTTCGTCATGCCACACAATTGCTCTATTTTTAATTAAATCTATAATTCCTTTAAAATCTTGTTCTTCACCAATAGGCAAAACAATAGGCACCGCATTAGAACCTAACATTTCTTTTACCTGTTTACAAACCATCATAAAATCTGATCCTTGACGGTCCATTTTATTTACAAAGCCTATTCTTGGCACTTTATAGTTATCTGCAAGTCTCCAGTTAGTTTCAGATTGAGGTTCTACACCATCAACTGCACTAAATAAGAATACTAATCCATCAAGCACACGTAATGAACGATTTACTTCTACTGTAAAATCTACGTGACCAGGAGTGTCAATAATGTTAAAGTGGTATCCTTTAGTTTCGTCTGTGGAGATTCCGTTTATAGTAGGAAAATCCCAAGTACAAGTTGTTGCAGCCGAAGTAATTGTAATACCTCTTTCTTGTTCTTGCTCCATCCAATCCATTGTTGCAGCACCATCATGTACTTCACCAATTTTATGAGATACTCCAGTATAATAAAGAATACGCTCTGTAGTTGTTGTTTTACCAGCATCAATATGAGCAGCAATTCCTATATTTCTTGTATATCTTAAATCTCTTGCCATTTCGTATTAAAATCTAAAATGTGAGAATGCTTTATTTGCTTCTGCCATTTTATGAGTATCTGCTCTTTTCTTAACGGCTGCTCCTTCTTCTTTTGCTGCTGCTAATACTTCTGCTGCTAACTTTTGAGCCATAGATTTTTCATTTCTCTTACGTGAAAAGCTGATTAGCCATTTCATTGCTATAGAAATTTTACGATCTGGACGAATTTGCATTGGGATTTGATACGTTGCTCCTCCTACTCTACGACTACGCACTTCTACGTGAGGCATAACATTAGATAATGCTTGTTTCCATATTTCTAAAGCAGTTTTTTCTTCGTCTTGATTTTTCTCTTCTACAACATCTATCGCATCGTAGAAAATTTTAAAAGCTACTGACTTTTTTCCGTCCCACATCATCATGTTAACAAAACGTGTTACTAACTGATCGTTAAAACGTGGATCTGGTAAAAGTGGTCTTTTTTTCGCCTGTCTTTTTCTCATGTCTTCTTTTTAAAGTTTTAATTTACTTCTTAGGGCGTTTTGCACCATATTTAGATCTACGTTGTGTTCTACCTTCTAGACCTCCTGTGTCTAACGCTCCGCGACCGATATGATATCTAACACCTGGCAAATCCTTTACCCTTCCACCTCTAACCAATACTATCGAGTGCTCTTGAAGATTATGTCCTTCTCCTGGAATGTATGCGTTTACTTCATTACCATTTGTTAACCTTACCCTTGCAACTTTACGCATTGCTGA
>Ga0164320_10000326_pt1 | contig 15136 bp, 10 predicted proteins | sample GuaBasSediGuay11_FD_113736 | JGI IMG/M metagenome (GOLD analysis project Ga0164320, IMG submission 113736) | Subseafloor sediment microbial communities from Guaymas Basin, Gulf of California, Mexico - Guay11, Core 4567-28, 0-3 cm | ecosystem: Environmental > Aquatic > Marine > Hydrothermal...
ATCACTTCACTGGTCAATAAAACCAGTGGCACTGTCAGGGTATTCGGCCATTCGATCGACGACGAGTTGATAAAGGCGAAATCGCTACTGGGATCCGTACCGCAGGAATTTAATTTCAATACTTTTGAACCGGTACATGAAATCGTCACTAATCAGGGCGGGTTTTATGGTGTGCCGACAAAGGTGGCGCGGCTGCAAACCGATCACTATTTAAAACAACTGGGACTTTGGCAGTACCGCAATTTACAGGCAAGATACCTGTCGGGGGGCATGAAACGACGCCTGATGATTGCGCGCGCATTGATACACAAGCCGCGCCTGCTGATTCTGGATGAACCTACCGCCGGGGTCGATATTGAACTGCGTCGTTCGATGTGGGAGTTCATGGACCAGATCAATCAGCAGGGTACTACTATCATCCTGACCACGCATTATCTGGAAGAGGCTGAACGCATGTGCCATAACGTCGCGATCATCGACCAGGGCGAAATAATCAAAAATACCAGCATGAAATCCCTGCTCAAGAGCCTCAGCAGCGAAACATTTATATTTTATCTACGCGACGACATCAGCCAGCCACCGGTGCTTGAAGGGTTTGCTAAAACGACCCTGATCGATAACCACACGCTTGAGGTCGAGGTTCCGGAGTCTCGATCACTGAACGACCTGATCCAGCAACTCGACAACCAACAGATAGTGGTCGACCGAATGCGAAACAAGGTAAACCGACTGGAAGAACTATTTATTACGATCACTTCAAAACTGGAAATTACCCATGACACAGTGGGCTAAATACTGGGTTGCCTACCAGACCATAGCGCGACGGGAAATCCTGCGATTCGCGCGAATCTGGATACAAACCATCATTCCTCCGGTGGTCATGGTAGGCCTCTATTTTCTTATATTTGGCGAACTGATCGGGCAAAGGATAGGTGAGATGGATGGCATGAGTTATGTCGATTTTATTATGCCGGGACTGGTGATGATGTCGATTATTACCAATTCCTACGCTAACGTAGTGTCATCCTTTTATGGCGCCAAATATTCACACTATATTGAGGAAATGCAAATTGCACCGATCCCAAACATTATTATTTTACTCGGTTATGTCAGCGGTGGGGTCGTGCGGGGCATGTGTGTCGGTGTCGCAGTAACGCTAGTCTCATTATTTTTCACGGATTTTTCGATACACGCGCCAGTGATTGTATTCGTTATCGCCTTCCTGACTGCATTTTTATTTTCCCTGGCAGGCCTGATCAATGGTGTATTTGCGAGAACCTTTGACGATGTCACCATTATCCCTACTTTCGTATTAACACCACTCACTTACCTGGGCGGAATATTTTATTCAATCAGGTTATTGCCCGATACCTGGCAACAGGTATCGCTGATCAACCCGATACTTTATATGGTCAATAGCTTTCGATTTGGATTCCGGGGTGTGAGTGACATTGAGCTGAGTACGGCGATAACGGTTATTCTACTCTTTATCGTGATTCTGTTTGCCTTCTGTATGACCCTGCTCGAACGGGGCACCGGGGTTCGACATTGACCCAGTTTGTCGACATCGGAGCTAATCTCACCAATAAGAGCCTGATGCATGATCTCGACGCGGTGATCGAACGAGCAGTTAATGCCGGGGTGAAGCAAATTATTGTCACCGGCACCAGTATCGAAGATAGTAGCCAGGCGATTCGGTTGTGTCGACAATACCCTGACCAGCTGCTTTGCACGGTAGGCGTTCATCCTCACCATGCCAGCGACTGGGCGCCCGATTCGACCGAGAATTTACGTGACCTGGCGCATAGTGACTGCGTGCGGGCGGTCGGTGAAACCGGTCTCGATTTCAACCGCAACTTTTCCCCGCAGGATTCCCAGATTGAAGCCTTTCGACGACAGCTCGAACTGGCAATAACACTGAATAAACCGGTGTTTAGCCACCAGCGCGATGCGCACCCCGTTTTTATCGACATCCTGCGCGAGTATCGTGACAAGCTGGTCAATATCGTAGTGCATTGCTTTACCGACAACCGGGCGGCACTGTCTGATTACCTTGATCTGGACTGCCACATCGGTATCACCGGCTGGATTTGCGATGAACGCCGTGGCACAGAATTGGCGCAGCTGGTTAAATATATCCCCAATAATCGCCTGATGGCCGAAACCGATTCGCCCTATTTGTTACCCCGGAATTTACCGCAAAAGCCAGCGAATCGTATTAACGAACCTGCCCACCTGCCCCATATAATAAAATCTATTGCCCATTTCCAGAACAGGCCAGCCGATCAGGTAGGCGCCGAGTGCCTGAAAACCAGCCAGCTATTTTTCGCCATTTAGTTAGACACTTTTATAACAAAGTCTGGCATCGATTCTTCACACAGCCGATCCAGAAAAAAGTTGCACATAATATACCTACAAGTGCCGATTTCCGGTCTAAACTCTTTTTAGGTAAAATAACTCCCGATCCCAAATTCATCATCGGTAATGAACGATCACACCAAACTAAGTTTTTTCGCATCGACAGCCGAGCCCTGTAGCTACCTGGACTCCAGGAATGCGGTAAGCGCTTTTGCAAATCCGAATATCGATATGGATATGAAAACTTACAATGAACTGATTCAACACGGATTCAGAAGGTCGGGCGGTTACGTCTACCGCCCCCATTGCCCCGATTGCAACGAATGTGTTTCAGTCAGAGTTCCGCTTAAAAAACAACAATTTACACGCAATGAACTGCGAACAATCAAACGTAATTCGGATCTCACTGTAACCCCGGTAAAGGGAAGGTTTCGAACCGAGCATTTCGACCTGTATAAGCGTTATATTAATTCCCGACATAATGACAGCAGTATGGCGAATCCGAGCAAGGCCGATTATCACCGCTTTTTAATATGCGACTGGACCGATACCATATTTATCGAGTTTCGGCTAAACGGGCTTTTGATTGCAGTGGCCGTCTCAGACATTTTGAGTACTGGTCTTTCAGCGGTTTATACATTTTTCGACCCGCAATATGCTGCTCGCAGTCCCGGACACTTCGCTATTCTGGCCCAAATGAGCGAGGCCAGGGCACGCGACCTCGATTATCTGTTCCTCGGGTACTGGATCAGGAATTGCGACAAGATGAGTTACAAGCGACGTTATAAACCGCTGGAAGGGTTTTTTAATGATCAGTGGGTGTTGTTCTAGAAGGTATTCGCTGGCCGGGCCTTAATCAGGGGTTTCCCGGGCAATTCGGGCCCAGTCAAACGAGGGACCGGGGTCGGTTTTTCTACCTGGCGCTATTTCGCTATGTCCACAGATGGCGTCGTTTTTAATGGCCGGATAGTGTGCTCTCAAACAACCAAGCAGGTCGTTTAATTGATGGTACTGTGCGTCGGTATAGCTCAGCTCGTCAGTGCCTTCTAATTCTACGCCTATCGAAAAATCATTACAGGTCTGCTCACCCTTCCAGCTTGAGACGCCGGCATGCCAGGCACGATCAAGAAAGGATACAAACTGGGTAATAGTACCAGCCCGTTCGATCAGGCAATGGGCCGATACCTGCATATCACAAATAGCAGGGAAATAATCGTGTGCTTTCGCGTCGAGCTGGTTACAAAAAAATTGCTGAATATAACCGCCGCCGAACTCAGATGGCGGTAAACTTATTCCATGAATAACGATTAGTTTTATTGGGGCCTTGTCCGGCCTGGCATCGCAATTTGGTGACAGGACCTGATCCACGGCCTGCAACCAGCCTTTATCATCAATTTTGATTTCAGTCATGCAATCGTCAATCGCGGTTGCGTTCTTAATAACAAGATGCACTTCCCTGTGCACCTGTCTGGTTGATTTACTCCGTAGTGGTAACAACTTCCTCGGTTACCGGTTCAATCCCGGGATCTATCACTGGTTCTTCACCTTCCGTTGCCGGTATTATTGGCATTAGAGGCTGCAGGCGATTACGCCGACGTTCTTCGTGGTATGTCTGTCCGGTTCCAGCTGGAATCAGACGACCCACTATGACATTTTCCTTGAGTCCACGCAGATCGTCTTTCGATCCCCGCACAGCAGCCTCGGTAAGAACCCGTGTAGTTTCCTGGAACGATGCTGCTGATATAAACGATTCGGTTACCAGCGAAGCTTTAGTAATGCCGAGCAGGTCCTGCGCATAGGTTGCCGGCTTCTGGTTCGCTGCTATCGCCTTGTCGTTAGTATCCAGCACGCGTGCCTTATCGACCTGGTCACCGCGCAGAAAACGGGTATCGCCACCATTGATAATCGTTACCTTACGCAGCATCTGGCGTACGATGACCTCGATATGCTTGTCGTTGATCGCAACACCCTGCAGGCGATAGACGTCCTGGACTTCCTTCACCATGTAGTTGGTCAAATCCTTCAGTCCCTTGATGCGCACGATATCGTGTGAGTCGAGCTCACCGTCGACCAGTAATTCGCCTTTTGCGACATGTTCGCCTTCGAACACATTAATATGGCGGAATTTTGGGATCAGGGTCTCTGTCGATTCGCCGTCGCTATCGGTAATAACCAGGCGCTTCTTGCCCTTGGTTTCCTTACCATAGGAAACCGTACCGGTCATTTCCGACATGATGGCAGGTTCCTTCGGTTTTCTCGCTTCAAACAGGTCGGCCACGCGCGGTAAACCACCGGTAATATCACGGTTTTTCGAAGTCTCCTGCGGAATCCGTGCGATAACGTCACCGACCTTGATCGATGTGCCATCTTCCACATTGACCAGGGCACCACCGGGCAGCATGTAGTGGGCAGGAATACTGGTTCCGGCATAGCACAACGGCTTACCCTTGGAATCGATCAGTTCGATCGTGGGACGGAGTTCCTGACCCGCTTTGGAGCGAATCGAAATGTCCATGACTTCAATCGATGTCAGACCAGTCATATCATCAACCCGGTGCTGTACTGTCACCGACTCAACAAAATCCGAAAATTTAACCTTGCCGGCAACCTCGGTAATGACCGGATGCATATGGGGATCCCAATTCGCCAGGGTCTGACCCGCCTTGGCTTTATCGCCGTCCTTAATCGTAAATTCGGAACCATAAGGAACCTTGTACCTTTCCTTTTCACGTCCATTCTCGTCTACTACACCCACCTCAGCGGAACGCGATACCGCGATCAGTTTACCGGATGAATTTGCAACCACCTTGATGTTATGGAACTTGATGGTACCGCTATTTTTGATTTCGATACTATTGACCGAGGCCGAGCTACTGGCCGCACCACCAATATGGAAAGTACGCATGGTTAACTGGGTACCGGGTTCACCGATCGATTGTGCGGCGATAACCCCAACCGCTTCTCCCTTACCAACCAGATGTCCACGGGCAAGCTCCCGACCATAACACATGACACACAAACCATGTCGGGCCTCGCAGGTCACGGCCGAACGTACTTTTAGTTCGTCGACACCCAACTCGGTGATCAAATCGGCCTCGCTTTCTTCAATCAGCGTGCCGCGCGCGATCAGAATTTTCTTTTTTGAACCCTTCAGATCCTGTTGCAATACCCGGCCCAGAACACGTTCGCCCAGTTCGACAACAATATCGCCGCCTTCGATGACAGGACGTAAATCGATACCCTGTTCGGTACCACAGTCGTCCATATTGACCACCAGATCCTGTGAGACATCGACCAGTCGACGAGTCAGATAACCTGAGTTGGCAGTTTTCAACGCCGTATCGGCCAGGCCTTTACGAGCGCCGTGAGTAGAGATGAAGTATTGCAGCACGTCGAGACCTTCACGAAAGTTTGCCGTAATCGCATTTTCGATAATTGACCCATCCGGTTTTGCCATCAGGCCACGCATCCCGGCCAACTGCCTGATTTGTGCTGCCGAACCCCTTGCACCGGAATCGGCCATGACAAATATCGAATTGAACGAATCCTGTACTACTTCATTGCCCTCGGCATCGATCACGGTTTCCTTACCAATTTCAGTCATCATCGCGCGCGCAACCTTGTCGTTGGCATGCGACCAGATATCGACAACCTTGTTATAGCGTTCACCGGAAGTAACCAGTCCCGTAGTCCATTGCTTTTCAATGTCCTTTATCTCGGCTTCCGCACTGGCAATCAAATCGGCCTTCGAGTCGGGGACTATCATGTCATTAACACCGATTGATATACCCGATTTGGTCGCGTAGTGATAGCCGGTATACATCAACTGGTCGGCAAGAATGACCGTGTCTTTTAATCCAACCTCGCGATAACAGGCATCGATCAGTATCGATACGTTTTTCTTATCCAGGGTTTTATTGATCTGGTCGAAAGAGAGTCCCTCCGGCAACAGATCGCTCAAAATAGCTCGACCCACAGTAGTATCGACCAGGCGCCTGACTTTAACCTTGTTACCGTCATCGTCGATCTGATATTCGATCACGCGGCATTTTATTCTCGCCTGCAACTCCACAACCTTGGTATGGTAGGCACGCGCCGCTTCTTTCGAGTCAGCGAAAACCATACCTTCACCCTGCACATTAACTTTCTCCCGTGTCATGTAATACAGACCAAGGATAATATCCTGGGTAGGAACGATAATCGGTTTACCATTCGCGGGTGACAATATGTTATTGGTCGACATCATCAGCGTGCGAACTTCGAGTTGTGCCTCGATCGAGAGTGGAACATGAACTGCCATCTGATCGCCGTCAAAGTCGGCGTTAAACGCGGTACAAACCAGTGGGTGTAACTGAATCGCCTTACCTTCAATCAGAATCGGCTCAAATGCCTGAATTCCGAGTCGGTGCAGGGTCGGCGCACGATTGAGCATGATCGGGTGTTCACGAATAACCTCTTCGAGAATATCCCAGACCTCGGTTACTTCACTCTCTACCAGTTTCTTTGCCGCCTTGATCGTGGTCGCTAAACCACGCAACTGCAATTTGCTAAAGATGAAAGGCTTGAACAGCTCCAACGCCATTTTTTTCGGCAGACCACATTGGTGCAGCTTTAGGGTAGGACCCACTACTATGACCGAACGGCCCGAATAATCGACCCGCTTTCCGAGTAGATTCTGGCGAAAACGACCTTGTTTACCCTTGATCATATCGGACAGGGACTTCAATGGACGCTTGTTGGTGCCGGTGATCGCTCGACCACGGCGACCGTTATCGAGCAGTGCGTCTACCGATTCCTGTAACATGCGTTTTTCGTTACGCACAATGATATCCGGCGCACTGAGTTCGAGCAGGCGCTTCAAACGATTGTTACGGTTGATCACGCGGCGGTATAAATCATTCAGATCGGAAGTCGCAAAACGACCACCGTCGAGTGGTACCAGCGGGCGCAAATCGGGTGGCAATACTGGTAGCACGGTCATTACCATCCACTGTGGCTTATTACCCGAATCGGTAAAAGCCTCGACCAGTTTTAAACGCTTGGACAAGCGCTTGAACTTGGTCTCGGATTTAGTACTTTCAATTTCGTCACGCAGTTGCTGGGCCTCGAGGTTGAGGTCGACGTCCTGTAGCAGCTTGAACACCGCTTCTGCACCCATTTTGGCGTTAAAATCGTCGCCAAATTCCTCGATTGCCTCCAGGTAAGCTTCATCATTGAGCAACTGACCTTTTTCGAGGGTGGTCATACCGGGATCGATCACCACAAATCCCTCGAAATAAAGCACACGCTCTATATCCCGCAGCGTCATATCCAGCAACAAACCTATGCGTGATGGTAATGATTTTAAAAACCAGATGTGTGCGATCGGGCAGGCGAGTTCAATATGACCCATGCGCTCACGGCGTACCTTGGTCTGTGTGACTTCGACGCCACATTTTTCGCAAACTACACCACGATGCTTGAGACGTTTGTACTTACCGCAGAGACATTCGAAATCCTTGATAGGACCAAATACCTTGGCGCAAAATAATCCGTCGCGTTCGGGTTTGAAGGTACGGTAGTTAATTGTTTCGGGCTTCTTGACCTCGCCATAAGACCAGGACCGCACCATATCGGGCGAAGCCAGGCTGACGCGAATATGGTCAAAATTATCATTTTGACCCTGTTTCTTTAATAGATTAAGTAAGTCTTTCATGTTTATTCCTGTTCAAGTTCTATGTTCAGGCTCAATGATCTAATTTCCTTGAGTAGCACGTTAAATGACTCGGGCATGCCTGCCTCCATACTAAAATCACCGTCAACAATGTTTTTGTACATCTTGTTTCGTCCATTCACATCGTCGGATTTGACGGTCAACATTTCCTGCAATGTATAGGCCGCACCGTATGCTTCGAGCGCCCATACTTCCATCTCACCAAATCGTTGACCACCAAATTGGGCTTTACCGCCCAGTGGTTGTTGTGTGACCAGGCTGTAAGGACCGGTTGAGCGTGCATGCATCTTGTCGTCAACCAGATGGTTCAGCTTCAACATATACATGTAACCCACGGTCACCGGACGATCGAACGGTTCGCCGGTACGGCCATCAATTAACCGGGTCTGACCCGTTTCTGGTAGTTCCGCTAGTGCCAGCATGTTCTTAATCTCTTCTTCCTCGGCACCATCAAATACCGGGGTCGACATAGGCACACCACCACGCAGGTTTTTGCAAAGCTCAAGGATTTCCTTATCGCTGAATTCCTTGATATTCAACTTTTCACTACTGTTGTTGTATATCTTTTTCAGAAAGGTACGAAACTCCTCGGCTTTTTTATGCGCTTCGAACATTTCACCGATCTTGAGACCGAGGCCATTGGCAGCCCAGCCCAGATGGACTTCGAGTATTTGACCGACGTTCATTCGCGAAGGGACACCGAGCGGATTCAATACGATATCAATCGGGGTGCCGTCTTCACGATAAGGCATATCTTCCTCGGGAACGATCATCGATACAACGCCCTTGTTACCGTGGCGTCCGGCCATCTTGTCCCCCGGTTGCATGCGACGCTTGACCGCGACATATACCTTAACCATCTTGAGTACACCCGGTTTCAGATCGTCACCCGCAGTTACCTTCCTTTTCTTTTCTTCGAACAGGTTATCAAACCCGGAACGCTGAGATTCAAGCTGGGCATTCATCGACTCCAGGGTCTTACTGATCTTGTCATTGGTGAGGCGGATTTTTGTCCATTGATCGCGGCCAATCGACTCCAGGTACTCCTCGGTGATGGTCGCATTTTTCTTCAGGCCTGCAGGGCCGCCAGTTGCTTTTTTACCGGTAATGAGTCGTGCGACACGCTGGTAAATATTTTCCTCAATGATACGGAACTGGTCATCGAGGTCTTTTTTCAACGACTCGATTTCAGCACGTTCGTTATCCAGTGCACGTGAATCCTTCTCCACCCCATCGCGGGTAAATACGCGTACATCGATAACAGTACCAACCACGCCGGACTTCATGCGCAAAGAGGTATCCTTTACGTCGGAGGCTTTTTCACCGAAAATTGCGCGCAATAACTTCTCTTCCGGTGTTAACTGGGTTTCGCCTTTCGGGGTTACCTTGCCGACCAGGATATCACCAGCCTTGACCTCGGCACCAACATAGACAACACCGGATTCGTCGAGTTTGGATAACAGCCCCTCGCTGACGTTCGGAATATCTGCGGTAATTTCCTCGGTGCCAAGCTTGGTATCACGCGCCAGGCAGCTTAGCTCTTCGATGTGAATGGTAGTGAACCGGTCTTCCTTTACCACGCGTTCCGACAATAGAATCGAATCTTCGAAGTTGTATCCATTCCAGGGCATGAAAGCGACCTGCATGTTTTGTCCCAGTGCCAGCTCACCCAAATCAGTGGAGGCGCCATCGGCCAGCACATCGTCTTTTTCGATGACATCTCCAGGTTTTACCAGTGGTTTCTGATTGATACAGGTATTTTGATTCGAACGCGTATATTTAGTGAAGTTATAAATATCGACGCCCGGTTCGGTCTCGCTGGTTTCTTTATCATTAACCCGAATTACCACGCGACTCGCATCCACCGAGTCGACTACTCCGCCACGAGTGGCTTTTACCGTAGTGCCCGAGTCAACCGCGACCACACGCTCCATGCCGGTACCGACCAGTGGTTTTTCCGCGCGCAGACAGGGGACGGCCTGGCGCTGCATGTTTGACCCCATCAAAGCACGGTTTGCGTCATCGTGTTCCAGAAACGGAATCAGCGATGCGGCAACCGAAACGATCTGCTTGGGCGACACATCCATAAAATCAATCCTGTCCCGAGTGGTCAGGGTGGCTTCATTATTGCTACGACAGGCAATCAGCTCATCGGTCATCGCGCCTTTTTTATCGAGCGCAACATTCGCCTGAGCTATCGAATACTGGCTCTCTTCAATTGCCGAGAGATAAACGACTTCACTGGTTACCTTGCCTTTAGTCACCTTGCGATAAGGGGTTTCGAGAAATCCATAATGATTGGTTCGGGCATACACCGACAGTGAATTGATCAAGCCGATATTCGGCCCCTCAGGGGTTTCGATTGGGCAGACACGACCGTAATGAGTCGGGTGAACATCTCGAACCTCGAATCCGGCTCGTTCGCGGGTTAAACCACCCGGACCAAGTGCCGATACACGGCGTTTGTGCGTGACTTCAGAGAGTGGATTATTCTGGTCCATAAATTGGGAAAGCTGGCTGGAACCGAAGAATTCCTTGACAGCCGCTGCCACAGGCTTTGCGTTAATAATATCCTGGGGCATCAGTCCCTCTGATTCAACCAGACCGAGTCGATCGCGCACCGCTCGCTCAACCCGAACAATACCGGTTCTAAAGGCATTTTCAGCCATCTCGCCAACACTGCGGATGCGACGATTACCAAGATGATCGATGTCATCGACCGAGCCGTTACCATTTCGGATATCGATCAATTCTTTTACTGCGTCGACGATATCTTCGGTCGACAGGGTGCCACTGCCTTCGATTTCTTCGCGACCCAGGCGGCGGTTGAATTTCATCCGACCGACTTCAGACAGATCGTATCTTTCAGCATTGAAGAACAAATTCTGAAACAGGTTTTCAGCAGAATCCTTGGTCGGCGGTTCACCCGGACGCATCATGCGGTATATTTCCACCTTGGCTTCGAGGTCATTGGTAGTAGGGTCCAGTGCCAGGGAATTGGAGATATAGGCACCCCGATCAAATTCATTGGTGAAAATGGTTCTGATTTCCTTGATTCCTTTTTCCCGAATCAGGATCAGTAATTCCTCGGTGATTTCATCGTTAGCACTGGCAAACACTTCGCCGGTTTCCGCATCGACCAGATTGTCTGCGAGAATCTTGCCCCACAGGTAGTCATCGGGCACTATCAATGACTTGACACTCGATTTTTTCAGCTGCTTGATATGCAATGCCGTAATTCGACGACCCTGCTGCACCAGTACTTCACCCTTGACCTTAATATCGAAGGTAGCAGTTTCACCTTTTAACCATTCAGCCTGCAACACCATGCTGATGCCATTCTTTTTAATCTTGAACACATTATGGTCAAAAAACATGTCGAGCATCTGCACACTATCGAATTTCAATGCGCGTAATAAAATTGTAGCCGGTAGTTTACGGCGGCGATCGATGCGCACAAACAGCGCGTCCTTTGGATCGAATTCAAAATCGAGCCACGAGCCCCGATAAGGGATAACCCGCGCCGAGAATAATAATTTCCCGGACGAATGTGACTTTCCCCGGTCGTGGTCGAAAAATACACCGGGTGAACGATGCAACTGAGAGACGATGACACGTTCAGTGCCATTGATGACAAAGGTCCCGTTATCGGTCATCAGTGGCATTTCGCCCATATAAACTTCCTGCTCCTTGATATCCTTGACGGAACGATTTTTAGCGGAAGCTTCCTTGTCGTAGATGACAAGACGGACCAGTACGCGTAATGCCGCGCCATAAGTGAGTCCGCGTATCTGGCATTCCTTAACATCGAATACCGGCTCGCCTACGCGATAACTGACGTACTCCAGTTCGACACTGCCCGAAAAACTGACAATGGGGAAAATCGACTGGAACGCACGCTGTAATCCGGTGCCCTTCTGTTCTCCTTCTGGATTAAGAAAACGCTTGTATGAATCCGTTTGAATAGCCAGCAGATAAGGTTCATCGAGCACTGCTGGTCGTTTACCAAAATCTCTGCGTACACGTTTTTTCTCAGTAAAAGAGTAAGCCATTTTTAAACCTCTTGAATGCACATGTTTTCATATCAATATCATCACTATGCCCGTATAAAAAGGTTACAAGCACAGACGGGCCGATGGCTTTTCAGCCATCAGCCCCCTCAGTCAAGTTGTGGGTATCAATACCCGGACAACCGCTAACTACTTGAGTTCGACAGTTGCGCCAGCTTCTTCAAGCTGCTTTTTTAGCTCTTCGGCTTCGCCTTTGGAAGCCCCTTCTTTGATCGTAGTAGGCGCGCTTTCGACCATGTCTTTCGCTTCCTTCAGTCCCAGGCCTGTGATTCCCCGAACTGCTTTGATGACGGCTACTTTTTTGTCACCAAAACTGCCCAGCACCACGTCAAATTCATCCTTTTCTTCAGCAGCACCACCACCCGCATCACCGGCTGCCGCGGCGGGAGCAGCGGCGACCGCTGCAGCGGCTGAAACGCCGAATTTCTCTTCCATCGCAGAAACCAGATCTACGACTTCCATTACGCTCATGTTTGATATAGTTTCAAGAATGTCATCTTTAGAAACTGCCATTACTATTTCTCCTGATACAGAAAATTAAAAAGTTATTTAAGCTTGTTTCTGGTCGCGAACAGCAGCGACTGTACGGGTTAACTTGCTCGGCACCGCATTTAAAGTCCGTGCAAGTTTATCGACAGGCGCTTTCATTACGGCCATCAACAGGCTGATTGCCTGATCGAATGTTGGCAACGAAGCCAGTCGTTTAATGTCGGACGGATCCAGCAACTCACCGCCAAGGGCGATCAGTTTAACGACTAATTTTTTATTGGCATCCGCATAGTCTTTCAAAACCCGTGCAGCTCCGCCCGGATCTTCCATCGAAAATGCGTAAACCATCTGACCCTGCAGTGCGTCATTCATGCAGCCGTAATCCGTACCTTCAAACGCACGTCGAGCGAGGGAGTTTTTGACCACCCGCAAATGTACGTTGGATTCACGAGCCTTGATCCGCAACTGGGTCATCTCACCAACTGTCAAGCCCTGATACTCGGCTGCAATCACAGAGTGCGCTTGCGTAGCAACTTTAGTTACTTCGCTCACTACCTCCTGTTTTTGCTGGAGTGTTAAAGGCATATTAAGTTCTCCTGATTATTAAACCATACTGAACTAATGTTCAGCCCTGCATCCCTGTCCGATATTTCTATCGATTCCGTCACGATCTCTTAACCAGGTAATCCTGTCTCAGAAGATCATCTACGTAGGAAATTAAGGTCATGCTCGATAAGAGCTAAACCACCCACGGTCTTTGACGAGATCGGCACCTTCTGGTACCACGTTCTCAAAGATTCAAACCAAGCCACTATGAATTAAATAATGACTCAAAATTTAACCACTATATTTCCAACGACGCCGTGTCAACCGCAACACCGGGTCCCATCGTGGTCGAAAGTGACACTTTCTTTAAATACACGCCTTTTGAGCTGGTAGGCTTCGCTTTTGTCAAATCAGCGAGCAAAAACTCAAGATTTTCACGTAATTGCATCACTTCGAAACTGGATTTACCGATGGTGCAATGGATGATGCCGCCTTTGTCAGTTCTATAACGTACCTGGCCTGACTTTGCATTTTTCACTGCCGTGCCTACGTCGGGTGAGACGGTACCAACTTTAGGATTAGGCATCAGACCCCGCGGTCCGAGAATCTGGCCTAACTGGCCAACCACGCCCATAGCGTCTGGACTGGCAATGACGACATCATAGTTCAAATCACCACCTTTCATTGAATCGGCCAGTTCCTGCATGCCAACCACGTCGGCGCCTGCCTCCTTTGCCTTATCGACATTATCGCCCTGCGTAAAAACGGCGACTCGCACCACTTTACCGGTGCCATTGGGCAGTACACTCGAACCACGCACATTCTGATCAGATTTGCGCGGGTCGACACCGAGATTAATTGCCGCATCGATAGATTCGTCAAACTTTGCTGTACTCAGTTCCTTGAGTAGCGCCAGACCTTCATCAATTGCATATTGCATTGTCCTGTCAATTTTTTCGCGCATAGCAGTAACACGTTTAGATTCTTTAGCCATCTATACGCCCTCCACGTCCAGGCCCATACTGCGGGCACTACCGGCTATAATTCGAACAGCCGCATCCATATCATTAGCGTTCAAATCTTTCATCTTGGCAGTGGCAATCTCTTCCAGTTGTGCACGGCTAACCACACCAACTTTTTCCGAGTTAGGCGTGCCGCTTCCCTTGGCAATTCCAGCCGCTTTTCTCAGTAGTACTGCCGCTGGCGGGGTCTTTATCTCAAACGTAAAGCTCTTGTCGGTATAGACCGCGATAATAACCGGAAGCGGCATACCGTTTTCGACATCCTGGGTCTGCGCATTAAACGCTTTGCAAAACTCCATGATATTAAGGCCGTGCTGGCCGAGAGCGGGTCCCACCGGTGGGCTCGGATTCGCCGAGCCTGCAGGCACCTGCAGCTTGATATATTTGTCTAACTTTTTTGCCACTATGCTATCTCCCGGGTGCAAACGGACTACTCAATTCGCCCTCCCCATCTAAAACTATACTAAAAATAACTACCCGATCCTGCGACCCTGACTCTGGCTCACACCAAAGCTGGCGCATTACCCGACTAACTCTGCGGAATCCTAGCCTTTTTCGACCTGACCAAAGGTCAGCTCTACCGGGGTCGAACGACCAAAAATCTGTACTGAAACGAGCATTTTGCTCTTTTCATAATTCACTTCTTCGACCACACCATTGAAATCATTGAATGGCCCGTCGTTAACGCGCACCACCTCACCGACTTCAAACAATACCTTGGGCCTAGGCCGGTCCACACCTTCCTCGACACGGCTTAAAATAGCGTCCGCCTCGTCCTGGGAAATCGGTGCCGGCTTGTCGCTGGTGCCACCAATAAATCCGAGGACTTTAGGTACCTGCTTCACCAGATGCCAGGTATCGTTATCCATTTCCATCTGCACCAATACGTACCCGGGAAAGAACTTGCGCTCACTTTTGCGCTTGGTACCTTCTTTCAT
>Ga0164320_10000327_pt1 | contig 15115 bp, 12 predicted proteins | sample GuaBasSediGuay11_FD_113736 | JGI IMG/M metagenome (GOLD analysis project Ga0164320, IMG submission 113736) | Subseafloor sediment microbial communities from Guaymas Basin, Gulf of California, Mexico - Guay11, Core 4567-28, 0-3 cm | ecosystem: Environmental > Aquatic > Marine > Hydrothermal...
CGATTCAATGCCTTTTAAAAAGATTTCGGCTGGCTCGTCACTGGATAAAAAACCGCTGGTTAATTTCCCGCGAGATAATTTCGCCGGACTCGCGTTTTCAGGCTGGCGTACATTCGTCACCGCTGCAAAACGCCCATTCTTGTTAACACCCATCCAGGTACCGCGGGCCTCCAGGTCACGCCCGGCAAAAATCCCCGGCGAATCCGGCCACCAGTGCGCCGTCTCAGTCGGACGTGTGTAATACTCGTCGCGATTGGCGATCACCACCAACGGGTAATCATCGTGTTGTTGAAGCGCGAACAGGATCAGGCACATGAGAAACTATCGGCATCAATAATCTTGTGCCGGTACCGCATCGAGTCCCGGCAGTGGCTCATGTTTTATCGCCGATTCGAACGAGGTCAGACGCTTGTAAACCGACAGCAACTCCACAATCGTGGTCCAGGAATTAACCAGGTACTGAAACGAGTTACTGACCTGGTTAAACGCGGTCAAAATTTGCTGCAAGATGCCAAAGGTAATGGCGCCCGCAGCAATGGTCGGTATTAGGAGGACATAGACAAATATATTATCTGCCTGCAAATACAGCATGCGCGCTACGTTAAAATACATGTAGTTAAAATATAAGCGGAAGTAATTTTTACGCACGTTTGCAAACAGCTGCTTGAGCGTCGGCGGTTGTGCACGGGCCTCATCGTCTTCACCGTAGACCAGCTCTTTGCGAAAAGCCGCTTCGACCCGTTGATTTTTAAACTCCAGCCCGGGTAATTTGATGCCGACTATTGCTAACAAACCGGTGCCAAAAACCGACCATACCAGCGAGGCAACAAACAGGGGATGAGCAATTACCCCGACTATGGGCAGCTCGTTAACATATTGTGAAAGTGACCAGAGTACAGGTAAAAAAGCGAACAGAGTCATCACCGCGTCAACTATAGAAACACCCAGACTTTCCATTATTCCGGCAAATCGCATGGTGTCTTCCTGTATGCGTTGCGATGCGCCCTCGATATGTCGAACCTGTTTCCATTGCGCGGTGTAGTAATCGTTCATCGCCGTGCGCCAGCGAAAAATATAGTGACTGACGAAAAATCGGGTGACTACGAATACAAAAATAGCCAGGAATGCGATCTCCGAAAATATAATAATGAGGTCAAATAGTTCACTGGAAACTGACGCGATGGTTTCCGCTGATGCGGGTGCGACACTGGTGGTGTTTTCAGATGACTGCGGCGCCGAATTCGACAATGCGCTTTGTACCAGATCAAAAAAAGGTCGGCGCCAGTTATTGATGGCAACCGATACCTGCACCGAAAAGTAGGTGGAAAACAAAATAAACGCCGAACCGACGATTGACCACCACTGCCACGGGTGTTTTGCAACCTTGAACCAGAATGCCGCGAATAAGCCGGCGCTAACAATGTAGTATAAATAGAACAGCAAAAACGAGTCTGTAAAAAAATGCCCCAGGCCAATAACAGGCTCCGATGATTCTAGATTAAAGCCAAAAAACGCCCCGATTTGTTCATTGAACCCATACCAGATAAAAACGCAAATTAGTGAATAAACGACGACAGAGGTAAAGAATAACCTGGGATTCGGAAAGAAGGATTTAAACATGGTTCAGAACTCTTTGTTTAGGTTGTGGAACAATAGTGTTTGTAGACATCGCGGGCCAGCATTGATTCCGCATGGGAAATGATTCTATGTATCACCTGCATTTGCTTAGCATTGCCGACTAATCCTGGTTGGCAGGTAAATAAGGCTTAAGCATAGTACGCATCATCTCGATGTGTATGTCATCGTCGTTAAGCGCCGCAATGTAATTAAATTGTTCGCCGCCGTGGTGCATAAACAGGTGGCGATATTCAATATCAATTTCGTCGAGGGTCTCCAGGCAATCGGCTGAAAATCCCGGGCATATAATATCGACTGCTTTGCTTCCGTTGGTGGCAAGTTCACTCAATACCACCGAGGTGTAGGGCTTTAGCCAGGTCTGTTTACCAAAGCGGGATTGAAAGCAAAGTGACCAGTTTGACGCTTCCAGGTCAAGCTGGTCTGCCAGCAAGCTGGCGGTTTTTCGACATTGATCGTAATACGGGTCGCCGCGGTCGACATTGATCTGTGGCAGGCCATGAAACGACATCAACAGGTGATTGCGCTGTGCCGACTTTTGCCAATGGTTACGAACCGAATTTGCTAGTGCCTCGATGTAGGCCGGGTGCTGGTAGTAACTGTCGATAAAATGGATCGAGGGTAAATGACGCGTCCCGGCCAGGGCGTGAGCGAGATGATGAAAAGTCGTTGCCGTGGTGGTCGCCGAATTTTGCGGGTATAGCGGTAACACGACGAGTCGTTCCAGACCTGACTGCATTAACCTGTTAATGACAGTTTGGTACGAAGGATTGCCATATCGCATCGCCAGTGCCACCGGAACCGCGCTGCCCAGTTTTTCCTGTAAGGCTGATTGTTGTCTTAACGAGTAAGCCATTAATGGCGAGCCCTGATCGGTCCAGATGCGTTGGTAAGCCTGCAGCGTTCTGCCGCTGCGAAATGGCAAGATGACGCCGTTGAGAATCAACCACCAGGGCAGCCGGGGCATCTCGACAACGCGCCGATCAGACAGAAACTGCTTCAAAAATCGTTTTACTGCTGACCTGTCAAGGCTATCCAGAGTGCCGAGATTGCTCAGCAATACCGCGGTTTCTAAAGGCATTAGAGTGGGCGCAAAAAAGAACTTAGTTTAATGCCGCTGGTTGCGCTTGTCACGGTCAGGTGTGTGTCGGGAATCTGACACTTAAATTCATAAAATCAATGATTCATCTACCATCGATAAAAATTAATCATCGATTTCGGGCACAAAAAAGCCTTGACACAAAAAGATATACACATGATATCTTGCTCGATGTGATGGTGGCGATGAACTTCGAGAAATGGCTGTTCCAATTTTGTACCAAAATTATAAGTCTTTGATTTTAAATTAAAAATATCAAACCGATGGAATAGTGAGCAATTTAATCGATAATGAGCCATGATGCGGCTTGCAGCAATAATCGAACATTTCATTCACAGACTTATCCACAGGAATTGTGGATAACCAAAATTATCGAGATTTTTTAATAAGTTAGCTTCACAACGCTAGAAATATCTTTAACAAATCGCTCTAACTGTGTACCCGAAGCATTAACCGAGTGGCTTCAAGCCTGGCCTGAATCAACCCAAAACTACCTAAATCCTGCGCCGCTTTTACTGTGGTGGAACGATGGATCAAGTATCATTGCATTTTCGTTCCAGGTTTTCACTAGTGCCTAATAATTCGGGTAAAAGTTTTGCGTCGTTTGCAATCGCGATTCCGTTGTACCGAATTTTTGACTATGCAATTAAAGATCCCCAGCTAGTCCGGGTAGGCACCCGATACCGCCTGCCATTTGGCCCGGGGTCCAGAACCGGCGTTTTACTGGCGACGCACAATTCTGCCAGCGTGCAGCCTGATCGGATAAAAGCGGCTGGCGAATGCCTTGATGACTCACCCGTTTTATCGGAGCACGTGATTGCGCTGGCGACCTGGATGTCCGACTATTATTTGCAGCCGATTGGCGAAGTCCTGTTCCAGTGCCTGCCCAGGTATTTGAGAAAAGCCAGGTGCGAAAAGCCGGTCCGCGTAAAATACTGGCGGGCTAATACGATCGACCCGGTGTTACGGGAGACGATAAAAAAACGTTCTCCAAGGCAGCACCAGATATTGCTCGCAATTGAGCAATCCGATAGTGGCCTAAATGCATTGCAGTTAAAAAATGTTAATTCGAACTGGCACGGCCTGGTCAGATCGTTGGAACATAAAAAAGCCGTATCATGGGATTGGTCGAAACCGCAAACCAGCACCACGCCACTGGAGAGCCTGCCTGAACTGAACCGGGAACAGGCTGAAGCGTTTAGTCAGATGGAGGGCAGGTTCGGTCGGTTCTCGGTTCACCTGCTCGATGGCATAACCGGCAGTGGCAAGACCGAGGTCTACTTTCGACTGATACAAAGCCAGTTGAATCAGCACAGGCAGGTGATTTACCTGGTTCCTGAAATAGGCCTCACTTCGCAACTGGTCGAGCGCGTACGGCGCCGGTTTGGCGAGCGATTTGCGATATCACACTCGGCCCTGACCGAACGTCAGCAATATGAGGCCTGGGAGCGATTTCGGCAGGGCGAAGTCAGCATCATGCTGGGCACCCGATCCAGCCTGTTTTCGCAAAGCGCCCGGCTCGGCCTGATTATTATCGACGAAGAGCACGATGCCTCTTATAAGCAGGAAGATGGCATTCGCTATCATGCGCGCGATGTAGCAATCAAGCGGGCGCAGATGCTCGACATTCCTATCCTGCTCGGTTCGGCCACGCCTTCACTGGAAAGCCTGAACAATTGTGAACGCGAGCATTATTACTGGTATCGTCTGTCGCAACGACCAACGCGCTATGCTCCACCCGGAATTCAACTCATCGATTCCCGCAATACCAAACTGGAACACGGCTGCTCGCCTTACCTGCTACAGCGTATCGATCATCACCTTGGGCAAAATAGCCAGGTATTGCTGTACCTGAACCGGCGCGGATTCGCTCCGGTTGTGATGTGTCACGAGTGTGGTTGGCAGGCAGTTTGCCGACATTGCGATTCAAGACTAACCCTGCACCAGTCATTGAATCGCTTGCTTTGTCACCACTGTGGGTTTACCCAGCCGGTGCCCTCCAGCTGTGGCGATTGCGACAATACCGAGATCAGGCACTACGGCATCGGAACCGAACAGCTGGAGCAGGGCATGAAAAAACGATTTCCGGATTACCTGGTATTGCGCATCGACCGCGACTCGATAACCTCGCGCGACGACTTTGCACGGCAGATGGAAACATTAGGCCAGGGCGGACCCTGCCTGTTGATCGGCACCCAGATGATTGCCAAGGGACACGATTATCCGGCGATAACGATGAGCGCGATACTCGATGCAGACCAGGCATTGTTCAGTGCATCCTATCGGGCCAGCGAGCGGCTGGTGCAAACGGCTGTCCAGGTATCGGGACGATCAGGCCGGGGTGACCAGGCGGGCGAGGCTTATCTGCAGACAGATTTTCCGGACCACCCGTTAATGCAGGCGCTGGCAAATCAGGATTATCGAAAAATTGCCGATACGATCACGCGCGAACGCAAGATGCTGGGCTTTCCTCCGTACGCGCGCGTGGTCATGTTCCGGGCCGATGCGCTGAGTCTTCAGCTGGCGACCGATAAACTCGACGAGATCAAACGCTGCTTAGTGGATAGTACGACCCGCCACCAGGTTAAATGTATCGGACCGATCCCGGCATTGATGACGCGCCGGATCGGCCGTTATCGCGCACAGCTTTGCCTGATAAGCCCGGATATGCGTAAGCTGCGTAGCGTGTTGCGTGAGTCGATGCCGGAAATTGAGTTAATTAAAAGCACACAGAAAGTTAAATGGGTGGTCGATGTCGATGCCTTCGATCTCTAGCCTATCCTTATAATAGAAAGTAAACCTGTTTTAGCTTTAGTCCCTGTCGGCATCCATGTAGAATCGCGCGTGGTTTTTTCAGTCCAGTAGCCGACAGGTTTCTGGATGAATACTAAACAACACGGGTTTTTAATTCTTGAAGCAAACCATTCACGATCTGATCGCGAAAGCGCTTGTCGACTTACAACAGACCGACGCCCTGCCGGCCGATCTCAAGGCCAACATCCAGGTGACCCCCAGTAAGGATCGCAGCCAGGGCGATTTTGCCAGCAACATAGCGATGATGCTGGCAAAGGCGGCCGCAAAACCACCACGCGAACTGGCCGACCTGATTGTTGCTCAATTGAGTGCGCACGAGGCCATCGAGAAAATCGAAGTGGCAGGCCCGGGATTTATCAATTTTTTCGTTGCCAGCGTTGCCAGCCACTCGGTGATTAATGACGTATTGCAACAGGGCGAAACCTTCGGCGCCAGTGAATTCGGCAAGGGTGAAAAAATACAGGTCGAGTTTGTATCCGCCAACCCCACCGGACCGCTGCATGTTGGTCATGGTCGTGGAGCGGCCTCGGGTGCGACGCTCGCGAATGTATTGCGCTGTGTCGGCTACGATGTGCAGACTGAATACTATGTCAACGATGCCGGGCGTCAAATGGATATACTTGGCACCTCCACCTGGTTACGCTACCTGGATCTCTGCGGCGTCGAAATTGTGTTCCCCAGCAACGGCTACCAGGGCGATTATGTCTGGGATATCGCCGCGACTGTACATCGTCAATATGGCGATCGGTTCCAGGTCAGCGAACAGCAACTGATGCAGGGTGTGCGCGCCGACGCACCCGCCGGCGACAAGGAAAAACACATCGACGACCTGATCAAAAACGCCCGCTCGTTACTCGGTGATGCCGACTACCGTATCGTCTTCGACCAGGCCCTGGATATCCTGGTCGATGTGATCCGCAATGATTTACACGCGTTCGGTGTAGATTTTGACGAATGGTTTTCAGAGCGCTCGCTGGCCGAAAACGGCCATATTGAAAGCGCTATTCAGCGGCTGACCGAGAATGGCCATACCTACGATAAGGATGGTGCCATCTGGTTTCGTTCCACTGACTTCGGTGATGAAAAAGATCGTGTGGTCAAGCGCGAGAATGGGCAAACCACTTATTTCGCCTCCGATATCGCTTACCATATGAATAAGTTTGATCGTGGTTTTGATCGCGTGATCAATATCTGGGGAGCGGACCACCATGGGTACACTACCCGGGTCAAAGCGGCACTCACCGCGTTAGACTACGATGCCGGGCGGCTTGAAATACTACTGGTACAGTTTGCCAATTTATTTGAAAATGGTAACAAGATTTCTATGTCGACGCGCTCTGGTGAATTTGTCACCCTGAGACAGCTGCGTGAAGACGTCGGGCTGGATGCGGCGCGATTCTTTTACGTGATGCGCAGGCCCGACCAGCACATGAATTTCGACCTCGACCTGGCGCGTGATGAATCATCTGACAACCCGGTATACTACCTGCAATATGCACACGCGCGCATTTGCAGTGTCAAACGCCAGTGCGAAGAAAGAGGATTGAAATTATCGCTGCAAAAAGCTAATTTGAACCGACTCGACAATAGTCACGAGCAACATATTATCAAACAAATCAGTCTTTATCCGGAGCGGGTGCTGAGTGCAGCCAGGCGTCGCGAACCGCATATTATAGTGAATTATCTGCGCGATCTCGCTAACCTGTTTCACTCCTGGTATAACGCCCATCAATTTATCGTTGACGATGCCGAATTACGTGACGCCCGGATGGCACTGGCGAGTGCAGTGGGGCAGGTTATGCGCAATGGGCTCGGGTTAATGGGTGTGTCAGCGCCGGCTAAAATGTGATGGCAAAGAAAAAGTCGAGCTCTGCGTGGGTCTGGTTGTCCCTGTTTATGATGTTGGGTATGTTCGCCGCTTTTTTACTTTTCCTCGATCAAAAGATCGTGCAGAACAATACACCCGCGCAATCACCGAAAACTGTTAAACCGGTGGACGACAAACCGAGGATCGATTTTTATTCGATACTGCCGGATCGTGTTGTCGACATTCCGATTTCCGAGGAAGATCAGCAGGCAATCGAAAACCCGTCGATCAACAAAACCGCCGGCGAAGCGATTTTTCTGCAGGTTGGTTCATTTCAGAGTGTCAACGAGGCCGACAGCATGAAGGCGCAGCTTGCCCTGATCGGGCTCGAAGCTAAAATTGAGTCAGCCGAAGTGAACAAGGGTATCTGGCACCGGGTGGTATTGGGCCCCTATGGTGATAACGGTAAATTGTCACGCACCAAAAATCAGTTGATCGAGAACAGTATTAAATTTATGCAGCGCATTAAGGCGCCCTAACTAGAAGACTGGTCTGGATGACCAACGACTGATGTCCTGACGAATAAAATGTCTTTTATAAAGTCCCTCGGGCGTTAAAGCTACACCCGACCGTTATCGAAGGCGAAATTTCAGAGGTAACGGAATCCACTGCCACTGCAGTGACTTCTTCTCCAGGTACGACGAAACCTGAATCAATTAACAGGATATCTGCATCGATGGTATTGGGAGAACTGTCCCATTTGGCCGTTGCAGTTCCGCCGACAGGATTGATAAGATTGCTGCGTACACTGCTAGTGGGAATCGCGGCGTTTGCAACCCCGATATAAACCGGGTTATTGGTAGCAACTTTCACCTGCATCTGGATATGATTAAATGTCTGGTCGAGGTTATCGACTGACAGATCTACCATACAGCTAATAATACGGGCATTCACTGCGGAGGAAGCGGTAGACATACCCTAGACCAACAAGCGAGTAGCCAACAGATTGAAAATTGATTGAGTTTTGTACCCCTCGTTGTGCATTTCAAACCCCTTATTTTCTTGTTTTAGCGAACGATTTGTTGTTATCAATTGTTGGGAATATAATCCCAAGACTATCGCCGGTCAAGTACTTCTGGCATTGCCAGCTTTAGGTGGGCTTTTCTGTTTAGGGTGGTGCGGTTAAGAAACCAGGCAAATTTTCAGCGAAGAACAACGATTTTTAGCCAGGTATTAGTTGAACTCTAAATATATATATCGCGTAAAATCCAGTCGGGCAGCGTCGCCCTGGCCTGGTTTAACACAACATCGTGGCCACGAAAATCCGGGCAATAATGCTCAACCAGCTGCCAGAACTGACGCGTATGATTCATATGGCGCGTATGACAGAGCTCATGAATCATCAGGTATTCGACACTGTCGCACGCCACAAACAGTAACTGGTCGTTGAGGCTGATCGTGCCCCTGGAGGAACAGCTACCCCAGCGGGTTTTCTGGCTACGGATGATGATTTTCCGGTAACCGAGACCGGTTTCCCGTGAGACTTTTTCGAGCATCGGCGGTAAAAGCTGCCAGGCCTGCTGCCTGACCCATTTGCGAAGTTGCTTAACCGCCGGATGGTAATCGCTATCGCTAACGAACAGCCGGTTTGCCTGACCGGGTTCCTGCCGTTGATGTATGCCATACACCACTTCGGTACGGTAACCGTTAATGGCTATATGAATCTCATCGGGCAATACAGGCTCCCGAGCGTGGTCTTGCTGCTTTTTTAATTGCCGCTGAATCCATTCGGCGTGCTGCTCAAGCAAACCCGGTACCGCTTTCTTCGGGAAGCGTAACGGGATTACCACCTCGAGACCCCCGAAAGGTTTAATTTTCAGCTTCGCGTATTTAGCCTTGCGTGATACCCGCAATGAATAAGCAAATGGTTTATGCATAATTACGGGACAGTATACTTAATTCAAAAAATTCGTAGCCAGAAGTTTAAAATGAATTAGGTATACAGTCCCCAGAACTACAGAACTGGTTACTTAAACCAGTCCACCAATCCGTTTTTTACCACCGGTGATATATTAAAACCAATCATCCACTCGGGCCCAAATGCATCGGCCTGTTCAATATAGTAATTAAATTCCATGCTCAGTTTCCAGGGGGCGCTTCCGCGGATAATTGTTTTACCGAAATTGAAATTAAACGGAACGGTCGCCTGGTCTGTTTCCCAGTCATAGGTGATGATTGGCGACGTACCGTAGTTCCATCCCCCACCTGGCAAGATCGTGCCAAACAACTGTACCGAGGTTAGATTGATACTTTTATTACCGGACCCACCAATATCCCACTGGTGGTTCGGGAAGGCGCCAATAACCCACTTCGGGGTCAGTTTACCGATCAGGTATTCGGGACCCAGAGTAAAGCGTTCCGTTCCGAGTTTATCATCGGTGGCTGTCGGTAAAGAGGCGATAAGACCATAGGCAATCAGTAATCCACTTTCATTTTTAGGCGCGTAAGCGAGGTCAAAGACTATATCTCCAATGCCGGATTCACCGTCAAACCCAGCGCCATTAAAAACAGGCTGGTCAACAATGAGCGGAATTGCCGGACGGAAGAACAGAAGATCACCATTGTCGAGTGGAAAAGGTAAACTGGGTTGAAACAATAACGTGGTTCCATTTTGACTATTCGCACCGGGCAAACCCCCTTCAAACGCCCGGAATTGGAGTTTAAAGTTGAGTGTGGCCAACGGGGTATTCGGGTTGGCCAGTTCCTTTGCTATCTCTTCGGCACTCTTTGCTTTTTCCTGTGCTTGTCCACTAGAAGATATCAATAAAATTATACTGCCTAGTAAGCTAATTGTTATTCTCATTTTTCTTCCACGTCCTGTTAAATTTCCGCTGGTGCCCTAAGCAACCTTACTGGCGCTGAAATTATTCAATACCTTTACAATGACAGTCTAGCACGCACACCAATCACAAAAACTGAGCTTTCACCCGGATTTAAAACTGGATCAATAATCCACTGTAAGTCCGGTGTGATGGCTAAATGCTGCGACAACTGAAACCGGTAGAAAACTTCACCGGTGTATTGCGGATCGAGATTAGTGCCAAAACCACCGACCGGATCTTCTGAGGCCTTACCGTAACTCAAGCCAACGCCAAACAGTTCATTGGTCTCGGCGTAATAGATTCCCAGGCCCGCGGTCACCATTTTTTCAAGTAGAGCGCCACCGCCACCGTCCGAATCACCGATACGCAGGAATGGCATATACTTGTCATCGATAAATTTCGCATAGGAAAATGTCCAGCCACTGCCCCCGGATTCAACAGTGGATTTGGTTTGTTCATCGGACTCCCAGTAAACAAAATGAATATTGTCGAAGTAAATTCGATCGGGTGACGAGGTGTAACCTATTTCTATATGCTTGAAGTACTCGTTGTTATCAAAAAATTGATCGATGCTTTTCCCCGCATGTTCCGGGTCACCCGCCGCATCCATCAAACTTGCCGCCAGGTAAAAGTTATTTCCAAGCAGCGTGCCAAATCCGCCGCCGAATCCCTGGTCAGGAATACCGATGGTCGGGTTAGTCGAAAACGACAGGTTCATGAATGCAGTTTGCGGATTAATCAATCCATAGACATCCATAAAATCCGTGTTGTCTATTTGCCCGACCACGAATTTGATCTGCCCATCGTTCAACGCCTGTTGCCAGAACAGGTTGGTTATAACCCAGCCCTTGTCGCTGAACTGGGTGCCAACTATCGAGGCTGCACCGATACCCTGAATACCCAGGTCCTGAGGTGCCAGGTCGGTCGATATCTTGCTTCGGTTCTCGGCTTTAAAAACGATAGTACCCGTGTTCTTTCCGCCCCGGTTGAGCACAGTCCACGATGCTGGAAGCTGAATAATACCGCCCCAGGCATCATCTTCGCCAAGTGCCGCGGAGGCGCTCTGGTAAAGGGTCGACAGATTCAGACCATAAGCCAAACCATGCTTTTCTACTATTTCCTGCTTGGTGCTAAACCACCCTGGCATGGCGTCCTTGAGGAAATCGCCGGTAGCCGGGGTTTTGTTATCATCTTTCAGCTCGACGCCAACGCTACTCGGACCACCGAAGTCCGGGATATCGTCATAGATCGAAGATCCCTCTGCGTTGGCGACCGGAGTGAGTAATAGTGTGCCCAATAAAATTGACAGTAGTAACCTGTAAATCATTTCGGCTTCGGCACACAGCGGATCTTGAGCCGCCATCCTTTGCCAGCCCTACAGCGTGTTTTTGTAAATCTTGCCATTTTTCATAATCAGGCGAAGTGTCTCGATACCATCGCGTGATTCTGCATCGAACCATTTTTCGTTGCCCCCAATAACTGTAATATCTTCAAGTGGGTTACCATCAACCACCAATATATCAGCCAAGGCCCCCTTTTCTATCACGCCCAGTTTGCCCTCCGGATAAGGATCGAGAACTTCTCCTGAAAGTTTGACGAGTTCTCCATTAACCGACGTCAAAGCTTTCAAATAGTAGTGATTGCCAAAGAACTTGGCGCCTAAGTAGATCTGGTGATCATTCTGCTTCTGGCAAGAGTCAGGTAAGCCTACACAGTCGCCCTGAAAGCCAAGTTTCGGGCGGTACTTCTTGACGTTTTCAACGTAGTCTTTAAATGCAAGCTGGGCTGAGTTTGCTTTTCGAGTAGATGCCGCGCTGGCCGAAATTGCCGATACCTGAGCCAAAGCCGGGGAGAATGCCTGCATATTAGTGGTCATATAGGCCCCTTTCTCCTCCATTAATTTTGCAATTTCACCATCAAACATAAATCCATGTTCAATGCTTTTTACGCCATTTTCCAGACAGCGCATTATCGATTTTTTGCTATAAGCATGTGACATCACGTAAGAACCGTAAGCATCAGCAACTTCTACGGCAGCGCGAATCTCTTCAGCCGAATAGGCGTCAAGCTGCCATGGATCAAATTGAGAAACTACCCCGCCACTTGACATGATCTTAATTTGGGTTGCGCCTTGCATAAAGTTTTGACGGCCCGCAACTTTTATGCCATCAACACTGTCTGCCGTCAGTGTCATACCCAGCCTTCCTCCGGCGGATTGCGTCCCATTCAACGTTTCATTGGGTGTATTGAAGTTTCTGAAGTCTGCGTGCGATCCAGTTGGTCCAATAAAACCGCCTGACGGATAAATTCGTGGGCCAACGACTAGTCCTGCATCTATGGTTTTTCTGAGGCCGGCTCCCATACCGCCAGCATCACGCCAGGTGGTAAATCCTGACATTAGCGCAGCCTCAGCATTCACCGCCGAACGAATAGCGAGCTCCTCCCAATTCTTGACGTTTTCTATATCGTTAATTGATGCACCGTTCATTTGCAAATGACCGTGGCCTTCGATCAGTCCTGGCATCAGCGTGCGACCGCCACCATCAATCACTTCAACATTGGCTGCCACCGCAAGGCCTGAGCCTACAGATTTGATCAGATTGCCCTCGACCAGCACGTCCTTGCCCGTGATTAACTTATCGCTGGTACCGTTAAAAATCCGGACGTTTTTGAATAGAATTTGCCTCGGTGTTTCCGCACTAAAAACTGCCTGTGAAAAAATCGCGGCAGAGCAAAATAATGCCAGAGACGCCATTAATACTATTTTTGTGATTTTCATATCGATCCCTAAATCGTGTTGTATTTATATTGTTAGTAAAATATCCGACTGGTAAAACTTCGTAAATATTGACTTGTTATCACCAACTAGGAATTGATTATCTTTGTAAACGATATTTTTATCAATAAAACGACCCTTGCCATTTCACGACAAATTGATTTACTCTTTAGTGGAGATTGCTTAAATATTTGACTGGAATAGCAACGCAGTCCTGGCAACGAGAAACAGCGATATTCATCTGGTGAAGATGCTCTGGTAAAGGGTCGACAGATTCAAACCATAAGCGAGTCCGTGTTTTTCCACCATTTCTTTCTTGCTCGCAAACCACTCCGTCACATCCGCCGTGCAGACGTTAATCATTTCGGCTGTGGAAGCCCATTGATTTTCAAACCATCACGGACGTCTTCGTACACCGGTGGCGCTAACAGGTTCTTGTATACATTCCCATCCTTCATGATGAACTTCAAATTACTCTCTTCCAGGATCAGTTTGATGTCGCGAATCGGGTTCCCTTTCCAGATTAATATATCTGCCCATGCGCCTTCCTCTATCACGCCCAGTTTGGCTTCAATGAAATTATTTCGGGCCGGGCCCACCAGTTCACGCAACATTTGTCCGGGATTTGAAGTCGACATCTTCATCGCATCGAGCGACGTGTAGCCGGCATCGGGAACATCCACTGGCGTTGTAACATTGAGCAACGCCTGGTGCCAGTTACCCCAGCCAAACATATCCGAACCGGTATGCATTTTAATACCATAATCACGCATTAACTTCGCTACCCGCACGGTGCCCTTACAGGCCTGTTCGCCTTTTTTTACCATCGCGGGCGTAAACCAGTCTGGAGCATTGCCGCATAGAATCGTATAGCCGCCAAGCGACTGGAAATCCCACCAGACATCCATTTCCTTCATGCGTTTGACCGTAGGTTCGGTGATTAGAAAGCCGTGCGAAAAACTCTTCACGCCTGCATCGAGGGACTTGTTATAAGCCACATCCGTGTAACCATGGATCGCTGCATAGGATCCGTATTCTTCCGCAACTTCCACCGCAGCACGCAATTCGTCGGGCGTCGGTGAAGTGAGTTCTATCGGGTCGAACACGCTTGCTACGCCCCCGCCCGCCATAATTTTGAGAAAATCAGCCCCGTTACGCATATTCCAGCGTGCAGCCTTCAACCATTCCGCGCGGCCATCGATGACATGGGTGTTTTGAACTTTCATCTGGTAGTCCACCGCACCCGGTTCAGCGTTAGGGCTGTTCCAGTCACTATGACCGCCGGTGGGGCCAAGGGCAGGACCAGCCGTGTAAATACGTGGGCCAGGAAGCAAGCCAGCGTTTATCGCCCGTTTCAGGCCAATGCTGTTACCGGCGATATCGCGGATCGTAGTAAAACCCTGCTTGAGCAGGTACTCGGCTCCCTTAATCGCATGGGCGCCCTGGACGTAGGCGTCCCATTCGTTGCCGGCCGCCGTACCACCAGTCAGCATCAGGTGCTGGTGCATATCCATTAAGCCCGGTGTAACCGTGAAGCCTTTCCCGTCGATAACTCTTGCTCCGTCGACCGAAATGCCCTTCCCCACCTGTTTAATTTTGTTGCCCTCGACCAGCACGTCGGTCTTTATTTTTAACTTGTCGCTGGTACCATCCCAGACATCAACATTGGTGATTAAAATCTGTAATGGCGCCTCTACTTCTGCACCAAATACTGCCGGAGTAAAAATAGCATTCGATATTAATAGCGCTAAAATGGGCGCGAATAATTTTTCCGTGATTCTCATTTCATCCTCTAGAATAAGTTTTTTATTAATAAAACAAACATCCCAATATCGAATGTCCCTTAATATCAGTAATTAAATGCCATGCGGTCGCATAGTATCGATTAACAGGATATTTTTATCAATAACACGACCCTTGCCATATCACGACAAAATTGATTTACTCTTCAGTGAAGACAACCTAAATATTTGACTGAAAGCTGTGGTGTATCGGCTGATAATTATTTCAACAGAGTTGGTTTACCCACCGAGGTGATCGACCCTGAAAGCCCGGACCTGGCGATTAAGCTAATTACTTACACCCTTATAAAACCGCAAACG
>Ga0164320_10000328_pt1 | contig 15071 bp, 14 predicted proteins | sample GuaBasSediGuay11_FD_113736 | JGI IMG/M metagenome (GOLD analysis project Ga0164320, IMG submission 113736) | Subseafloor sediment microbial communities from Guaymas Basin, Gulf of California, Mexico - Guay11, Core 4567-28, 0-3 cm | ecosystem: Environmental > Aquatic > Marine > Hydrothermal...
ATTAGTGTCAGCGGCAAAATGTTCTTGCCTTCTTTCAGACTGGTCATCCAGGTAATCTCGCGCTGCCCCTGAAAACCCATCACCTCAATGCCCTCCGGCAAAGTGACGGTCATGGTTGCATCGGTAAGCGGTGTCGCGGATGAGAAAACCAGGTTTACAGTGCGCGGTTCTTCAATGACCATTGCAATTGAGGCAATCGAAGGTTCACTGAACTCCGGTGTTTCAAAAATCGTGCCGCTAACTATCCACAGCACCAGGGCCGCAGCCATCGCACCACCGAACCCCGTCATTACCCAACGGTTACGCTGGCGTCGTGTGCCGCTCTGTGCCGCTTTGGCAAGTGCGCGGTCAAAAAAGGCGGCATCAGGTTGCGGCATGCTGGAATCTCCGTATTCTTTCAGGCTCGCTCGCAGATGTCGCTCGCGGTCCAGGATCTCCTGACAATCGGCACATTGTGCCGTGTGCTCGTCTAGCGAATGCATATCGGCAACATCCAGTTGCGCGTCTACATAGTCGTCGAGTTTTTCGTTTATCAGGTTACAAGTCATGGTTTTCTTCCTGTTACCTAGTTACACGCTCAGAGGCTGGAAATGGTTCCGTCCGCACTAAGAATCTCGCGCAGGCGTGCCCTCGCGCGGTGCAGGCGGGATTTGATTGTGCCCACCGGATCACCTGTAATCTCTTGAATTTCCGAGAGTTTATAGCCTTCGCTGTCGTGCAAAAGTACCACCAGGCGATGATCGTCGCTGAGGCTGTCCAGCGCTCGCTGCAACTGCATTATGTTATCTAAGCGCTCTACATCACGCACCGGATCGAGTTTTCCAGGCAACGATTCGAGGCTTTTTTCCGGCAGTTGATCCTCACTGACGCTGACCAACCGCTGCCGCGCATAACGCCGTCGGCCGTCGATGAAATGGTTGTACATGACCCGGCATAGCCATGCCCCAGGTTCCTCGAGCTCAACCAGGTCGTCGATGCGGGCGAAAACCTTGGTAAGCACATCCTGAAACAGGTCCTCCGCTTCAGGTTTAACGCCTGTGAGCCTGAATGCAAACCGGTACAGGCGATCGAGATGCGGCCGCAACAAAGCATCGAAACTGGCCCGCTGATGTTGATCGACAGAAGTCATGCCGGCCGAGTGTAGTCGCGGTGCGTCATTTCACAAGGATCATCGCCCAAAAATGAGAACTGCAAAACGAAAACCAAGGTCGCGGTGAAGACCAACCAAAAAATTGCGCTGCCGACAATCGTCGCGAATTCTGCCTACCAAAAACCCGAAAACCGTAGAAACCTATCGTAGGAGCCCGTCCCGACGGGCGACAAACATTGCAACGCAATGTTTGCAAAACAACAACCGACCACACCCGCATGAAAATGGCACCTGTCCGGCGACAGGTGATGATCAAAGTTCAGCGCAATTCGCCCGTCAGGACGGGCTCCTACAGCTCTTATCGAGATTGTGCCAGACAGCTGCCACCCGTAAGAAAATGGCACCTGTCGGGCGAAAGATGATGATCAAAATTTAGCGTATTTCGCCCGTCAGGACGGACTCCTACAGAGACCCTGCCAAACCGTCGCCCGTCCTAAACCCCCAGCCGAATAATGTAGTAATGATCAATCAACAACGCCACAAACAAAATCATCAAATAATTAATAGAAAACCGAAACACCACCATCGGCAATTCAAGACCATCGTCTTTCTTAAGCTGTATTGCATAAGCCAGAAACCTGCCACCAAGCACAAGTGCCGTACCCAGGTATATAAGCCCACTCATCCCGGACAGATAAGGCAATATCGTGACCAGCACCAGCAGTATCGTGTACAGCAAAATGTACTGCCGCGTGAATTCATTGCCGTGCGTAACCGGCAACATGGGCACGCCAACTTTTTCATAGTCTTCTTTCCGGGCAATCGCGAGCGCCCAGAAATGTGGCGGCGTCCAGATGAAAACGATCAGGAATAACAACAATGCATCGCTGTGTATTTCACCTGTGACCGCGGTCCAGCCAAGCACTGGCGGTGCGGCACCGGCAGCGCCACCGATGACAATGTTCTGCGGTGTCGCGTGTTTGAGGTACACGGTATAAATTACTGCGTAACCGATCAGCGAGGCGAAGGTCAGCAGGGCGGTTAACGGGTTCACCAGCAACCAGAGCATCAGCATCGATAAAACACACAGGACCACCGCAAAGGTCAGTGCATGGGTTTGTGTCAGTTTGCCCTGCGGCAAGGGACGATTGTGCGTACGGGACATCTTGCTATCGATGCGTGAGTCCAGTACGTGATTGACCACCGCCGCAGAGGAGGCGGCAAGACCGATACCCAGCGTGCCAAATAACAATGGGACAGCGCCTGGCCAGCCCGGGACCGCCAGCAACATGCCGACAACCGCAGTAAACACGATCAGTATGACGACCCTTGGCTTGGTCAGCTCATAATAATCACGCCACCCGGCGGTTTCCTGCATGACGCTTACGTTCAATATCTAACCTATACGGGATAATTTCAGAAGGTGCTTAATGTCCTCCACCATTTCGCCAGGCAGAAGCTCGGGTGAGAAATACATAACCAGGTTGCCAAGCGGGTCTATTAAATAGATGCCCCCGGGCGTTTGTCCTGCTGGACGTTTAACGCCAAGCAAATTCTCGAGATCCTTGTCTGCTATCGTTACCAGACCTTCGTGTTGCTCCTTGAGGAACACTTTATCCGGCGCTGATTCACCGTGCAAGAATACACGAGTCACGCGGCTCATTTCGTTGCCGAGCATCTGGCGTGACTGGCGCAGACGATAGAGTGCCTCCTGGCAGTCTTTCTCGCAGGGTGCGCTGTGCACATAGAGCATGAGCCATTGGTTGTCTGCCAGAGGTACAACGGGAGACGCTGGCAGTTGATCTTCAATATTGACAATCGGTTGGAGGATAGTGCCGAAGTTGGTGCCAACTTCGGGTTGCCAACTATCACTCTTGTACATCCACGTAGCGAGTAACAGCGGTGCGCCGAAAGCCAGGGCGACCAGTGCCAGCTGCATTTTGCCGCTACTCCTGTTGCCGTTACCAGCCATCAGCTTTGCTCATCCTGTTGCCGGTCATTGTCATCCGGCCGCTGCTTCTTACGATAATTCCAGATAAGAATAACAAGAATTGCCAGCGCCATGACAAACCACTGGAAGGCATAACCATAGTGCATCATCGGACCGCTTTGCGGTGGTTGCCAGCGACGTACGAAACCATCGTCGGCATCCGGACTTAATAACAGGACGAACGGCAGCAGCTCGGAGCCGAGCTCTTTCGCCAGTTCGTCAAGCGTTGGATAAACCGCCACCCTGGGCCAGTCCTTGCTGCCCTCGAAGGCCTCGCCCGGTCGAATGCCGACTCTGGGCAGCCGTCCAACGCGCCCGCGTACCGAAATGAACTCCTCGGTGACACTGACATCAGGCAGCGCGTTTAGTTGTGATTTCCCGACCCAGCCACGATTCACGATCAGCAAGGGCGCATCAGGTGCATGTCTAAAAGCCGATACGACGTAGTAGCCGACCCGCCCGTTTACAACAATGTTATCGATCAGTACTTGCTGATCATTGCGAAACAGGCCGAGCAATTCCAGGCGCTGGAATATTTCCACGGGCATGTCGTTTTTCAGACGCGAGTACGGAGCGTCCTCCTCGAAAAGCGCTACCAGATCGTTTTTCTGCTGCGCCCGATCAAGTTGCCAGAACCCCAGCCAGCTGAAAAGGACAATGAAAATAAGGCCTGCCAGCGGCGGTAACCAGCGCTTGAAGGACTCACTCTTTATTATGTTTTCGATCACGATATACTCGCGCACCGGATACAGCGAAAATCGCCACGATGAAATTAGTATTGATCATTCTGTTGCTTGCCATTGTAGCCAGCCTGGCTTCAGGACTGTGGTTCCTGGCCAAAGATGACCAGGGCGGAACCCGTGTTCTCACGGCGCTCAAGATTCGTGTGGCGTTATCAGCGCTGCTGATCGGTTTTCTTATATTTGGTTATTACCAGGGCTGGATATCACCGAATATCGGCTAATCAGCCCGGCCGATCCTACATCCAATACACAAAGACATACAAAGCTACCCACACAACGTCTACAAAATGACAGTACCACGCCACGGCTTCAAAGGCGAAATGTTTGTCCGGCGTAAAGTGACCTTTGAGCACCCTGAACCAGATGATGGTGAGCATGATGGCGCCGATGGTGACGTGCATACCGTGGAAGCCGGTCAACATGAAAAACGTCGACCCATAAATTCCTGATCCCAGCGTCAGGTTCATGTGCTGATAGGCCTCGATGTACTCTTCAGCCTGTAGAAACACAAATATGAATCCAAGGACAAATGTTGCTCCGAGGAACACCTTAACCAGTGAACGATGGCCCTTGAGTAACGCATGATGCGCGATCGTTAGCGTTACGCTACTTGAGAGGAGCAATACCGTATTGATCAATGGCAGGCCAAAAGGCCCCATGGGTTCAAAATCCCCGCCAATATTGCCGGGGCCATTGGTCGGCCAGGTGCTCTCAAAGCCGTCCCACAACATCAGATTGGTAAAGAAGTTGTTGCTCTCGCCGCCGAGCCAGGGAATAGCCATATTGCGAGCATAGAAAAGAGCGCCAAAAAACGCTGAGAAGAACATCACCTCGGAAAATATGAACCAGAACATCCCCATGCGAAAAGACATGCCAACCTGGGTGTTAAAGCGCCCGCTCTCACTTTCGCCGATGACTTCGCCGAACCAGCCAACCAGCATGAAAATGATGATCGCAAAACCGGCCAGCATGACCCAGAAGCCGGTATCGCCACCATTTAGCCAGACGGACACGCCGACCATCAGGAATAGCAGGCCGGCTGAGCCGACTATTGGCCAGTGACTGCCGTGCGGGACGTAATATTTTTCTTCAGCGTGTGACATGACTGGTTCCGTGTTCTACCGCAGAATTATCTGTAATCCTGGCAGTATCAAAAAATGTATAGGAAAGCGTGATCGTATCGATGTAATCGGGAAGGTCAGAATCGACGATAAACCGGACTGGCATTTCTTTTTCTTCGCCCGGCGCAAATTCCTGCGACGTGAAACAAAAGCACTCAAGCTTACGGAAATGCTTCGCTGCAATTTGCGGCGCGACACTAGGTACTGCCTGTGCAATTTTTACTTCGTCAGTCAGATTGCGCGCAATAAAGATTGCCTCGTACATGCCACCCGGATGGACCGTCATTTCTTTAACCTGGGAATGAAACTCCCAGGGGGCGTACTGGTTTACCGTCGTTACAAACTCGAGATTGATCTCACGATCCTGCTCTACCTCGGTTGCTACTTCGGTTGCTGCAATACTATTGGTCTTGCCACCAAGCCCGGTAATTTCGCAAAACGCATCGTATATAGGCACCAGCAAGAAGCCGAAACCAAACATGGCCACGGCTAAAAACACCAGGCGCCCGGCAAGCGACTTGCTGTCATCATTTTTTGGTTGTTTTGTATCACGCATGGCTGGTTACGCTCTCGACACGCCCATCAAAATAAAGCCCAGGTAAAACGCAAGCGCAACAACAGTCAATATCAGCAACGTCTTACGGATGCCCTTTTTCTGCTGTAGATCGTCCTGACTCACGAGAATGTAGTTTTCACTGATGATGTCGGCGGCGTTTCAAAGGTGTGATAGGGAGCTGGCGATGGCACGGTCCACTCAAGACCTTGTGGCTGGTCCCAAACTGCATCTGTCGCAGTGCTGCCTTTCTTGCGCACACACTGAATCACGTTATAGGCGAACAGGAGTTGTGAGAGCCCGAAGCCGATGGCGCCGATGCTGGCAATACTATTAAAGTCCGCGAATTGTGTGGAGTAATCCGGAATCCTGCGCGGCATGCCTGCAAGCCCAAGGAAATGCATCGGGAAGAAGGTGACATTGACAAAAATAGTTGACAGCCAGAAATGCAGCTTGCCCATGCGCTCATCATAATAATGACCGGTCCATTTGGGCATCCAGTAGTAAACCGCCGCCATCACGGCAAAAACCGAACCGGGAACCAGCACATAATGAAAGTGCGCCACGACGAAGTAGGAATCGTGATACTGGATATCGGCCGGTACAATGGCAAGCATGAGCCCGGAAAAACCGCCAATCGTAAACAGGAACAAAAATGCCAGCGCGAACAGCATAGGTGTCTCGAAAGACATGGCGCCGCGCCACATTGTCGCCGTCCAGTTAAATACTTTTACGCCGGTTGGTACCGCAATCAGCATCGTCGCAAACATGAAGAACAACTGACCGGTCAGCGGCATGCCGGTCGTGAACATGTGGTGAGCCCAGACGATGAAAGACAGGAATGCGATGCTCGATGCAGCGTAAACCATCGAATCGTGACCGAACAACGGCTTGCGGGAGAAGGTTGGGATGATCTCCGACACAACGCCGAAGGCCGGCAGGATCATGATGTACACCTCGGGATGACCGAAGAACCAGAATATATGCTGGAACATGACCGGGTCGCCACCACCGGCAGCGAGGAAGAAACTGGTGCCGAAAAACTGGTCCGTCAGTAACATGGTTACCGCGCCGGCAAGAACGGGCATAACTGCCAGCAACAGGTAAGCAGTGATCAGCCAGGTCCAGACAAACATCGGCATTTTCAGCAATGACATGTCCGGTGCACGCATATTAACGATCGTAACGATGATGTTAATCGCACCCATGATGGATGAAATGCCCAACAGGTGGACCGAGAAAATCAAAAACGGAAACGCATCACCGGTCTGCAACACTAATGGTGGATACATTGTCCAGCCACTGGCGGGCGCGCCACCTGGCATAAACAGCGTTGACGCCAGCATGGCGAATGCAACCGGCAGTATCCAGAATGACCAATTGTTCATACGCGGCAGCGCCATGTCAGGTGCGCCGATCATCAGCGGCACCATCCAGTTTGCCAGGCCGACAAATGCCGGCATAACAGCACCAAACACCATGATTAATGCATGCATGGTGGTCATCTGGTTGAAAAATGCCGGGTTAACAAATTGCAGTCCGGGCGAGAACAACTCGGTGCGAATGATGAGCGCCATCACGCCGCCGACGAAAAACATAATCAGGCTGAGTATGAGATACATCGTGCCGATGTCTTTGTGATTGGTTGCGTACAACCAGCGACGCCAGCCTGCGACCGGGCCGTGATGCTCGTGCTCTGCGTGCGTGTCGGCCACTGTGGCGCTCATCGTATTTCTCCGTCAGCGACGGCGACCTGCGCCACGCGATCTTTCTCATTGACAAGCCAGGCCTGGTAGGCCTCGGGCTCAACAACTTCAACAACTATTGGCATGTAACCATGGTCCATACCGCATAACTCGGCACACTGGCCGCGATAAACTCCGGCGACTTCTGCCTTGAACCAGGTTTCATTCATGAAGCCCGGGATGGCGTCCTTCTTGATTGAAAGCTCGGGCACCCACCAGGCGTGCACGACGTCGTTCGATGTCAGCAGGAAACGCACTTTTGCGCCCTTCGGCACGACCAAAGGCCGGTCGACATCCAGCAGGTAGTTATCAACGGTTTCCGGATCGATGCCGGATCCCTTGCGTCTTGCTGCGGCGCTGGTTCGCGACAGGCTGCTGAAAAATTCAACGTCTTCGCCCTGGTAGGCGTAGTGCCAGCGCCACTGGTAGGCAGTGGTGACGACTGTAATGTCCGGATCACGACTGTCTTCGAGCTTGATCAACAACTCGGCTGACGGAACCGTCATGATCAGCAAAATTACAATCGGTATCGTGGTCCATATGATTTCCGCCGTCATGCTGTGCGAAAACTTGGCCGGGACCGCGCCAGCCGCTTTGCGATGTCTGATGAGCGAGTAAATCATCACGCCAAATACAATGACGGCAATTGCCACACACCACCAGAACACCATCATATGAATGGCATAGGTTTCGGCACTAAGCGTTGTCACGCCTTTGGGCATGTTGAGCGCCCAGTCAGCGTTGGCGCCGGTGGAGCCCAAAAGAACGAGTGCAGCAAGGCACAGTTTTCTTATCATCAATTTTTCATCCTGCGGACCTGTTGGTCACTGCGATTCTGCATTTTCTTATCTGACGCAATCGACCTGCAATATGTAGTCTACGCAGCGACGCCGATCGGCAATCCGGGCTTTTGGCCTGAATTACCCTGGTCTCTGTGCAGATAATAGTGGCCTGACTATAAGCCAGAATGCGCCAGCACTAAATAGCGCGCTTTGCGCCGGTCGAAAAGCACGCGAAGTGTACTGAAACCCCCTCCATCATGCAAACTTTCTAATATAGCAATCGCTAATTAAAAAGCTTTGAAAACAACTAGTTACGCATTCATTGAGATGTTATACACAGGCCCTCGGTGAACCCGCCTCTTTTTAGTTGTGCCGCCGGGAAATCGTCGCCGGGTCCAGCCGGAATTCGCCCTCGGGAAGTTGCGGTCCGTCGCCCCAGGCATGTCCGTACACGAGCTCCAGATTGAGCGATAAACCGCCGTTTGCGGCCCGGGATACGAGATTTTGCTCCATTTGCCGAAATCGCTGCCTGCCGGTCAGCGATTTGCGCCGGTTTTGCAAACTATTGCGCGCACCGCTATTGGTCAGGTCCTGATACAGCGAGTCCGTATCGCGATAGGTTACTTCCAGGTAATCGACATCCAGTACCGGTTCGCGGAGTCCCGCACGTACCAGCGCATCGCCGATGTCATGCATATCCGGATACGCGTTGGCATGCCAGTCCTGATCCAGAGAATGCCAGGCAGCACGAATTTCACTGAGGCTATCCGGACCGAAAGTGGCGAACGCAAAAACACCATCCTTGCGTAAAACGCGCCTGACTTCGGCAAGGCACGCCGGAAGATCGCTGACCCAGGGCAGCAGGAGATTGCTGAACACAAGATCGACACTGCCATCCTGCAGGGGAATACGGCTTGCATCGCCGAGCAATTCAGTGAGCTTCGACAACCTGGATCGTTTCTTCCTGGCAACCTTAAGCATACCGATGGATGCGTCAAAACTAATCACGCGGGCGCGCCGGTATTGTTTTGCCAGTTCGCCGCTGCCGGTGCCGGTCGCACAGCCGAGGTCGAGAATGCGTGCGGGTTTGATAATGGTGGGCGACAATCTTTGCATCAGCCCGGCAAATGTATGCCGGTGTACGAAATCAGTCGCATCGAAATTCTTTGCAGCGCGATCGAATCGCCGCTGCACATCACGAATCACGAGCTGACCTGGATTGGTATTCATAGTTGCAAGCATATGACCAATGCCACTTTACAGGCAAAGTCTCTACTTCGGCCAGCTGCAGGGAAAACCGGATAGCTGCATGTTGAGCTGATGTCCGGCTATGCCAATCGGCTCATACACGCAGTGTTTCCGGTGCTTTGTGTTTTTTGCGGCGTGCACCACACGGGCGGTCCCGTCTGTAAACAATGCAGCGCCGCATTGCCCTGGATCGGAATCATCTGCGAGCATTGTGGCCAGTCCTTGCCAGCCACGCAGCCCGTGGGCGTTGTGTGTGCGGCGTGCCAGGCAAAGCCGCCGGCATTTGCGAAAGCAAGGGCGCCTTGTACCTATAATTTTCCGCTCGATAGCGCATTGAAGGCACTCAAGTTCAAACGACAGCTTTGCTACGTTCCCGCCCTGGCCGGAATGTTATTGCCCGTGCTCGAACAGGACTTTTCAGATTGCGATGCGCTCGTACCCGTGCCGTTACACAGAACCCGACACGCATTGCGCGGCTTCAACCAGGCCACGGAATTGTGCCGACCTTTAAGACGTGCGACAGGCCTGCCGATGCTGCGCCAGGTGTATCGGCACAGAGCGACGCGTTCGCAGGCTGGCCTGACAGCCACTGAGCGCAACAGAAACGTAAGAAACGCTTTCGCTGTCAAAGGCAACGTACTCTGTCGCTACCCATTAATCATTGACGATGTAATCACTACGGGCGCTACCTGCGCGCAACTGGCAAATGCGCTACTGAATGCCGGCGCAGAAAAGGTCGGCGTCCTGACAGTCGCCAGGGTGCAAGCTGATTAAGCGGGTACTACGGGGTTAAACGTGTAGTGCAGCACGATGCCAACGAAGACGATCATGCCTATGTAATGATTGTGCTGAAACGCTTTGAAGCAACCGGCTTCCTGGCGATCGCGCGCGAGCCACTGGTGATACAGCATGAGAATTGCGGCAATAGCTACCGCTCCATAAAACCAGAAACCAAGTTCTGCCATCTTGCCGACGAACAGGAGCGCAACCAGCATCAACAGTTGCAGGCCGCCAATGACGAACAGGTCTGCATCACCGAAGAGTATGGCAGTGGATTTCACGCCTACTTTAAGATCGTCTTCGCGATCGACCATGGCGTAAAAGGTGTCATAGATAACGGCCCAGATTAATGCCGTACCAAATACCAGCCATGCCAACTGCGGCGCGTTGCCAGTTTGCGCTGCGAATGCCATCGGTACGGCCCAGCCAAAGGCGGCGCCGAGCACAAATTGCGGTATGGAAATAAAGCGCTTAATAAATGGATAAACAACAGTCAGTCCGGCAGCAATCACGGCCAGCAACTGTGCTGGCGGGTTGAGCATGGCTGCCAGCCCGACTGCGACCAGTGCAAGGGCGACAAAGAGCGTAATTGCCTCCGCCGGTGCGACGGCGCCGGACGCAATAGGTCTGGTGCGGGTTCTTTCTACGTAGGGGTCTATATTTCGGTCCGCAAAATCATTCAGGACACAACCGGCGGAACGCATGACGATTACGCCGAGAATGAATACTGTAAATACGCCCGCATCCGGATGTCCTTCCCCGGCGAGCCACAACGCCCAGAGCGTAGGCCATAACAGGAGCCATACACCAATAGGCTTATCGAGACGCATGAGGAACACATAGTTCTGCAGTTGCTTGATAAAGCCTGGCGCGAGCCGGATGGCGGGTTTTTTCTTTAGCGGGTTAGTCACGATTCCTGGTCAGCTTGCTCATTCGAGAAATTGGCGCCTTCATTCTGATTGTAACCAGATCGAAGCATTCGCGGCTAAAGCCGCTCCTACAGTTCTGCGCGTATCTGTAGGAGCGGCTGTCTAAACTGATGTGCCTATGTAGCAGTGCACAGGGAGATACGAAAGCGAAGATGCCGCGAATCCATGCTGGTAGTCTGCGCGATATCTTTCGTCGTCGCAAAAATAACACGGTATTCAAACTTTCCCATATTGATGTGCATCGCCGAGCCAGCGCCGGGTGATGTCAATCGCAGCCTGCGGGTGATCGCGCTGAATCTTTTCTGCTGCGATCTGCACTTTTGGCATTAACTCCGCATCCCGCACCAGGTCGGCGATGCGATAATCCGGCAGGCCGGTTTGTTTGGTGCCGAGCAATTCACCGGGTCCGCGCAATTCGAGATCCCGTTGGGCTATCAGGAAACCATCATTCGTGTCGCGCAAAATCGCAAGACGACTACGCGCCAGCTGACCGAGCGGTTGCTTGTATAACATGACGCAGTGACTTTGCGCAGCACCACGCCCGACCCGACCCCGCAGCTGGTGCAATTGTGACAAACCCATGCGCTCTGCGTTTTCAACAATCATCAGGCTGGCGTTCGGCACATCCACCCCGACTTCGATAACTGTTGTCGCGACCAGCACATCAATCTCCCCTTGTTTGAATTGTCGCATGACCTTTTCTTTGGCGGGCGCTTTCATGCGGCCGTGCACCAGGCCGACGCGCAATGACGAAAGTGTTTCAGTCAGCATCTCGAAACTGGCTTCGGCTGCCTGGTAATCGAGCACCTCGGATTCCTCGATCAGCGGACACACCCAATAGGTTTGCTGCCCGTTGGTGCACGCCTGGCGTACGCGTTCAACGACTTCTGCCCGTCGTGTATCCGGTACGGCAACTGTTTGTACTGCCCGGCGGCCCGGCGGCAATTCATCGATCACTGAAGTATCCAGATCTGCGTAGGCGGCCATCGCCAGGGTGCGGGGAATCGGCGTTGCGGTCATCACCAGCTGGTGCGGAATAGTGTTGCCGCTCGCACCCTTGTCCCTGAGCGCCATTCGCTGGTGTACACCGAAACGATGTTGTTCGTCGATTACTACTAGTGCCAGGTTGTTGAATTGCACGCCTTCCTGAAACAGTGCGTGTGTGCCAATGATAAGGCCGGCGCGTCCGGACTCGATCGCTTCAAGCGATGCGCGCCTGTCTGCTTGTCGCTGGCTGCCGGACAGCCATGCAAGCTCGACATCGAAGTCACTGAACCACGCTGAAAAGTTTTGCCAGTGCTGTTCTGCAAGCAATTCAGTCGGCGCCATGACGGCTGCCTGTACGCCACTGCTGACCGCCAGCAAACACGCGGTCGCAGCGACCACGGTCTTGCCGGAGCCTACATCACCCTGAACAAGTCTCATCATTGGGTGCGGCAGGCAAACATCTGCACCAATTTCCTCGATGACACGCTTTTGTGCAGAAGTCAGTTCGTACGGCAGGTTGCTGACGAACTTGCTCAGCGCATCCGTAGCGCCCGACAGTGCGACGGCGTTTTCTTTTCTTGCCAGGTGACGCAGGTTTCTCAGACTCATGTAGTGCGCGAGTAATTCCTCGAACGACAGTCGAATCTGGCTGGGGTGTTTGCCACCCATGATGACCTCGAGGTTTGCCTCGGGCGGAGGCTTATGCAGAAATACGAGAGCATCGTGTAACGAGGGCAGCGCGAACTCATCAAGCACGTCCGCGGGAAGAAGATCAGGCACCGGATTCTTTTCCATCATAGCCAGCGCCTGCGCGACCAGGGTCCTGAGCCGGCCCTGCGCAATACCCTCGGTCATCGGGTACACCGGGGTCAGCGCATCGGCAACCGAAGCTTCCTGACCTGCACGCAAAATTCGATACTCGGGATGGACGACCTCGAGGCCGCCCGGCCCCATTCTGATGTCGCCGAAACAACTTACGCTGGTGCCTTGCTTGAACTGCGCCTGCTGCTTTCTTGAAAAATAGAAGAAGCGCAGCGTGATCTGGCCGCTGCCATCATCAATTCGCACCAGCAAACTGCGTCTGCCGCGATAGACTGTTTCCGCCAGCAGCACTTCCCCACTAAACAGGCTACGCGATCCAGGGCGAAGTGAGCCGATGCGACTCAGGCGGGTCCTGTCCTCGTAGCGCAATGGCAGCAAAAACAGGAGATCTTCTACCCGGTACAAATGCAGGCGTTCGAGCGTAGCAGCAAGTGCTGGCCCTACGCCGCGCAGTACCGTCAGCGGTGAGCCGAGATTTATTTCGGAATCAGGCACGCGATCAATCCAGCGTGAGATCTATAGGGCCAGGATTGCCTCGGCTTCTACATCGACGCCCTTCGGCAACGATGCGACGCCAACCGCCGCACGGGCCGGATAGGGTTTGTTAAAGAAACTTTCCATTACCGCATTGACGGCCGCGAAATCGTTCAGGTCTGTCAGGAAAATCGTAACCTTTACGATCTGATCGAGCGAACCACCTGCTGCTTCAGCAACCGCTTTGAGATTTTCAAATACCTGTGTAGCGCGCGCCGTAAAATCGCCTTCGACAATTTCCATCGTCGCCGGCACCAGCGGAATCTGTCCGGACATAAACACAAGGTTGCCACTCTGGATGGCTTGTGAGTAGGTGCCGATCGCTGCCGGCGCGTTGTCGCTGTGAACAGGTTTCTTGCTCATCTTGATCTCCGTAATTGCGTTCTTTAGGCGCTGTCGCGAGTAATACGTATAACGTTCGGCATCTTGCGCACATTGCGCATGATCTGTGCCAGATGTATGCGGTCTTTAACCTGTATCAGGAAGGTCAGAACGGTGCAGTCTTCGTGCCGGTCCAGCACTGACACCTGCTCAATGTTCGAATGTGAATCTGCAATCATTGCCGCTACTTCTGCCAGGACACCGGTTTTGTTGGCCGTATCGACCTGGATCTGGCTGGAGAATTCCTTGTCGATGTCTTGCTCCCAGGCCACAGCGAGCCACTTTTCCGGCTGCTTGCGAAAATTTGCAAGATTGCCGCAAGAGGTCCTGTGGATAACTACGCCGCGCCCGGAACTCAGGTAACCCATCACGTCGTCACCCGGAAGCGGGTAGCAGCATTTTGCGTAGCTTACGACCATGCCCTCCGTGCCCGCGATGACCAGGCTTGCCTGATCCGACTTGTCATCGGGATCAGTCATGCCAGCCAGAAAGCGTGCGGTGAGCGGCGCCAGTCTTTCCCCAAGGCCGAGCTGACCGAACAATTCATTGGTATCCGTCAGGCCAAGTTCGTCAAGAGCCTCGCGCATACGCAGCTTGCCTACTTTGCGCAGAGACGATCCCAGGTCTTTCAGCGAGCGATCGAGCAGGCGTTTGCCGAGGTCGGTCGATTCGCTGCTGCGCATGTTTTTCATGCGCTGGCGAATAGCCGAGCGGGCCTTGGCCGTGGTTACAAAAGTTACCCAGTTTGGATTGGGCTTAGCGCCGCGCGCGGTAATGATTTCGACAGTCTGGCTGTTTTCCAGCGTCGTACGGAGTGGCACAAGATTGCGATCAATTTTCGCCGCTACGCAACGATTGCCGATATCCGTGTGCACGGCATACGCAAAATCAACCGTCGTTGCACCCTTCGGTAACGGCAGGATGTCGCCCTTCGGTGTGAAGACGTAAATTCTGTCGGGAAACAAATCTACCTTGACGCTTTCCAGAAACTCCTCGGAGCTACCGGATTGCTGAATCTCGGCAAGATTTGATAGCCACTCGCGAGCCCGCACCTGTGGCGTGGCTGATGTTTTATCTATTGCTTTGTACTGCCAGTGTGCGGCGACGCCGGACTCGGCCACACGATTCATTTCCGCTGTGCGAATCTGCACTTCCAGCGGCAGTCCTTTCGGCCCAAAAAGTGTTGTGTGTAATGACTGGTAGCCGTTGATGCGCGGTATGGCAATGTAGTCTTTGAAGCGCGCCGGCATAGGCTTGAACAGACCGTGTACAACACCGAGCAGGCGGTAGCAGGTATTGACGTCGTTAACGATAATGCGAAAACCGTATACATCGACGATGTCGTCAAGCGGGCGTTTTCTCTCGG